>Ga0307510_10002689_pt1 | contig 20335 bp, 19 predicted proteins | sample 12_EM_MG_FD_207224 | JGI IMG/M metagenome (GOLD analysis project Ga0307510, IMG submission 207224) | Populus trichocarpa ectomycorrhiza microbial communities from riparian zone in the Pacific Northwest, United States - 12_EM | ecosystem: Host-associated > Plants > Roots > Unclassified | place... | reverse complement strand
GTATCGGCCGGAGACTGTCGAAAATCATAAAGAATGAATCCAAGGCAGATCAAGCCTCGCTAGATGTTGCAGTCAAAGAGCTAGAGGGGCTCCAGAAACTTCAAAAGGTCTCTATCAAGGTAACGCGCTCTCTCCCCCATCCTCCCCCATCCGGACGCCTTCCTCTTCATGGATACAAACTTTTGTTTTTGTTTTTGGTCGGTCATTCTCCAGGAGGAGGCTCTATCCCACTCGCGCCACTCTCGCGCGCTGAGCGATGCGCAAAAGGCAGAAATGCAACTCCTCGCTGCCCGCATAGCACATGAACGCGGGCAAGCGAGCCAGCGAGCGACAGGGCAAGCGCTCGAGGCGAATCGCAAGCACGTGCGCGAGACCACGGAGATGCTCCGTGCGAAGATGGAGGAAGTCGAGCATCTCCGAATTCAAAATCAGGCGGATGACAGGGAACGTGCCGACAAGGTGAAGAGTCTCGTTGGAGAGGTAAGTCTATACGCGTTCGAAATCGTCAGGTGTTCACTAACTCGGCATCATGAAGGAGAGAAAGCTGTTTGGCAGAATCCTGCGATCTCGATGACTGTGTCGCGCTTCAATTGAGGAAGAAATCCCACGCGCCCAACCAACTTTCTCTAGTATCATCACACTGGCGTTTATTCACCTCCAATTCTATCCAACACAGTTATTAGATAAGATCAGTTGCACACCCTGTCATTGCTCGCGATAATAATATATAGTAGTCCAGCGCATGTTATTGTAACGAAAGAATAACCATTAGCAGATCCATTTTTTTATCACGGTGGGGAGGAAAATGGGGACCTCCGAGTCCCCAGGTGATTGAACCCTACACCTGAGCATCAGCTGCATGTGACGTCTGTGGGACCAGAACCGGAAGAATCTTGGAACCCCAGAGTCCGTACGTGATGATAAACAGGGTACCTAGTTGTCCTGAACGTCGAGCGTCACAACAGTGATGCGACAGACGTCAGACGTGAAATTCAAAGCATTCAAGTGAAGATGGACCCAGCATTTCAGACTTAAAAACACAGGGCTGGTACCTTTGATTTCTCCGCAACGCTACGAGCCCAGGCCGTTATCGGGCCTAGTTCAGCGGAAGACACCGCAACATCCATAACCATCCTAACTTGAGATTCTGAATAGATTCAGTCTGCCATGGGTATGGTGCCAGCGGCAAAGTGACGGACTAGCGCCCAACTGCCAGTATGTCGCTGGAGAAAAGGGATGACATAGCCTACATCGCGTTGGTTATTGGCGCAAATACCGTGATTGTTGGGGTTGACAATTGGTTGGCTGTACAGGTTCTCGTCAAGGCGTCACATGAAATGGGTAATGATATTGATGGCGTCTCGGCCTGAGGCCTGCAGAGCCATGGGGGTACGAGACTGTGGACGATGTGCTTGAGTAGGCCATGTCTTAGCACACGGACGTGCCACGAACTCTGGTCAATGGGTGCGAAGGGGGTCTCCAACTTGCCATCAAGGCCCGGAGCGGTGCGAACATGATCTCCGGCTTGAGCACTTACCAGAGCTTGGAGGCGCGTTAGGATCATTATCCGGGATTGGGTCTCCTTATGTATTGAGAGGAGTGACGGTAGCGTGGTCGGTATTGATGCCGAACACATCGTTGAAGACACCAACTTGAGCTCCTGTCATTCAAGTTGCAGGCCGTTGATAAGCCCAGGCAGTTTTGGTCAGCACCGCAGGTGTTAAGCAAGAGCATTGCAAATGCATGGCGCGATGGTTCCTATATCCTGAGCAGATGCGTGATTGTAGGACCCTGAAAAACGACATACATCAATGATCAATGCAAGGGAGATGAGAGAAAACTCAATAGCACTCACTCTGATCGACGGATTGAAAGCTAGTCTCTTTGCGTCTGCCATTATCCCATTCGGTCTGGAACGGAACAGCCCCCCAAATTCCCTATAGAGACAGCGGAAGAGGAGGCTATCAATATCAGCGCGGGGATGCGTGAAGCTCAGGACCATATTGACGAGGGTCGAAGTCACGGTCCGTCCCCTGCTGTCCAACGGCGCGGCGCCCATATGTGACACCAGAAAAGGACAGCGCCGACAATACCACAAGCGTGACAATTCAAAAGGCCCTGCTGCCCAACATCCCGGAATGCTAATGATCAGGGAATTTTCAGGAAGCTAAAAATAAATCCACTTCCTATCGTTTGAGGAGCAGGAGCAGCACAAATGCGCAGCCCGGGCAGCGTGGCAGCCGTGTTCAGGACCTTCCAATATCCTCCAATCCGAGGATCCTGCATATAATAATCCGCACGGGAAAGGCAGATTTTGACGTGTGGACACGGTATTGTTAGCGGCTGCAGTGCGTGATCGCTTGCAAAAATAGGATGCACCCGATAGGTTGGTTGTTGTGAACGCGGATGACCTCTTCATGACAACGTGGTGTTTCAACTTGAATAATGCGGAAATAGGTGTGAGTCTAGATATCAGACTGAATAGTAACGTGCGCCCGGGCACGCCTGCGGTGCGCACTAACGATGCACAAGACCGAGGTACTAAGCCATAGAGGGCAACCTAGATATTGTAGAAGCGAAGAAAATATCACTGGCAGATCTCACGTAACTTGAAGTTGCAAAAGCGTCCGTGAAAAGAGTGCAAACAAATCTGGGGAAGGCTAGGGGAGCTCCCGTCCCGAGGCATACGAATAGGGAAACACATACGAGACAATAACAATAACAAGAGGACTGCGCGTGGTTTGCTGGCCTTCCGTCTCTTCTCACAAGGTCACGGTAGCGCCATGACGTGACACCAGACAAGGAGAGTGTCTGCCTACAATGCCACAAGCGCCACATCTCGATGAGCCTTGTTATTCAACTAATGGGTAGGAATACTCGAAAGTGAGCCCAACCCTGAAATTGTTTGTGGAGCAGCCCCAAAACATGTGCCAGCGTGGCGGCGATGTGGCGGCCCGACTGTGTGCCTCAGTCAGCCTGACCTTCCATATATCTATGGATCCGCTCGTTCCACAGGTTTTAATCCGTGATTACCCATGATTACCCATGGATCACAACCCGCATGGGAAAGGTAGTTTTTGGGGAGACAAAGGTACAGTATTATTAGCAGCGAAGGCGAAGCGAAGTCTTGAGACTCTTAACCCGGCCAGGATCGACCCGTCGAATTGTGAGTTGCTTCACGTGATCACATGGAGACGGCTAGCACAACGTGCGGCCAACGCCTGTGGCACTGGCAGCTACGTTACGGACTCGGTCTGTCATCGAGCCTGATCTTGCACAAAATATCACGCAAAATACTAGAGATAGGGCTTTCATTAGACCCAGCGCCGCGGCATTCATTCCTCTGGGTGACAATTTGGTGGAGGTTGCGACGACTAAACTTAAGTGAGAATCGCATACTACGACTTCTGAGTCAGAGTGAGGGATTTTCTTTATTCCCTACCTCCCAAGCTAAACGTAGCCACTCCAACTGCGAGCACGGTATTATCTAAGTCCGTGATTGGAAGACCGAAGAGCGACAAAGTATACAGTGCGAATACGACTGCGTTGATAGCACAAACCGTGGTGGCGAGTAGGCTTAATGCGGCCAGGAAGATATCGCCTCAGAGAATGCACGCACGAAAGGAGCGCCGTGATGATAGCAAATATAGCCGGCGCAAAGAATCTTGGGCGTGGGTATGCCTGCTCTAGAAATACAACGTTCGCGCCAGACCGCCTGGGAAGAAGCTAGCAAGTTCGGTGTTCTAGAGATTAGGTCAAGAATAGGAGCAAACGATGTTGTCAACCGGTACTAGCCACGCACCGAGCGCAAATATAGGAGAAATTGCCGAGGAAGACAGTGAGAGTCCGACAGGACCGAGGGAATCTATTCAATCTAAGGCGACTCCCGGGATGGAGAAATGCCGGATCCGAGCAGTTGCCAGACGTTAAGCATCACCGCGGATACTAGTAGCAGTGACACAGACAAAGGGCAGCTGTGTCGGTAACCAGTACTACTGGAAAGTCGGAAAGAGGGCGTACACCTTCTCGACAGGTAGTTGCTGCAATTTCAATAGAAGAATCAGAGGCAGATTGTGCCTCACTTCCGTGAGGCTCTTCCCCATAGTTGGGCATGAAGGTGCGCTTGCATCTACATCTGCAGTCGTCATGGTGGGAATTGGATGGAGAACAAATGAGCAGGTACCACTTGACTTGTTATTCAACTATGGAGTTGAAGCCCGACAGCAGCCACTGAGCGACCCCCACAAAGTAGAAATAGAGTTCGTCGCTGCCCGCACAACAAATGAACGCGGCAAAGTGACCTTACGAGCAGCAGGGAAGGATTCGAGAAGAGAGGTTGAAATTCTCCAGCTTCACACATCTGGACAACCGACAGCAACAGGGAACATTCTATGAAATGAAGAGTCTCGTCGAGGAATTTTATGCGTGTAAGCAGTCATCAGGGCTCACGACCTCAGCAGTTCTGCCCGTAACGCAGCTGTAGCAACACACCCAGAGTCGACCGACGTTCTCTAGCACCACTACATCATACATCCCCGATTATATCGAAAGTAGTCCTGATAAAATCACGTCAGCTATCTGTTCGGTCATTGGTCCGCCATAACAATACGTACTATAGTCTAGCGCGGGGTACTCTAACCCGTGGACGAATAAATAAGCGCTCGCAGATCCATCCTTTAGTCAGTGGGAAGAGGAAAGTAGGGGACGCTCCTCAGGTGATCGAGCCTTATACTTGCGCGCAAGCTGCGAGGTGAGGGCGCCACCACCTAAATCCACGACCTCTTCCACAATCTCATACCCATCCATCCTGGGTAGTAGGACGATCCAAATGTAGTAATACAAGGCGGAGAGCTAACCAAAAGCGGTTTTGTCGCGGCCAATTGGACAATGATCAAAATATCACGTACAAGAAGCAGCATTATGCCCACAACACAGTAACTACTCTCACAAAACAAAGTCAGTACGACCACCGTGCATGGTTGCAATAGGAAGAGAACTACGCACGTCGCATACCAGAAAGAGACATCAGCATGTCCTTTCTCTGGTGGTACCCTGACATGCCGATCCGTTGGCTCTAGCAAATTCATCGTAGAACTATGCACGCACCAGGGCATAGAAAATAGGAATGCGGATTGAAAGAGCCACAGTGCAACTGCAATGTCCCACACTTGGAAGGGAGACTTTGACAGTCCCTCATTTGCGCGGCGAGCACGCAGCTTCCATACGCCTATCGCCGTTGCTGCATAAAATACCTAAAAAAAATGAGTGCTTTCTTACCCGGTGGGGGAGCGGTCACATACTAGACGCGGATAAGAGGAAAGGTCAAGAATGAAGTTGAACGCGTCGCGTGCAGGAAGCAGACATATGACCAGGACGGTGAACATGTATATAAGCGCAACTGGCCCAAGGGGCGTCCCGAAGGGTCGAGTAGACGCGAAAAATGTAGGGTACGGGAGGAGGCCCTGGCGAGCGACTTCTCGTATAACACGCGCTTTTCCAACCGTCTTTGATGATATTACTCTCTACTAAGAGTGGGACGTAGCATGCATAGACACTCACAACAGCCATCTGTAAACCAGACGAGGACATCAGCGGGAGCAGAATAAGATATGTCAAAAATTGGACTAACAATGTTTCCCACACAGCTGAATGCGACAAGAACCGGAAGAATTTTGGAAGCCCAGTGCGTGCCGAATACATGCTGAAAGAACAAGGCGCCTACAAGTTGCCCTGAACCTTTGATTTCGTCGAGCGGAACCGCAGCTATGTACGCGATATTCACAGTGACAAAGAGAATTGTTACAATCCCAAGGGAGATGAACCCGGCATTTCGGACTGTGCGCACGGGGTTGGTACCATGTACTTCTCCGAGCAAGTTGAAGGAGTTAGCCGAACCAACATATGCAAAGTTTGTCTTGACAAGAGCCGTTGCGAGGGCATTTGGATTGATGGTGCTACCTTGCCAGGCGTTGTGAAAGTTCTCGAATGGGTCAGAGACACGAGTGAAACCGGCCAGCACAGCAACGCCTGTGACAGCCACGCTGCGAACCCGGATCGTTATCAAGCCTGGTTGTGGAAAAGGACGCATAAAAAGAACCAACAATACTAGAGATAGGACCTTGAATATACTCAGCGCATTCACAGCTCTGAGTGACCATTTGGTAGAGATGGCAACGACTAAAAGTGAGTGAGAGACGCATGCGGAGAATTGTTTTAAACCCCTACCTCCCACACTAAACGTAGCCACACCGATCGCGAGCACAGTTTGACTCAAGTCTGTGATCGGAAGATTGAGGAGGGATAACGTATATTGGGCGAATACGATTGAACTTGTGGCACTGAAACTGGGTGCGAGAGGGCTTAATGCGGAGCAGCGGTCATCACCTCAGGTATACACGCACCAGAGGAGCACGGCGATGACAGCAAAAGTAGTTGACACAAAGAATCGTGGGCGTGGATAGGCCTGTTCGAGAAATACCACCTCCGCGCCAGATCGTCTGGGGAAAAAGCTGGCAAGTTCGGTGTAGCAGAGCAGTGCAGCTGCAATGGCAAAAAAAAAGGTAACCCGTGATAAGAACAAAGGACGTTGTCAAACGGGAGCCACGAACCGAGTGAAAAGATCGGGGAAATCACCCAGAACGACAGCGAGAGCCCGGCGGAACCGAGAGAATTTAAGACGACTCCGGGTACAGAGAAAATGCCCGATCCGAGCGTTTGTCCGAGGTTGAGCATCACTGCGGATAGTAATGTCACTTCGTGGCCCAACGGGTTGACCTGCAGACGATGGACAGCTCCGTTAGTGACTGCGAATGTCAAGTCCGAGTCGACAAGAGGCGGCCCATACCTCCTCTACAGGTGCGCCTCCAGTGCCAGTGGTTGCGGCAACTTCAGTGGAGGTAGGTTGTACCTCTACTTCTATTTCGATGAGGGTTTTCGCCATAGCCGAGCATAGAGGCGCGTCTGCACCCGCAGTCGGCATGAAGTTGAAAGATGACGGGCAAGTGTGGGCCGAAAAGATCCATATGCTGACACCTCAGTCGACCGTCTCCATACATGCATGCATGCATACCTCATGTCAGCACAGGGTTACGTGTCCACACGCTTTATCTTTATCGCTTATCACATCACATCACTTCTTCATACCACCGTTGCCACGTCACGACTTGACAATCTCACAACTCAACTTCAAATCCAGGGGTGTACGACGGACTGACAGGCGTGCGTAAGGTTGATTCACCTATTATATAGTAGACTATGGCCCAATTATCGGTATGTCATGGCACAATAGAGAGGAAAGCCTTGAAGGTATTAAGGTACGATCGCAAGGTCCACGGCTCATGAAGACGCGGGATTGATAGGTTTATTGCACTAAAGGCTTTCCCGTGTTGTCTATAGGTGCCACAGATGCAAAGTTGGTCGTCTCACCAAAGACGGCGTTGAAAGCTGCGAAAACGTCAACAGCATGAAGCCAAACGTCTGGAAGCACGGACCATCAGCCTGCGCGCCTGTCAGCGGCTTCGCAGCATTTGCAGCAGCTTCGGCGCGGGCGCACAAATCCTTAGCGGCTTGGTTGGCCCCGCAGTTGTTCGTCAAAGCGTTACACATAAATTGGGTAACGGCCCCGATGTTGTCTGCCGATCCCTGGCCGTACGAGACTGGAACAAGAGCATGAGCAGACTATACTAGCACACATGGGACGTTTCACGAACCCTGGTCAACCGGCGCGAAGGCGGTCTCCTTCCTTCCACCAAGACCTGGCGCAAATTTTATCTCTGGTGTCGAGCACTTGCCAAATTTGGCAACCTGAGGGCTGGAAGCACTAGAATTGGAAGAGGAAGAACCGAGGCCGGAATTCATAATTGGGTTCCCTTGATTATCCAAAGGGGTGATTGCAGAGAAATTGGTCTTGATACCGAAAACGGCGTTGAAGGCATCAGCTTGCGCGCCCGTCTTGGCGGCAAGTTCATCGGCTGCGGCTCGAGCCGACGCACAGGTTGTCCGGGCAGTTTGGTCAGCACCGCAGCTGTTAACAAGAGTGTCGCACATGAACTGCGAGATGATACCGATGTTCTGTGCAGAGCCATGGTTATACGACTCTGAAAGGTGCCCAATGATCAGCGCGACGAAGCATTGCGAAAACAACCACAGCTCTTACTCTTGTCGAGAGGCTCGAAGCTGGTCTCTTTGCGATGGTCAAAACCTGCGCCGAAGTCGATCTGTGGGATAGTACAGTTCCCGAAATTTCCAATGATTCCAGCAGGCAAAGCACTACTTGGTGCTGGGGTGGAACCAGTTGACGCAGGGGTGGAGGGTGCAGGACTCTGGAGGCTTGATGAAAAGGGTAAAAGAGTAACGAGGGACAATGACACGAACCGGCGACGTCGAAGCGATAACGGTGCTGGAGGCTGGCGGTGTAGAGATTGGGTTTTCACTATTAGAAGAGACCGCAGCTCCGCCAAAGGGCTCTGTGTTTGGCTGAGATCCCTTCCGGACAGACTTTCCGAGGGCCGGGTCGAAGAAAATATTATGGTCATTGGCTGGATCCTGGGCCTGCACGAGACCAATCAGTTCCGGATTGGCAGGAGCCTTCTGGCAAAACACAGAGTTCCGGTTCGTAGGAGGATAAGTGGTGACATCCTAGAGAGGGAAACCGCTATAAGTCGATCTGTGTGCGTTGTATTTGAGAAACCCACCGGAGGCGTGTTCTTCTCGGTCCGGCGATACTCTTTCGCAAGGGATATCATGTTGGCCTGAGTCGCAGGATCGAATTGCCTACTCGCATCTGACCAACAGTGAGCGCACACTTCCGCAGATTGAGATAGCCGTAACTCACTGATAATAGAATCGGCAAAATCTTGTTGCGAGCACTCGGGCTGGAGAGCGAGGAGGGGGGTGGTAGCACCTCGAGCAAGGTTTGCACGGATAGCACCGGGACAGGCAGCGGCAATTTTGTCGATCACTCGAGGATGCTCTTGCTTGAATCGACGGGGATGGAGAAAGGCAGGCCTTCCATCCCTTTCGGCCCAGCGCATGCGTCCGAACGCAACATCAGACAAGGAGAGCACCGAAAAGACGACCAGCGCGATAACTCGAAGAGCCCTAGTACCGTTCCACATCATTTACAAAGGTGCACAACGAAAAGAGAGAGGTGTCCTAGATCTAATCTAATGTAAAGAATGGCGAACAAGCCAAGGAAAGCGAACCCAGCGCTGATAACGAGGTGACACCAGGTCAGAAGAGCGGACTGGCAGGGATGGCGAACAGCCGTTCAACGGCAGTCGCGAGCGCGATTGATTGCAGGAGAAAGACTTGGAGGCATAAGTACGTGCTTGGAACGCCCTCTTATGCCGCAAACGGCGGGGTAGCTGACCGGGCGGGGATATCGCCTTTGAGAGGCTCTGTCGCGCAGACTGATGTCACTCTGTTGTCTGGTCAGTGGCCAGAGGTCGAGGGGCATTGCAATAATGGCCGCCATCCGCGGTGCTAAGCCCGGGAACCGCAGACAATGATTGTTGCGTTTCGCACTTTTTACAAGTGTTGTAGGTTTCGACCACTCTCGCCTGCAGTACGACTCGGATATCGTATGCAAAGTCGGGCGATTTGGGCGTATCCAGGCAACTCGGTTGTTTCCATGGGAGCTTCGGGAGCAATCTTTTCTTCAAGTTCCTAATTATCTTGAGTAGACCAAAGAAGCTTGGGGTGTTAATAACAATAACAATACAGTACAACATACTGTTCGGCACAACATCAGAACAATTACGAGGGCACGTGAATCGGACCACCGTGACGAACCTGTCCCGCCTTCTCGGTCTCATTAATATTGTGGCCCTCGAGCGCTTGCGATCCCCGCTCTGTTGCCCTGCTGTGGTATAGAGAGGCTTATTTTAACGACCTACATAGCAGTCCACAGAGCCCACGTCACAGCGAAATAATGGCTCAGAGATGCTGGTTCTAGATCACCATTGTAGCTCAGCCACCATTACATGTAGAATCGCGTAGTAGACATACGAAATACAATACCTTTATAGTTTCTTATGCCCGCACTATTAGACAGGATGTTGTTACCGTTTAAGGTACAAGGTTACAGCGTTCCCAGTACTGCACGCGAAATGAATCATTAAACGCCTCGTTCCTGCCTAGACGCGCAAACTCAGTGACTGAACGTCTTAAGAAACACCATTATTCACACAGCGCAACGCAACCGAGAGCGACTGCCGTAAAGAATACCCTGACCTGGCCTCGCTCCTGGGCCTGTAGCAATTGAGCTATTAATATATCATCCACCAGACAGCGCCGTGCTGACCTAGTACGCCGATGTCACAGTACCGGTGTGCTGCGATGCGAATGCCACTATCACGAGTCCGAGTGGAGTTGACGTCACTGGCGGGAATTCAGCGAGACACGGAAAGTCGTATATCATATCTTCGGCGATAAGTCGATAAGTTCCCGAGCCATGATCGGACGATGGGACGCTAAACGTTGACACGATTATAGTAACACTGCGGGGATCAGGCAAACCCAACGTTGGACGTCGCCGTATCCTCGGCATGCCGACAATAAGAATCAGCAGGTGGAAATAAGGATGACCGTCTGGAGTTGCGTGTGGCGAAACAATGGCTTCAGTCGGTGATAAGAGGGTGTGCATCGACGTCCGAACCTCGGAGTTATTAATGACCATCTTGCGGTTGTGGGAGGAAGTACGACTTCTGGCTAGACAACCAATCACGCAATAAACTTGTCATGTATGTCTTCATGGGAGGTTGCTAGGAAAACAAATGAAGCAGCGCAGATACGCATCGCGGAGATTGGTTGGACAAATGAGGGTACCAACAAGGAATGAAAAAAAGAAAATTCACGCGTTCTGCATTTTATTTACACGCGTTCATTCTAAGTTAATACGACCTCTCGCTCACTGCCTAGTGTGCGTGCGCGTGCGCGGGATCTTGGGGGGCAACTTCCGACACAAACGGGGCTTCGGACGCAAGATCGATAGCGTATGCTTTTGCGGAAACAGGTCAGAGCGGACATCACGGTGACGACAAAGTAGGGCAGGCACATACCGGAACCGCACTCTGGGCACCTCTTCGGTTTCTCGGTAGTCACGCGGAACCAGAGGACGTCATGAGAGTCAGCGGGTGAACCCGTGCACCCGACGATACGCTCCGTATCCTGTAAGCATGTGAAAAAAATCAAACACGACGGGGGGTTAAGAAATGTGTCGGTGAGGTAGGAGCATGACAACGGACCACCGAGAAAACTTTGACGGGGTTGGTGAGAGTGCCAATGCGGCTCGAATCCAATGGCTCAAGGTCGAAAGCGTCTACGCCCTCTAGCAAACCGAGGACTTGCACGCGATCCAAACCAGTCGATTGAGACTCGTCAGTGGGAATTTCGCCGGGTTTTGCACCGACACCATAAATTGACGGTGCGGAGGCGTGGTGGTCGTCAGAACGTCGGATAACGCTCGTCGAAAGAGCACGGAGTGAAGAAGACGGGCGTGCGAGGCCAGCCCGTGCGATGAATGCAGAGGTGGCACGAGCAGAACGCAGTGCGGTACTCAACATGACCTTTGGAAGAGTGGTGTTGGTCGTTTCGGTCGGTAGTTCAGGCGGGGGCCGTGACACCTGGCAATATGTCACACAGTGTCACAGTATCGTCACACAAGTCCCCCAGTCACCCGACATCATGCCGCTCTTCGCTCTTCCATGTCTTTTAGTATAGTACGAGCTGACTCCAGTCCAACCTCGTGTAGCCGTCATTCCTAAGCTATTGAAATGTGAAAACTTTTCAGTATACAATAAAGATCGACAGTGAACAGGGTTAACTCCGCGTAGCAGAGGATTGCTCGAAAGAATAAAGAAAAAAAAAAGTTCAAACCGTCCAGGGTATCACGTACGGTAGTAACTAAATCTACGGCTGGGCATCCTTCACGGTCCTGGCTATGCGGCTCAGGGTACCACGTTCTGCTTCTATGTGCTGTAACACCAACCCATCCAACCGCTGCATGGAAGGCGTTCGGCCCTCCCTCCTTGTTTGACTTTTATCATCCGATGTACCAGGCCGGGCTTGGGTTTCCAAAGACGCCCGAGATGACGACGACGCTGCTGCCGATCGTGACAGTCGGTACAAATCGTAGGATGTCAACGGCTGATCACCCCTTGTGTTCTTGAAGTAGACCGGGGGACGCGGGACATTGACAACCGGTAAGCGTTCTTGCGGATCAGAGTTCGCAGTATGTGCCGAAAGATCGTCACGCGACGCCGCAGGGGAGACAGGTGCGGAAGCCATTCTTAAGGGAAGCGAAACTGATGAATGACCTTGCGACGACCCATGCGGTGTGGAGCGTTCAGCTGCTTCGACATATGCCGAATCATCTTCATCGCCGTCGCTCTCGTCCGACGATTCCCAGTCATCCATGTCATTGTGACCCGCCTGTATTTGGTCGAAGAATTCAGGAGACGCTGGTGGTGGTGCGCTGTGCATGGTCGATGGAATTGATAAAGACGAAATGACTGTGTGATGTTGCCCAAGGGGGAAAGATGGTAGTTCAGACTGCATGGCAATGGTATCAGGTAGTTCTACAGCTGTGGAATATGCAGATGGCATCTCAGACGAGTCACCAGGGTCAGAAGAGGATGCAGACGGGCGCAGCTTCAGCAACGGATGATGAGCCACGAGGGTTGGAGACGGTTCCCTGGATGCGGGAAACCGAGGTGGAGGATGAAGGGAATGTATCGCAAGAGATGAAGATGTTCTGGGAGGTGGAGATAGATAACGAGTGCAAGTGGGTTCCTCATCGTCGTGTGAGGCCTCAAGATCTCCAGCGTCTGAATAATCGTCTTGGGACATGCTCTCCCTGATGGAAGGCGCGGTACCAAAGTGCCCATCGTTAAAGGCCGAGACAGTCGGAGAAACTTGAGAATATTCAGACACGGATGGACGACTGGGCAGAGACGAGAACGATGGTCGGGAGTTGGCAGACTCTGGCTCTCCAAGATGCTCGATAGACTCAGGGTCTTCTTGCATCGAATAGTGTGAGCCACTTGTCATGCTGTCCCTGGTCATGAAGCCAGGCGACGTAATCACCGACGAAGCACGGCCCCTGGGAACTAGCGGGGGTGTCATAGATACGACAGCGCGGCTTCTTCGGGCTCCGCCGTCATGCCACAAATGAAGCATAGGTGACGATGAAGGTTTTCGGAGCACCGAGCCAGTCGTAGAGTACTGGCTTATTCGAAGGGAATCTCCCGGCGATTCTGTCGACATGGAAGCACGTGGAAGCTTCGCAGGGACCCGCGGTGGAAGTGGCAGTGCCGTTTGTGGTTCTGCCGGGGTCTCAGCGCGCGAAGGGAGTTGGCTAATGTGGGACGCTGTTGAGACTGTCCGTTCTCGCGCCTGCAACTGAGATGCCGACTCCTCGGGGGAATGGGTCGGGGTCTGGAGTATGACCGCTTCGTGCTGTTCCTCTAGAATATCCACGATGCGCTGGCCCAAGTTCCGTTTCGTGCTCGGAGTAGATGATGTCCTTGGGCCTGGACTAGGGCTAGACTGCGCAAAAGACGGTCCCATACTGCCCGAAGACGGCGTCGTTGTGTGGGATGGGGTATGAAACGAGTGGTCGGGAGTGTTGTTAAGAGAGTGACCCACGGCCTCCTGCAACAACGCCTTACGCCAAGCCTCTTCATCAGGATCGATAGACCAGACACCAGGGGTCCCTGGAGGTAAGCGTTCTGCAAGAACTGCCGCACCAACGGAATTTTCCACCCCCAAACCTCGCAGTGCCGAAGCCTGAAATGGGAATGGTGAGTTTTCAGAGGGTGGTGGGAGATCGACGGCGTCCGTTGGATCGATGTAATTATCATAATGCTCGGTGCTTTGTTGCTTCACATCAACACGCATCTTGAGCTCTTGCTCCGCTTGCGCTGCGGCCAATGCCAAATTATCCACCTTCTCACGAACCACAGCTACTCGAGAGGAGTGTGGGACCATGGTAGGTGCAACTGGGCGACGGGGAGTTGGTTCAACATGTGAGATGGGCGCCCGTGACGAAGTGATGGTCGAATCTGCGGTGGTCCTCAGCCTCGGGGGGCCAGCTTCCGGGGTCAGTGGACCAGGCGGTGTGGTTGGTTTTGGCCGTGCTCTTCCCACACGAAAAAGGTCGAGGAAGGCAGGGGCGGCAGATTTCGCCGTCTTCTTGTTCGGTGGAACCACGGGGGATGCGAAATCGGACGGTGATGGTTTGGAATGGGCCGGTGGCAAAAAATAATTGTTGCTGAGGAGAAGGCGGAGACGGTACGAGACATCATCGGTATGAAACGCTTGATAGTCATCGCATGGTTCGTCAGGGTCCACGGACGAGATGTGGTGGTCCTGGAAGGAGTCAGCGATCGACCGCGGCGAGGGAGGTGACTCTGTGCCAGAGACAGTAGACGAAGACAAGGGGTACACCGACGATGTGGTACCAGACTGAACCGTCAATTTCGACTCCCGAAGGCGTTGACGGGCCTCGCGAAGGGAAGTGAAGTGGGGGACAGTTTGCATTTGACCGATCGTGGTGAAAAACGCGTTGGTGTGTCCGGATGATGTGGACGAGAGCATGGACAGACGAAATGCGTCGCGAGGAACGCTGGACCCGCGTTTGCGGCGGTGGGGCTATGTGGGAAACAAATGGCTTTTAGCTTTGATGTGTCCAACACGAGGACAAATTGACACGTACCGTTGAATGCTCAATCTTCACAGCTCGGGACCGCCACGAGCTTTCCATGTCATCCATCGCTTTCCAACCCAAACCAGGTATAATATCTGGGTGTGAGATGTCGTCTTTCGGAAATGACGCGGCACGCAGGGGCGAACGTGGGGGACGGGAGGGGAGAGGGGAGGGGGAGGCGTCGGGTGACGCAGAAGCAGGGGGAGAGAGCGAAGGGTTGACAAGAAGCTCGTCCGCTGTTGCCACAGGCGCGTCGAAACCCTTAGCAGGGCTCTTCTCCCGACGAGAGGAGACCGTGACGGCGCGTGGACGGCTCTTGGTCCGCGGTCTACGCGACAGGGAGATGGCGCTGCCAGCACTGACGTTGCTGCCCAGGGAGTCAGTGCGGTGAACCTGTGGAGGAATGGAGGATGAGGGAGGGAGCGTCGATGACGACGCGGCCATGGCTGTCGTCGACGCCGTCGTCTGGGAGGGCAGTGAGGGACAGTTTGACAACGACGGCCACGGTCGATTACTTCTTTCAGCCTTTTCCCACGCTACCGTTGGCATGAGCCATGTTTCTGGATCGCGCTAATTAATATTATTTGTCTTTATTTGCCTTCCCTCTCCCTCACGTCGCGTCGCGTCGTGCCAGTGTCGTGTGTCACCCTCGCGTCTGTTGAAATAAAAATCATGGCCAATAAATGTACGTCCGGCGTACGCAAAACTTGTTCTCCATTGAATCACACTTTGTAGTCTTTCCTCAGGTCGATGGAAAACTTCCCATTTGGCAAATCGCCGTAGCTGTCACTGCAGTATTCAATACTGCACAGAACTTCTTCACCCTAAATCTCACAAAGCGTGTCTACAATGCCGTACCTCAGACACAACCAGGTATCTCGTCACCTCACTTCTCATTGCCTTGGGCCTGATCCGGTACTCTAGTCACACCATTGCAGGCCCGTACGTTTGGAATCTGGACGTTGACTGCGTCTGTAGTGCGGTTGTATGCTGCCTACAACATTCACAATAAAGCGTACGCCACATTCCCCTGCTATTGGAACAGCCTTATTGAATTACCCGTTAAGTATCTACGACATGGCTCTGCTTACCTATCTGTTCGCTTTTGCCCATTTCTCCTCGGAGATCCTCATTTTTCGCACGGCAAGAATCAGTATACCTGTCCTTTCGCCTGTTATCGTGGCCAGTGCGTATCACCTTTGTTTGAATATTGCGTGATCCGATGCTTCTTTCGACCTAATAACCCCATTTTTCTAGCTACCTCACTTGTATGGATGATCGCGCAATACGACTTCTACGTAAAAGCATGATACCGACATGTCTACATGTGGCCGGTCACGCTCTAGATTAGCAATTCAGTTGTGCGCTTCGACTCGAAATCCGGTCGGAAACAATGCACTTTCCTTTCATAGATCGACACCCACCTGACTTGCTTGATAACTCCAAAAATGGCATGCGATCTCTAAAGGATGACCTGTCGTCATGGAAGCAGTACTGCATTATCTGTGTAGCCCACGACGGTCTCTACCGCTAACCTAGAAGCTCGACACGTCGGGCTACCAAACAGGGGTGATACATATGAGCGTCACGGCCCGTTTCGTTGGTTCTTTGAAGCTTAATTGCTACGAGTAATGCCCGCTAGCCCCAACTTGGGCCAAGGAAGTCGACCGGGCTTTGGTACCTAGCGGTACGACCATCGCACATATCCCTATTCTATTCTCTCAGTGACCCCACCCGACGGGCACGCCCGAGATTCTCAGCATTGTAGTTCCCCTCAGAAGTGGAGACTCGGTGGAATGCAGGATGTGCGTTTACTCGAAAGGTCTAGCCGGGCTACGGAAATGCAGACAACAAGGACCCCCAAGTTATTTGACTTGACAGCGCGTACGTCTAGCTCGACATCTAGGGGGGAAAACTTTCTGGCACGGCTCGGTAAAATGTTCCCAACAGCGGAATTTTCGGCCCCATGAGCATGTGCCCCCTAGGCACCTGGTCACGGGGATGTGCACGGGAGCGCTTAGCGCCCCAATCCTTTACAACCCTTGAGCCGATAATAGCAGATTCCTCATTCCACCAGGTGATCACGTCGAAATGAAAATTCAGGTCACGGCATTGGTACTTGTCAATTACTGTCAGCTGAGCGCAACATTTTTTTTCTTCAGCAGAGGGTTCCTGGTTATTAGGCAATTACTCAATCCCGTGCACAAGTGTTGCTGAAATGGCAATCCTGCGCCATCACTGTGAGCTCCTCCTATAGTCGTGACGTGATGTACTCTTTAGAGACACGCGACAACCCCAAAACTTGTCGTCAAACGTGGCTGAACGGAGAGTGTGGGTCAATTCGCCGATGGCATGGTCACTGACGCAGAATGAATGGGGTTCTACAGCCATCTCATTTGATGTGGCCGAGGTTATCTTTAGAAACTCAGTGCATCACGAAGCACGTCCTCACAATTCACCGCGGTAGAGAGAGAGTTATATATATGCCGCAGCAATTGAGAGAACCAGTGAAAAATATACCCTGGAAACAGGCCGTGCTAGCGAGGATACTCCATGCGAAAAACTGAAAAGTCTGATTGCGAACGTTGCTGGCAAAAAAACTTGCGCAGAAAGAGCCGAAGCACGTTTGTTCTAGACCAGTTTGTATTGTCAAGCGTCTAATGAAAGAACGTAAGAAGGTGAGCGAGGGGGGCAGGGTCCGGCGGTCAAAGACTCGGAAGTGTTAAGGTATGCCAGGCACGGATATTTCCGTCCTCCCCGCACTTTCTTTTCAGTGAGGGGGAAAGCACGTGATGTGTGATGACTTGACTTGTTAAAAGCCATGGCCCATGTCCACCGGAGCACATCCATCTCCCATTTAGTGAGATCCTTTCCGAAAGAAAAACCATGTCCTTTCCTCTAGAATACCCTCCGGAACTCCTCTCTCTCATCTGCGCGTACGTTTACGTCGCCTCTATCCCGAGCCAAGTCTCTTCCTTGGATCCTCCTTACCTTCTCGAAGGTGGAGTACCGACAGGCTTGCCCTCGTCATACCCCCCTTCTTGTTGGTCGGAACCCATTGCCCGGAAGACCCTCGTAAACCTCACACTCGTCAACCGCGCCTGGTCAGAGGCCGCTCGGCCTTGGCTCTGGCGCAAGATAGAGGTACGCCTTCCTCGCGGCTGGCTCTCTCTTGTCGAAGAGATCTCAGGCGGGGAAGACGCTGAAGCTGCAGAGGAAGACACTGCTCGGACGGTCGAAGAGTCCATTACCGAGGCCGCGCACGCCGCCTTGGCGGCCAAGGCAGGACCCGGCACTGCCCCCGACGCGGAAGCAGAGAGGAAATTAAAGGAGTCCATCATTCAGGAACTCGGGGGACCTGACAGTTCCATCCCTCCCGAACTACTTTCACCCCCCGCATCTCGTGACCCTTCCCCGCGCCGGTTGCGTCACAAGAGTAAGAGCCCCGCACGCTGGAAGTTAATGCGTTGCATCAGTGATGCTGTGCAAGGCGTGATGGGACGCGATGGAAATGGCATGTATGGTCAGTCTTGTCATGTGCCCTTTTTCCTTTCGCGCCACCATGTTGACATGTCCGGTCCGGGTTTCCCTAGTGCCGGCTATCCATGACAGACGACCAGGACGTTTTGTCCGTCATTTAGACTTCAATCACTTTCGGACCATCGGTATGCGGCGTCTGGTTGGCGAGAGTTTCAAAAATCGCTTTGTAACCGGAGAGCGTCTTGAAGCGATGCTCAAGGTCCGTGTCTCAACCTTATGCATTGGTTTCTTTTCGTGACTCACCTTTGTTCTGTAGGAAACCCCTAACCTAACCACATTTGGCGCGACAGAGTATATGGATGGTGCCTTAACGCTGGCCGTACTTAAGGAACTTTTACTTCGTGGAGAACCTTCAAGGGGTCGTGGCCAACCCCTCCGTGGGCGTCTTGCAGTAGAGGACGCGAGTGAGGATGCGGAGGATATTGCCCGGCGCCGCGAATCCAGGGAGCTGGAAGCCATCGATCTCACTGGCTGCGTCAGCGTTGTTTTCGTCAACGCGCTTACCGACTTTGTGAACACTCACATACTCCCTCCGACCTCCGATTCCGAGTCGAGCGAAGACGAGGATAACCGCGGTCATCGTCGAAATCGTTCCGCTCGACTTCGTCTTGTTGAAGAGCACCCGGCATTTGCTGGACTGCAACGCCTCAGCGTGCGCGGCGCCAAATCCATCCCACCCCAGATTTTAAGCTCCTTCGTCACCGCATTCCCATCGCTCACCCACCTTGATCTTTCGTCTTCGCGGGCAAGCCCCGAAATCCTTGATGGACTAACTGCTTCACCCACCGTGCGCCTGCAATCGCTTTCACTAGCGCGCTGCGTCCGGTTGACGGGCTCGAGCATTCGAAATTTCCTTGTGTCAGCACCTGCAGCCTGTGGCATAACAGAGCTAAATCTGTACTTTGACACCATCTTCCCGAGTCCCATGTCGGCGGAAGACTTACATGAAATTTTCACGAGAGCACCGTGTTTCACATCCGGAGAGCTGGTGTACTTGGACCTATCTAGTGCCCCCCTAGACCAGGGTCTCCTCGAAGCAATGCCCATGCAGGCCAAATTGCGTTCTTTGGGGCTGTCCTTCATCCCAGGGCTGCCCCTCAGGGTTGTGCAGGAGTTTATCCGGAATAAAGCCGCGCAAGTTGAGGTACTTACGCTACTCGGGACATCACCTGAACTCAGCCCCGCGCAACCGCGGCAAGCGACCTTCGCGCTTCACAGCCAGATTATCCGCCCTTTGTGCACACCGCCCCTCAGGTTCGGCCCAGCATGCGATACCCCGGAGGCGGAGCAAGTGCCGACGCGGCTACGTGTCATTGAGCTTACAACGACATTGCTTTCGGCACTGGGTGCCGGTGCCGGTTCGTGGCGCATTGTTCGTAGCAAGGGTGGTCGCGGGTGGTATGTTGACACTGCCAGTGGATGGATTTCTGGACCTGGAGGCGCATTGTTGAGGAGAGATCTGGAGAAGGGTCATCCATGGAGGCGAGCACTGGAAATTCTCGCAGAAGCTAACGGCAATGTGAGCAGTGGAATCGGCTGGCACGCAAGAAAAATGGAGGTACGTTGAACTTTCCGCAGCGTTGCCGTGAAAGGCTGCTGACAAAACCTATTGCACAGGTGTTGCACGGCCATGGCCTGCTCGGACGGGAAGATGGTCTTTATGGTGCAGTCTCGTTTGCCTATCAGGGATAGGCACATGGCCAGCGGCCAATGAGATTATTTGCCAAAGTGGTTAGATCTGAGTCAAAACATGTGAGGACAATCAAAAACAAGATATTGTGGCGCTGCTACCTTGCAAAACAATAATTACGGGATGTGTGTGTAATAACGTATTTCCACTATTAATTTGAGGGTTTTTGTGGATTACGGCCTGCGCTGGCCATAATCGGTGACCCAATATTAATATGTGTGCCAAGACAATCAGCCTAGGGCGCACCCCTGGCGCACCACAGGCATCCCCATCGCATCCCCTTCCACGCGCCATACCCCATCATAGACATAAAAAGGACACGTCTCATCCTTTCCCCCGCTCCGTTCTCACATTCCCCCCTTTTGTTAATCCCCTGTCATTGACACTCAGATGAGTAA
>Ga0307510_10002687_pt1 | contig 20337 bp, 16 predicted proteins | sample 12_EM_MG_FD_207224 | JGI IMG/M metagenome (GOLD analysis project Ga0307510, IMG submission 207224) | Populus trichocarpa ectomycorrhiza microbial communities from riparian zone in the Pacific Northwest, United States - 12_EM | ecosystem: Host-associated > Plants > Roots > Unclassified | place... | reverse complement strand
TTGAATTTTATTTTCAATAAAAATTCTGGTGAAAAAAAGAATGAAAAATGTGTGAAAAAAAAAGAATGAAAATGCATGAAAAAAGATATATGGAAAAATCAATGAAAAGATGTGCGAAAAAATCAACGGAAACACACAAAAGATCCCCTACAAAATGCGTGAACCTGTTGCACTTTCACTGGAATTTCGGGTGATAAACTACTGAAAATTTCAGTCATTTTTCATTAAATCTCAGCATTTTTTTGTCATTTATTCCATCATTTATTCATTGTTTATTCACCATTTTTTCATCATTTTTCACACATTTTACCTACCGAAATTCCGACACTTTGGACTTTACAGTGCACCTCTAATGCTTTACGATACAACCACCTGGCGCATCAGACTCCATTCGATGATCGGCCGCCACAAACTCTGCGACCCCAGCGCGTGACTCAGCCCGTATAACCGCATACCGAGGACCGGTCCCAGCCGTCAAACACTGGTCCCACAAACCCACCACCTCCGAACATCAAGCTTACATCAATGACCTGATCAACCAGCATCCCAACCTAGAGATGCATGACGAGCACCAATCCCAATCGGCTGAATGCATCGCACCAGGATTGGGTGTCGGCACTGAAGAAGGTTAACGGTCCGGGAGTCGATCGAGGACGGCTCCAACGGGAGCGCGAGAGATGAAAGGGGCGAGGGTGACTTAGAGCACTTCGGTCACACGGGAGTTTTAGCACGCGAAGGAGTTTTTGGAGGAGAGGGAAAATTCAACGCAGATACATTTTCTTGGTCTTACCGTGGCGCCACCTTTTTATATCTTACAAGTACCCTACTTTTCGTCAGCAGTAATTGTAAGAAAAGATAAGAGAAAATACAGAACCAGGAGTTGCAGTAGCAAGTGGCGCAAGCTCGTCATAAAGTGGCGACTGTCGTGCTTGAATTTTGTAGGATGGACCCTCAGTCTTGTGAATAAAAATTTGTTGGCTCGTCGAGAAACTTCGAGACCTCCGTTGAATCCACCATCAGACAGCGCCGCATATCTCATCCGATTGGGCCAGCCGTTACCGGCGGCACCGGCCCGTCCAACACCCTCACCACGGTTGACACGGTCATCGCACCTCCAAGACGAAAAGATAAAAAGGCTAAATCAAAGCGTAAGCATCAAAGCGCCGAATCAAATGTGGTGACGGCGACGACCTATTGAGCCCGGGCGTTGGTCCGGACCTGTCTCGGCCTGAGTGTGAGTAGCCCCCGTTTGATATTGTAAAATTCCCAATGAACTGACACCCTTGCTGACACCATCCTTCGCTTCATTCTTCACGTTTCTTCGGCTACTGTTGCCTGGACCTACTCTTTTTCTTTTTGCCTTTTTTTCTTCTCTTTTTGGGTTCTCATCGAACAAATTTTACCCCGTGATCCATCCACATCCTTGCCCTGGCACCCTCCCATTCACACATGTCATCTCGGACCACTTGTAACCGCGGGTTTACACTGACACTCTACCTCGTCCCCCGCACTTCCCGCTACACACACAGTCACGGAGCGTGCACATATTTCAAGCGTCGCAAGGTGGGTTCTTCCCGTTAACAAGTTCAATCATGTGGCCCTGACGCCCTGTCTAATTCGTGTCGCCAACTCAAAAAGCCCGAATATCCCTTTGCACCACTAATCTTGTGCGCTCCATTAGACCAAATGTCATTTTCCTCCTGGCGAGAACATTTGCAAGCTGCAAACCGGGCACGTACCACCACTGTATTGTTGAAGGCCGAAAACCCAGTAGTGCCCCAAAGTGAGCCGTCTCTCTCTCACCCCCAGTGGCGTCCAATTTTATTTGGGAGGCCTTATTCTGCGGAATATCCTCCTGTGTCTTGGTCCCTCCTCCCACCTCTCCACGTTCCCCCAAAATGCTCGATCGTGCTATTTCCCGCCCGACTTCATCTTGTACTTCTCTTGATGGCGACGAATGCCCATTCTCGCCCTTTAGTAAACGCGAGTACCTCCTCGCCCAGATGAGGCAGAAATATGATCTTATCGATTACCTCCTCGAGCAGGCTCGTCTTTCCCACATCCTACTAACTAAGTATATGCGCATTTTGTTGATCATATCATCCCGTCTCTCACTCCCTAGATTCATAGTCCGTACCTCTCCACACCTGTCTCGATCGAGGAATACCGCAAAGCAACACCTACTGCCGGCCAACACCGACAAAACGTGATCGCGTGGCTCGATCGGCTTCAGTCTTCCACGCGCTCGCCGCGCCCATCCCGCCCCGCCTCAAATGCGTTCCGGCTCGATACGCGTGCTGACAAGAGTGCGGGACGGTCGGATGAGTCGGACAAGGAGTAGGGATCTCAGAACCACGAGCAACCACGCCGTGCGTCCTCGGGCTCGGAAGATACACCAGTCTCACCAAACACCCTCGTTGACTCAGAGACCGACGATGCCATCCCCATCGGGTTCCTTGCGGGCCTTTCGGTCGGCTTATCGAGAAACAACGCAGGAGTGGCTCAGACAAGACGCCAAAGACGGGAAAGGCAAATGCTGCCGCAGAAGACGATGATCATCAGGAAACCCATCCTGTGATAATTTGGATTGGTTAGCGGTAATCAAGACTAGTTTAGCAGTAAATTATATTATCGCTCGCTAGCTTGCTGCCAGTAATTAAATCTTGGTTATTGATAAATTATTGCTAAATTATTGTATTTTCTGCACGACATTGTTGAATAATCCTTAAAAATGTTCACACAAATGTTCACACATATTTTCGCAACAATAAAATAAATAATATTTTCAATGTAACTACACTACTACAACAGTACACTACACAAGGGAAGGGATAACTTAACAGCTGGCATTTGGGAAGGAAACAGGCATGAAATCAAGACACTGCTGCAAGAGGGTGAGCAAGTACTGATGAGCTGTAGAGGAGTGAAGGGCATGAGGTGGGGACTGCAGAGGGAGGGGGCTTGTCAGGACATGGAAAAAAAGTGACAGAGTGAAGGGCACTCACTGTCTTGAGACTGTGGAGGGAAGGGGACCACAGGGAGTGGTAAGTGAGTACACAGAAAGAAAGTAGTGGAGAAAGGGGCACTCACCCTCTGAGAAATTACATATTTAAAAATTTTAGATACTGGGGGCCATGGAAGTGGAAAGAAGGACACATCAGGACATGGAACAAAAGTGGCAGAGTGGAGGGTGCTTACCCACTGGAGGCTGCAGAGGGATATGGGAGGACACAGAAAGAATGCAGCTGAGCAAGGGGCACAAGCTGGGGAGGGACAAGTGAGGGCCAGAAAAACAATACAGCATAGTGACAGGGCTCACCAGGAGATTGCCAAGGGAGGGACATGTCAGGACATTGAAAGAACATGACCACATGAGGGGCACTCACAAGTTACCTGTAGGGACCAAAGAGGGAGGGACTTGCCAGGACATGGGAAGAAAGGAACTAACAGAGAGAAGGAAAGAGGGACAGTGTTTTGGCGGGCAGGGATGTGGCAGGGTAAAAAGACAAAGCGGAGCAGTTTTTTTTTTACCAAGTCCACTAAGTCAGGTGACAGTAAACAAACATGATTAGTAAGCTGGCAACTCAACTCCGATTACAATACAAGCAATGCAGCCAGACAGTAGCCAGACTGGTCCAGCGATTAGGGTGGTTTCAGACACATTCTCTCACTTTCATTTCGAGTCTTTGGATATTGTAAGGTATGCACATGCTGCAGCCTCAGAACTGAGTGCTTTTGACCACGTGACAGCCTCGGCACGCCTGCAAACCTGACTTGTGCAACCACCACTTGCACTCCATCTTCTCCCCCCCCCCACTTTGCTCACCTTGCCTTTCCCCCTTAAGTTCCCCTTTTGTCGCACCCCGCCTGCTATTGATGCCATGTATTGCCCACCCTTACTGGCCAACACCACAGGCACACACCACTTCAACAGCCGTCACTCCAACATCACACACAACATGTGCAACAGCTTGCCACTTGGGCCCTTGTTCAGGATCCATGCATTGCTGGACTTGCATATTACCATGTACAAATGATTCAGGACTCCTTTGTATGTTCCTTTATTCTTTTTCCATCTTAGAACACCGCCTTGCATATAGTGTACATGTACATAACCCACCTTGCCTGGCCTCAGCCAAGGAGGAAAAAGAATATTAAGCCTGCATTCCCTTCCTTCCCATTGGCATATCTGCCTCAAATCTCCTGTTATGTCTGTTGCAAGTCCCCAGCTGTGCTGTTGGAGCCATGAGGGCCCCTTACAGTCTGCGTCATTATGTCCCATCTCAACGTCATTCAAGTGGCTTGCACGCCCCCTTTGCATATCACACACACACCCTCCCCATAGCAGGCAGTCAAGCAATTAACAGCCGCCAATCTGCCACCCCCTTCTATTCCATCTTTTCATTCCTTAACCAAACTCACATGTAGACCTCCTGTCTACCTTTCAATATCACCAGGATCCGCAAACTACTTGACATTTCACAAAGATAATTTTAGACTATTTTATCTTGTGTACAACCTTGACAACGGTGGGAGTCAGTGGCGTTGACAGTTTGTGATCCATAGTGATGGGTACATCATGCTTAACAAAATATTATCATCCTTATTCTGACTACTGCTAAACTACTACAGCGCTATCTCTCGCTAGGGTGGGAGGGGTTTCCTGATGATATAGTGCATCTATGTCCATTCTCTGTGGTGTTTAAAAAAAGGGAACAGGACTGATGATGGTGTTGCTTTTTATAATTTCATAGGGCATTGCCAGTGAGTATTTCATGCCAAGCCTGCCACTGAGCCTTAGCTTGCGCAAGTCATTAATTGACAAGACAGTCCACAGGATATTTCAGTCCATAAACTTGTGGCGCTGGACCATGTCGAGAAGTTGTTCAACATGTAAGTTCACCTACTCTTATCACCCATGAATATAGGAACTGACCCTGCGGTGGCCGGGTTCTATACGTGGGTGATTATATGTGTGAAAGTCTGAGCATGTGAAGAGTGATTGACATTGGAAACCTTGTCTTGACATTAGGGATTGAAGGAAGGGAAGCTCCTATTTAGTAGAAGGTGGAAATAAATATTTTCAGAACCAGTCCCAACAGAGAGTATAGGACATTGTTCATCGAGCGATTGCTTGCTCCGGGTGGTGGGTTGAAGATACACATCCAGTTCTGGTTGAAATGACATTTCTATGAGATTGGAATCCTGGTTTTACTGGATTTATCTTCATACTATCGAGGTCACATACCGCGTATGAATACAGCGACGATATCTCGGGCCCAACACAACGCTGGGCTCCGAGTACAAAGCTATTACCTGTCATCCTCTGCTCCATGCTCCAGTAATAACTGCATTGCTCTTTGGGTTCCCCATGCTGATGCATATCGGAACGGTGTCCAACCGTCGTCGTCCCATGCATGAATATCGGCGCTGTGCTGGAGAAGCAATCATATGCAATCAAGACGTCCATACCCGGACGCCACATGTAACGGAGTTCGGTTCTTGCCATCTCTTGCATTCACATCTACACCATTCTTGAAAAGCACGCGAGCGACTTCCGCGTAATTCCTTTCCAGTGCATAATGCAACAGAGTCTGATTGAAGCTGTCCCGTGCGTTCGGATCTGCGCTGTACTCGAGGAGAATTCGAGTAACCCCTTCGGTACACGCCAAATGCAGTGGAGTCACACTATCCTTGGTCTTGGCACTTGCATCCGTGCCGTTTCCAAGGAGAACCTGGGCTACCGCCACATGTCCCGATCTCGATGCCAAATGCAAGGCTGTCCAGTTTTTCTTGTCGAAGAAGTTCACATCCGTGTGGTTCTCCAGAAGCACCCGAACCACTTCCACATCTCCATTTGTCGAAGACCATTCCAATGGGCTGAAGGTTTCATTGTCCCTGGTTTCCATATCTGCGCCATGTTCAAGGAGGACTCAAGCAACTTCAGAATAGCCCTGCCGAGACGCCACACTCAGCAGAGTCTCTTGGCGACGAAAGCCCTGAGCGTTTACGTTCTGGGATCGCTCGATGATCAGAAATTTGACAACCTCGTACAGGCCATGCCATCCCGCATAATGCAAGGGAGTCGCCCTGATGTGCGGCAGGCGTTCATATATAGAGTGTATGCCCATGGGCCGTTCTGGACGGTAAATCCTGACCCAGATGGAAAAATGGTGATTGTTAGGGTCAAAGAGATGTTTCATCCCATCTTCGATGTTTGGTGATACACCCTCGAATCGGGCGTGGCCCGCCCAATGCTTGGCGGCATATGAAGCTAGAGGAAACTTCTCCAGATCGTCCTTGGTGACGTTTTCATCAATCTGTAGCAGAACACCTAGGCAGGCTTGTGCGATGCTCGTATGGGCCGGTGTCATTGAAACATGGAATTGGGAAATAGTTTCCTTTGATTCGGAAAGGCGCTTCGATGTCAAGTACTCCTTCACCGAAAAATGGGAAAATTGGATAACAGACGATCCATCCACGTCGACAATGGCAAGCAGACTGGAACATGTGGATCGCACAGCGTGTGCTGGGTCCTCCTCGCGACAATCCTCCCAAAGTGTGGGGATTGAATCAGCATCGAAATCGAATGCGAGGAACTCGGCAAGCTCCTCGACGCGAAGTGGGCAGGCAGCTGCTGCGACACACTGGAAGAGCTGGTGTGCGTATTCCCAGTTTTGCTTGCCGATTTCTTCCAACGTGCGATCGTATGTCTCGTCAAGCATGTCTGGTAATTCATCGAGAGCCCGTCGGATGCGTTGTCGGAGACAGTGTCTGAGGTATTGAAGCTGGCAGCTCACCCATCTGAACCTATTCTACGAGTGTAAGCAGGACACTATGGTGGACGATGGGAGCAATTCCTCACATCCCGCTGGCCTTCTTCATGAGTACTTCAATTACAAGCTCCTTGTCTTCTTTTCTCCATTTTTTCATATAAACATCCGTGCTAACAACGAATTTGATGTAGTCTTCAATGTCCTGAACTTGACCGTTCTCTCCATGCAACGAAACAGAACGGAATGCCAAAGGGTTGAGGACAAACTCGATGTCAGCCTTGGGTCTGCTCGTGACACAAATCCGCATGCTTGCAATATGCAATCTGACGAGTTCCTGCACAAATCTTAAGACTTCTTCGCGGGGGGACGGCAATCCGGCCGCTATTGGACATTCATCAAGGGCGTCAATGACAATATATGCTGTGGATTGTTCTGGGAGCGCAAGCAAATGCTTCAGACATTGGGCGAGTTCAGTATCGCTCGCATGTTGCGAGCCACAGCGGTGTGCCAAATAGAATGCAGAGAGGGCATCGCAATATGCATCAGATTGTTGACAAAGCTGGACCAGGAGGGAGGAAAGTAGTCCACAGCAGTGCCTCTTTTGATCTTCTCTGAAGTCGCAATAAAAGAAGGCAAGTGATGCGAGGCCTAATTCGCACATGCTGCGGATATCCTGGATGATTGAGGAACTGGGCGATGGCACTTATTAGTTTCTGGAGGGAAAACATGAAGACATGATTGTACCAGAGAATGCTCTTCCCTGCTCCCGCTGCAACGACAACTATCATGAGTTGTGGGGAAATAATGACAGCGCAAACACTGACGCTTCCCATGTAGCCACAAGAGTGAACTTGGACTAGAATGTTTCCAGTTTGAGAAGGTTTCACCATGGATCCACCATGTCACGGTTCCGGGGTGTTGAGATTCGCGTGCAGTGTTGTGATTCTTCCAAGGATCAGGAGGAGAGAGCCAATTTTGAAACTTTTGCTGCAATTCTTCACCTGCAAGACCATCATCTCAAACTGTCAGCATTCATAGCCAGCAGTGGTGCCATTGAGGAATAACTCACGCCTTGACCTGTTGAGGTCGCTCGAAATTTTCTGCAACAGTTCTGACAGCAAATCAGGAAAGGGTTTAATTCTCATCAAAAAACTGACCAAGGGCCATCCGGATACTGTCTGCTGACGCCTTGTCATCTAGGTCTAGAGTCATGATAATTCATCAATGTGCAACAAATATAGAAGTCACAGATTTCCTACCATCCAATACAATGCGCCTGTGTTGGACGAGGCCATACACAACTTCGAGTGTCTGTGCGCCTGTGGCCCGAGCCTCGTCAAGAGTGAGTCTGTCTAGCCGCTGCAAGACAGCCTCGATGTCGTTCTCTCCTAGAATCTTCTTTACAAATTTCTCTATGCTGTATTCAGTATAAGCACCATATTAGGAAGGATGAGACTCACTTAATCGCCCCTGCTTGACCTGTCTCGTTGCCATAGCAAGAGTGGAGAGAACTTCCACCAATATTTTTATGACAATGTCGGTCATGGCTGGCGTAAGAGGGATCCTTGTGTAAATATCAAGTCTACTGAGGAATCTCTCGATGGACTCAAACAACTCAACAAGGGCATCATAGCTCGAACTAATATCCTTGACCGCCTAATGCACTTGAACGTCACAAGGATATAGGAATAAGAGTTGTAGAGCGACACTTACCTCAAGTAAGATTGCAAATGCAGCAAATACCGCCTTTGCAGGTGGAAATGGCTATGGAATATATGTCAGGGATATGAAATGAGGATAACTGCCTTGGGACGCACTAGACCGATACTCTCACCAAGGGCAGTGCCAGTAGACAGAGTGTAGAGGACATGGATGGCACACTTGAGTGATTTGATGATCTTTCCATCTTCTCCTCGAAATTTGCGGAATCTCCATACATTTTCTTGAAGAGAAGAGATAGAATCGACAGATTCGCACTTCTCAAGTTGTTTGGCAAATGGATGATCGACTAAGTTTGTCCCCATCTGGGTTGTGTAATCTTGCAATGTGGAATTGTACAACAACAGAAAGGACATGGAAGGTGAGAGACTCATAACTGGAATCGAATAGATGTAGGAGATGAAACAGAATGTAGCCCTTGGTTGGATTATGGCAGATAGATGGCGGGACTTTGTGGTAGAGGGTTACGAGCTGGGCAGGAGAAGTGTACTGCCTCATGTTTTCCATCGATCAGAGTTTCCCACAGGGACACATGGTGTGCCTGTAAGTCTTTCGAGCACAGAAGCGCTGGGATTGTTGGAATAGGTTATCATAGACTTGGCGCTCATGCACACATGATTTAGGGTTCCGTGAATAACTGTTGAGATAGTAACAGTAGTTATTAACTCTATGTTATTAACAGTTAATAACAGTTAATAACTTGGGATGTGAATAACTGTGAATAACCTGCACCAGAGAGTCAGTCCAGGAGTACCTAGCAACTTGCAATAGCATGTATTTTTCAATATGGGAGTGACTCACCAGCACAGCAGCAGCTGCAGCACCTGAGCCAACTTGTGAACTCACCCTCAACAGTGGTGGTTACTGTGTTTGGTTCGGGGTTGAGTACAGGTTCACATTGAACTAATAATTTATCTCAGACTGTTCCCCTTTCCCCAGTTTACTCGATATAAGTTCCCTTTTAGGGCTGAGCACCGTACTGTATACGGCATACGGCCGTATGCTTATGGTGCCAATATGGTTACGGGTACCCCCGTAACCGTAACCGTACAGTGACCTGAAAAAGCATAGACGGTATGGTACGGGGGTGAATACGGCCGTATACAGGTTCTTACAGGATGATACAGGTGCAATCGCAAAGAAAAAACATTGTTAGTTAAAAAACGGCCACATGCCATGTGTGGTGCAAGAGGGCTCCACACAAGCCGCCCAAATGATGCTGAGATGGGGCGTGACCGTGTTGGGCCCTTGTGGCTCCAACGGCTGGCCACAGATTTGTAACGGGCATAACAAGTGACTTGAGAAGCACACAGGTAGAAATGGGGGAAAGTGTGCTATGATTGGGTGCTGGCTTTGAGCTAGGCAAAGGTGACTACATACATGTATGCTATGTGCAATTGCAAGCTGTTATGTACATCACGCGTGACATCGGAATAATGGTTGTCAAGGTGGCACGCACTTGGCGTCAGCCAGCAAGGGCAGGCGATTCATGGCATTTGAGGTGTGACAGAAGGGGCCTTGAGGGGGAGGCCAAACATGATGAGATGGAGACAAAGGCAGAGGGCAAGGCGAAGGGGCGATGGTGACGTGTGGAGCTTGCAGGGTGCAGTGGATCCACTGATGTACACCTTACAATGGTACTGCTGGCAACAGACTCACAAGGCACCACAGCCAAGGAGCAGCAGTGTCCGAAAAGTACGAAAAAATTGCTGAATAATTGTGATATGCGCAACATTGAGTGCATGGATGACGAGGGTGAGGGAGGATGTGGTGATGCTCCGATCATGCTCGATGTGAAATGTTAAGGCCTATTGATCCTTAAGGCACGATGTGCGCAAAGGTGAATTATGTGGCAGTGACGAAGTTTAGAAAAGGGTTGTTATTCCCTTTACTAACTAGAGAGGTTCTGGAATATAATAAAGGTGAGAGGGTCGCTAAGACCAATGTCTGGGTGAAGATAAAGAGGAGCAGAAAGTATCTTCAAGGATTTGAAGATAATTTCAAATAAGAAATAAAAGGAAATGGTGGTTCAAGCAACAAGGACTAAGAACGCAATAGATTGCAAACTAAGTCAGGCTTAAGGCCCAACTCTAGGATATAAGCCCAGCTTATATACAAAAGGGCAGCTACCTGACTAAGTGTACAAAGGCAGAGAACAATAGAGTCATGAACAATAGGTGTCACAGAACAATGGAGTCACAAACAATGGTGGTCACAGACTACCATAATGAGAGAACAATAGGGAACGTACAAAAAGGAGGGGACAATGAAGTTCCTGATAAGATGGCTCTGTTGTACAGGTAAGCGGTCATGTGAGTCGAAGTCATGTGATCATATAAGTACATATTGGTCAAGAAAAGAAAGAAAAATGTGGGCCAAGTGCCCAGGAGCATAACATGACGCCCTTCCTAGAGAGTTGCTACCACGCAACTAAACATCAGACCCTTCGTAACAGGTGTCAGCGTTGTCCCACTCCGCATCTTGATATGCGACCTCCAACTTGTGATGAAGAAGTCCAGCTGGGGTAGCTGAACAATAACTGCCGAAGTTAGGGTGCCCAAAGTAGACAAGGCAGCGATTAACGCTGCAGGAGTTATGGGGGGAGGGGCAGTTGTTGTGAGCGTGCTGGGTACTAAGACACCAGCGGCAGGTCTTCCAGAGGGGGCAATCTTCAACAACGTGACCAGGAGTGTCGTGGTTACACCTGAGACAATAAGGGAAGGTGACCTTGTTCCCTCAACGCCGCTTGCCAAGTACAGCCCTACACTCTAAGTTGTCCTCTCCTTCTACGTCAGGTGGTCCTTGGGCTGCGAAAATATGTGGGACCTGATAATTATGGGTGGGAAGAAGGAAAGTGGGAGGGGAAGGGGGGCGTGTGGCAAGAAGATGTTGTTGGAGACAAGTGCGAATTGCACTTGAGGCCAGGCGTCGTTCGACAGTGAGTAGGTCAGCCTCAGCTTTAGTCTCCTTTTTCTCCAATTCTAGATGTTGCCTCTTGGCGCTAGAAATAATATTATGATAACCCCGAAGGTGGTGAATGTCAGCAATAACCCCAGGGTCTTTGAGGTTGACCAGTGCTGTGTCCACCATAAGACGAGAAAGATGTGCGGGATGAAAAATGTGGAGGTCAGTATCTTTGATTCCACAACGATTGAAGTTAGGGGAGGGGTAGGCTTTCGCCTGTAGCGGGGTGGCATATTCCTTCTTGCCTCTTCCTTGAGTTCCCACCAAGTAAGTGTCTTCTTCTGTGGAGCGAAAACAGATATACTTGGCAACCTCTGATTGCCCCTCATCGTTAGAAAAGACAAGGGGATAATGCCCAGGGTTACCAGCATCAAAGAGAGCCCATCCTTCTCCGGGATGTGTAGGGTCCTCAAGCTCATCGCTCAATGGCGGGTTGATAGTAATGGGGGATGGAGTGCTGGACTTAGAGATAGTGGGGTTGTAGCAAGCTCCTAGTGACTCAGGTGGATCACTCTGAACATCTTCGTTATCCAGAAAGGGTTCTACTGCAGTTAGAACTTGAGGGACAAAGAATAAGTGTTGGATGGCTGAGAAGTCTTGAAAACTAGTGGTAAAGATTTGGTCGTCAAGACCATCATTGCCAAGGATGTTAATGGTGGGCATGAGTCCTTCAGTCCAGGCCTCAAGAGCGCTTTTGAGTCTTTGATGTTCTTCCATAGCCTTCAGTAGTGCTCGGCAATTCTTCCTGATGTCTTTTATGTCCTCTTGGCTGGGTGTCCCTATCCCGAAAATTATTAGTGGAGTCTCCTGATACTCCAAAGGGGGGGACTGGGATCGGTTGCAGAAGAACGATGGGAGAGGGGATCGGGTATGGCAGAGGGTTACTGGTGTCAGTGGGCAAGACGGTGAAGGGTTCAGGGTAGTGGGTATGGATGAAAGGGAAGGGTTGGGGGACCGATCGTTGAATGGGAGTGGGGACGTGGTCACACTCTGAATGACATCCACCAGGGCAAGTAGTCTCTGGGAGGGGGATGTAGTAGGCCCCATAACATGAGGGGGTGCTAGGAACATTGGCGGTGGTACTGGGAGTGGTGGTGTCGATGACTGAGAAGCTAGGCTGGGGGAGGTAGCTAGTGGAGCGGGTAATTCGCCCAGGGTAATTGTCAGAGGTGTCCTCACAGGTGACGATATATCCATCGCCATGTTGTTGTCCAGTGGTCCAACTATGGCGGGTGGCATGTCCTGGGGTGACGATCGTCAAGAAAAGGAATATGTCACTGTTCCAGTCGATGCGCTCACAGGTGTAGATGGTGGACTGTTCTTGCTGGTAGACATAGCTTTGATAGTGAGGGATGGTGAGGTTACTGGACATAGGAGAGATGGGTTTGAGTCGTTGAGGTGGAGGGTTCTTATACTCCTAGATTGCTTTTGAAAGTCCGCTAATAACTCCGGTGCGTGGAGATCCTCGGAGTTAGTCCATGAGTCATGAGCTGGCGAGTAACCCTTCCAGTGCACGAGGTACTGCTTCTTCTTCCAATGGCCAAAAGACCTCTCCTTTAGAATCTTCTCGACTTCCCATTCAGGTTTGCCTTCTAGAATATCAGGAGGTGGTTCGATAAAATTGGGTCCGTGTTGATCGGTTTCTTTGTAAGGCATGAGTAATGAGGCATGGAAGACATCATGGATTTTCCAAGTGGAAGGGAGTTCGAGTTTGTAAGCGACTTTTGATATTTGGGAGACTACCTTAAAAGGTCCATATCTCCTTGGGGAAAGCTTGGGTGTGGTGTTACTTGGAAGTCGTAGGTTGGTTCCTTCTAGCCAGACCTTTGAACCTACTGCAAATGGGACGTATTGTGGCTTCTCTTTTATCCAGGATTCTTGCGCTTTATGTTGGGCCTCTTGGACGGCTTTCCTGGCTTCTTCGATAGATGAGAGTCGTTGTTCTAGGGAGGGAATAGTGGTTTTCCTAGTTGGTTGGTGTATTTGGGGTGTGTATCCAATTAGTAAGTTGTATGGTGTTTTCTTGGTAGTTGCGGATGGCCATGAGTTTTTGGTATACTGGGCGAGTGGTAACCATGCATGCCAATTGTTCTGTTGAGTTCTGCAAAATACTTGGAGATATTGCTCCAAGGTTTGATTGGTTCTTTCACTTGCCCCATCAGTCTGAGGGTGATATGCCGTGCTGATATTCTGATGGATGTTGAGGATACAGCAGAGTTCTGTTGAGAATTTTGACATGAAGCAAATGTCGCGGTCCGAGATGATTTTATGGGGAATGCCGTAGTGGGGGATGACGTGATTAAGATAGAGTAAGGCTACTCCTTCTGAGTCGATAGTCTTGTGACAGGGGATGAAGATGGACACTTTAGAGCAATCGGTGTCCGTGATCGTGAGAATGGTATCAAAACCACCTGATTGTGGGAGTTTAGTGATGAAATCCATTGCGACGGTTTCAAAAGGTCGCGCATTGTCTGCGGGAGTGATGGGGAACATGGGTGGATGGGTAGGATGGGTATTGACTTTGGTCATTTGGCATGTAGCACATCCTTTGATGTATTCAGTGACGAAGGTTTTCAGGTTGGGCCACCAGTAGTATGGGGTGATCAGTTGGAGTGTTTTGGTAATTCCGGCATGCCCGGCAGTCATGTGGTCGTGAAAAAGGGAAATTACTCCCCTCCTAAGGGCATTGTCTGCCACGACAACTAGGGCAGTCCCGTGATACCAATGTGTTCCATCCAATAGGGAGAGGTTATGTGTTGATGCCCATTTCTTGAGTAGTGGTTGTTCCTTGTACTGAGCTAATTTGACTTGGTGGTCCAAATTGTCACCGATGCTGTCCATGTCAAATACTCGAATTGAGGTGTGGTTGTCGCAAAAGTAATGATTGGGCCAGACAGTGACGTTGTCATTAATTGGGTTGGGTCCCTCATAGTCAGGTCTTCTGGATAATGCATCTGCACAATTAGTGGTGCCAGGTTTATATTCCAAAATGATGTTGTATTGCTCCCTTTCAGGTAGATATCCAGCAACGTGGGGGCCTATTTTTCTGGGTTCCCAATAGTAACGAAGGTTGGCGTGGTCAGTGAAGACTAGAACAGGTATGGTTGTTCCTTTGAGGAGGTGAGACCAACAGCGTAGTCCGCGCATTACTCCCAAAAATTCCCAATCATAGATGGGGTAGTTCTGCTCAGTTTGGGTAAACTTTTGGGAGTGGAATCCAACTGGTTGTCTTGGTCCTGGTTTCTGGGTGCCATCCGGTTTTGTAATAGGGGGATCTCGTTGGTATAATATAGCACCTGTTCCGATTTGCGATGCATCTGTTTCAAGTTCAAACTGTCGTTCAGGGTCTGGTCGGACAAGTACTGGTGTGTGGGTGATCATGTCAATGAGTTTGTTTTGAGCTTCCTTTTGCTGAGGTCCCCATTCGAAAGGTACGTCTTTGCCCGTGAGTTTTGTAAGTGGTGCAGCGATGATGCTGAAATTAGGGCAAAACATGCGGTGGTACCCAGAGACTCCTAGGAATCCATGGACTTGTTGCTTGTCCTTAAGCTCGTGTGGGTAGTCCCTGAGTCCTGCAACTTTAGCTGGGTCGACTGTAGCTCCGTCTTTTGATATTTGGACACCCAAGAAATCCATTTGTGGTTGCAAAAAGACCAATTTTGATAATTTGAGGTGTAAACCATGGTGTGCAAGAAGATCAAATAGGAAATGGATAATGTCGACATGAAGGTCGAAGTCCTTGAGTAGGGTTCCTATTCCACAGTCATCCATGTAGTTTTGGAGTATGCGTCGTATTTCGAGTACACCTTTCTTCTCGAAGTGTTCATATAATTCTTTGAGAATGCCATTCATGAAGCATTGAAAACTTGCTGGAGAGTTACTCATGCCAAAGAACATTACTTTTGGTTCAAATAATCCTCAGTGGGTTTTGAAGGCAGCTTTCCATTGGTCCCCTTCACGTATTCGGATGTTGTTATAGCCCCAGCAGATATCAAATTTACTGAATAATTCCATTCCTTGTAAATTCTTGATGCATTGTTTAAGGTTAGGGAGTGGAGTGACGTCTTTCCTGGTAACTGCATTAAGGGGGCGATAATCAATGATATACTGTTTTTCTTTGGAGTCCTTTTTAGGGACCATGAACGTTGAAAAACCGTAAGGGGAGTCCGATGGTGTGATATATCCTTTGGCCAAGTTTTCGTCGATGAATTGATCCTCTGCCTTTTGCTCATCTCTTGAAAGTGGATAAACTTTGCAGTTAAAGCAAGTGGGGGCAGTATCCATCAGTACGATTTTATGGTCTCCTTTGCCCTGAGTTGGTGGGAATTTGTTTGCTTCCTCATCTGAAAATAATGCCATGTGATGTTTGAATTTTTCTGGGAGGGTGATTTCCTCCTTCCCATGTTCCGTTGCATACTTATGGGCCATTTCTACTGCTGTGTGGGTGCAGTTGACTTCCACTGGGCCTCCCTTCATTTCTGAAGGGGTTACTCCCAACCATGGAGTGCACCTGGTTTGTTGGGCCTCAAGGATAAGGTCTTCGTTAACTGGTATTTTGTTTTTGACCCATGTTTTGGCGCGTTGGAGAGTTCTGAATAGTAGGGTTTCTATTTGGACTTTCAGGCCTAAGAGCGTCCCTTTTTCCCAGTCAATTTCTGGCTTGAATGCTTTAAACCATGGATAGCCAAAGAGAAGACGATCACGCCCTAGATTAGTGACAAAGAATCTTTGGCATTCCCTTTTGTTGCCTTTAGTAACAAGTAGGTCACAAGCGTGAGTGATTGTTCCATGTCGATTAAGGGTTCCATCGACATTGAATACTGGGTGGGGATAGGGGAGTTTCCTCATTCCTAAGCGTAGTTTAATAACCGTTGTGTGGTCGATAAAATTTTTGGTTGCCCCAGTGTCAAGTAGAACTATTTCTTCTGCCTTCCCTCGATAGTGTGAAAACGCAACTTTTATTTGCACAGAGTTTGAGCGATTTACAAAGACACTATCAAGGCAAAATGCCCTAACTATGGCAGCTAGTTTTGGGCTTGAGGAAAATCCTTTGGCATAAGAGATTCAATGATGCTCAGCTTGGTATCTTCATCAAGCAAGCCCATATGTTCGGTCAAGAAACTAGAGATGTTGTCTGGGGTCATGTCGATGGGTCCTTGTCCTCGAACAGCAGAGGTGTTGCCATCAGCGGTTTTGCCACTTTTGGCACAATCCGCTATTTTCTTATGGCAAACACAGGCTTGATGTCCTTTGATTTCGCAGTAGAAACATTTGTTTTCGTCCATGAGTTGTTTCTTCTTTTCATCGGAGTGAGTTTGTCCCATTCTACTGGCGTTGACATCCATGGCATGTCCTCCTTGGGAGGTGGTGCATGGTCCGGAAGTTCTGTTTCTTCTGTATTGATTGCCTTTTCCTTGGTTTTGCCTAGGTGTTAGTCCGAAAGCTTTGTAAAGTCCCACTTTTTGCTGACTGAATTGAGAGGCAGCCAGCCATTGCTGATGGGATTTTCTGGCCTGTTCTTCCCATTTCTTGAAAGTCCATGGTGTATCCGCATTTGGGTCAAAGTTGGGGGAATGTATGATTGCCCTGGTGAGCAGTGGTTTCATGGCATGTTTGAGGGTTTCAATAGTTCCCTTGTCATCTAGGGGAACTCCTGCTTCATGAGTGAGTTGTTTAAATTGGGCGAAGAAATCATCAAGATTTTCTCCTTGCTTGAGTTTGCATAGTTTTTGGTAGGCTTCCTCCCTTTGATTTTGATTAGTGAAGGCTGCTTTGAATCTTTCTAGGAAGCTATCCCAAAGGTCTTCATCCGTTTCCTGTGATCCGTCATCCATAGCTTCTTGGAGTTTGTGCATTTGTTCTTCTTTCCAGGCATCTACAAGTGGTCCATCCATATAGGTAAGGAGGGTAACGACTCTGGAAAAGGGTTTCCTCATGATGTCGTTTTGTCGATTAAGTGCTTTCCAGAGGTTGAAGTTGTTTATGAACTTCCTGGTTGTGCTCCTATCTCCATTAAAGATGGGTGGGGGGTTCCCTTTGAGAGCACCATTAGAGGGATTGTTAATAACATTGATTCTTTGCTCGCTTTGTCCAGTTTGTCCAGTAGCGACATTAATTTCCTCCTGTTGTCCTTCCATTGTGGTTCTGATGGATAATTGGGGGTGTATGGCAGCGGCTGGGGTAGTGTGAAGAGGGATTTTGATGCCTTGTTGGACTGCTGATTCGATTTGAGGAAGAATGGGTTCTTGTTCTGTGAATGGTTGACTTCCTTGGAGAGTTGCAATGTGGTGAATTCCTCCTGCAAGGATTTCTTCATCTGGTGATTGCTTGATAGCAGTGTGAAGTGTTGGACTGAAGTGTTCTGGACTGATGTAGTCTGGGTGCTGTGGGTCTGTTTTGAGCCACCAACCAAGTTGTGGTCTTCTGAGTATTCCTCTGCTAGTAGTAACCCAACCTTCTGGTTTCCAGAGGAGTCCGACCCAGTGATAGGTGTCGTTTACTTGGACAAATTCAACAGGGGCGTGTGATTTGTTTGGAAGATCAACGTAGTATCCATTGTCATTGTTTCCTGGTCCCTGGTATTCAAAGTATACATTTCTTTTGACGTGTGCTGGGAGCTCATCTTGTTGTCTCCTGTGAACTCGTTTGTATTCTTCTCCGAGTTCTCCGATGAGGACTACTGCCACCAGAGTGTAACTGGTGTTGTCCTGTGTTTCAAGGACGTTCGAGGAAAGCCTGACTTATGTTAAGGCCTATTGATCCTTAAGGCGCGATGTGCGCAAAGGTGAATTATGTGGCAGTGACAAAGTTTAGAAAAGGGTCGATATTCCCTTTACTAACGAGAGAGGTTCTGGAATGTGATAAAGGCGAGAGGGTCGCTAAGACCAATGTCTGGGTGAAGATAAAGAGGAGCAGAAAGTATCTTCAAGGATTTGAAGATAATTTCAAATAAGAAATAAAAGGAAATGGTGGTTCAAGCAACAAGGACTAAGAACACAATAGATTGCAAACTAAGTCAGGCTTAAGGCCCAACTCTAGGATATAAGCCCAGCTTATATACAAAAGGGCAGCTACCTGACTAAGTGTACAAAGGCAGAGAACAATAGAGTCACGAACAATAGGCATCACAGAACAATGGAGTCACAAACAATGGTGGTCACAGACTACCATAATGAGAGAACAATAGGGAACATACAAAAAGGAGGGGACAATGAAGTTCCCGATAAGATGGCTCTGTTGTACAGGTAAGCGGTCATGTGAGTCGAAGTCATGTGATCATATAAGTACATATCGGTCAAGAAAAGAAAGAAAAATGTGGGCCAAGTGCCCAGGAGCGTAACATGAAAGCTAAAAAGTCGATTTTGGAGGGAGAGCATAGCATCTCATGGAAAAGGGGGCAGGACAACATACAAAAGGTGTCCCCATATCCAGTGAAGGTCCTCCTAAACAGCAAGAAGTCTTGACCTAGGCCCAACTTGTGAGGACCCATGAGTGACAAGTCCTCATGGAGCTGTGGTGACACGTACTAGTGGCATTAGCCGATGATCGGGGGCGATCTGTGAGTCTTCGGCTGTAAGCATTGCAGCACGAAGAAGGCTAAATTATGTTCTGGTAGAGGAAAGGTGTCGATCATGATAGTGACAAGGGTGGACAGGGGACCTGAAGCAAGGCAGGTGAGGGGTCTAGGACGAGTGGGGGTCATACATGCGGCACAACACTTCATGCCCATCATATGGCCGTCATACGGCCCGTTACGGCTGTTACTTTATGGTCTGATACGGGGGGGTAACTGGCCCGTCAACTGTACCGTCAAACTGTCCCTTCAAGGCCAGATGGTACGGTAATGGGTCCCGTATTATGGTGGCCCGTATACCCATATATATGGTGATGGGTGCTCAGCCCTATTCCCTTTTAACCTCACAGCATTTCGAAAATTGTCTTTATCAGTGGCATTTGGTCATATATTATTAAAAGAGATAGTGGTGATGCAGCTAAAATGGTGTGGTGGTTATAGTGTTTTGTTTACATGAGTGAGCGGGTGGGTCTGTTGGTTCGATTCCTCTTTGGTATAATTTATTTTTTTGTCATTCACCTGAGCCCCGTGGACACTGAGACCACTGCGACACCTCCCCCTCCCAGTAAAGACACTTCTAGCATAGATTCAGATATGCTCTTTGCAGATTTGTAGTCATACACTGCGTTTCTAGTACAGTTCATAGTTATTCACACAAATTATAGTTATTAACAGTTAATAACTATGTGAATAACTCCAGAGATTCCTGGCGGTTACTAACAAGTGTGAATAACTGCCGCGTGAGTTATTCACGGAACCCTAACATGATTGTTACCACTGTGGCATGACCCCTGAATTTTCGGAATACAGCGGAAGATAGAACCAAAGTACACAGAGTTGAAAGGTCATCGGTTTGGTTTGAATACACCCAGTAAGATGACAAATACGGCCAAGTCAGTAAGTTAATTCCATTTCGCGGTCCACTGACAGAGGATGGGGACACGTGCTATGGGCCCATGGATGAATAAACGGTGGTCAATCGGGAGTTGCCGAGAAACCGAACATTGACTCACCCAAATTCTCTCAACGATCCGTGTTTAGGTGGTTTTACCCGCGATCGCCTCGTCGACCTGAGGCTGGTGCATTGATGCGTTGAACCTCTATCGTCATACTATGCACCGTTATCATAGTGGCCTCTTCCGTCTTTCACACTCCATACCCCGGCCATTCCTCTCGGGCGACCTCCGACAAGGACAAATCCTCAATCCAACGTCCCGTTTTCTGACCCACCAAGGGATTGATTCTGATGCTCGCCTTGACCCTCAACCTCACCTGTTTGATTTCCATGTTTCCGGCCAGAGTTGG
>Ga0307510_10002684_pt1 | contig 20352 bp, 18 predicted proteins | sample 12_EM_MG_FD_207224 | JGI IMG/M metagenome (GOLD analysis project Ga0307510, IMG submission 207224) | Populus trichocarpa ectomycorrhiza microbial communities from riparian zone in the Pacific Northwest, United States - 12_EM | ecosystem: Host-associated > Plants > Roots > Unclassified | place... | reverse complement strand
TATATATAATAGTAAAACTATTGCATTTCTCAAGAAAAGTTATGGTTATGATAAGTCAAAATGTATATAGCCATGTTTGTAGTGGACTTAGATTAATTAACTAATTATATTATAGCTAATGAGCAGGGATGGAGCTAGAAAATAAAATTAAAGAAGGTCAAGATTTCAATTGTTTTATCGGGCCTCCTGCTAGCCCCCATGTCTCTGCCACTACTAATGAACTTGTAGTTTAATTCACAGTAAAATTTTATTTCATTAAAAAAATCATATCATACCCGTGTAAAAAAAGAGTGAGAAGAGTCTCTGTATAAAAACAAATATTCAACAAGTTTTTGAGGATGTTTGTGCCGATTTTTATATTTAGGAAAAGAAAATATATGAAACTTAAAGAAAAAGAAAAAAGTATTCAAAAATGTATATTTAACAAGTGAAGCTTTGAATAATCTTTATTTCTTACTTGAAGTGTTTTTAGGTTATGTTGGGGCAATTTTTATTTTATAAAAATATAATTGATAAATATATCTTATTTAATTTTGAAGTTATTTTTGTTTAGTGAGCACTTTAAATTATTGTTAAAATGACCCTTAACTTAAACCGATTTTAAATAAAATAACCTAAATCTATTAAATAAGGGAATCTTTGATTTAATTTCATTATTTTTTTCTCTCCTAGCTAGTCACATGCCTAAAGAGAGTGGCTTTCTATCCACTTGTGCAGAGTCGTAAGGTCCCAAACAGCATCAATCATGATACCCCACCTACCCAACGAGAGGCTTGAAAACGACTCTTTTTTCCTCAAGAAAGAAAATCTTTTTTTCGTGATGTGATGTTTATTGTTATTTTTTTTATTTAGATATTTTTATATTTTTTAAAAAAATAAAACTAATTTCATTTAAAATCCGTAACTGTTCTTTCTGATAAATATATATTTATTAAGGTTTCGATTTCCTATTTATCATTCAAATAAAGAAAACGTAGTATTTAATTTTCATTAAATAGTTTATTTATAATGATGACTTTTTATTTCTTTTTTATTGAGTAATAATAGACGTTTAGAAAGGCTAATTATATTTACAGTAGAAACATTGAGTATACACAAACTTTTATGGAGACTTCAAAAAGGCAATGAAAGAGGAAGTGTTTTTCACAGTGGTTTGAAACCCGGCCCGACCCGGGGCTGGAACCGGGTCGGGTTGATAAAAAAATTGCATAAGCCATGACCCGGTGTGACCCAGCTGACCCTGCGGGTTGACCCGGTGACCCGGTTGACCCAACAAAACCCGGTCAAAAACCCGGTTGCAATCCGTTGACTTTTTTTTTACTAAAACGACGCCGTTTTGAATTTTTTTAAAAATAGGAATTGACCCGGCCGATCCGGTCAAAACCTGGAACCCGGACCTTGGACCGGGCCGGGTTTAAAAACTTTGGTTTTTCACTCTGTGTTTTATATAACGCTATTTTAAACTATTTTGAAGTTAACATATCATTCATCATAAGTACCTTTTATCTTTTTTTTCTTTCGTTAAAACATCTCACTCTTATTTTTATTTGTAGAATTATTTATATTTAAAAAAACCATCCGAGTAATGAATTTCATTTTACATGTTACATGTTAAGCTTTTGTAATTTTTTTTATAATGGAAACCGAAAATAAAATAAAAAATTCCAACCCATTTTTTAATGGCACAATGAAACATGGTAAAGGGTGAGCAAAAAAACTGGAAAATCGATTAAACCGAGAAAACAGAAAAAAAATAACCGAAAAAACCAAACCGTGAAAAAAAACCGATTAAACCGATTAAAATTTTTAAAAAACCGGCCGGTTCGGTTTTGTTTCGGTTTTATAAGTCTGAAACTGAAAAAACCGAACCGAATCCAAACTGAAAAAACCGAGCCAAACCGAAAAACCGAGCAAAACCGGTTTTTGTCCTAAAAAACCGAACCGAACCGAAACCGGTCGGTTTGAACCGGTTTTGGTTTTTTTTTTAAATTTCGGTTTGGTTATTGTTTTTGATAAAAACCGAACCGAACTGAAAATAATCACCCCTAATAGTAAATAAAGTTGTTTTTGTATTCATTATTTTTTTAATTCAATAAAGCATGAACTCAAAGTCACTATACTCTAAGCTAGCATTACTCGGTGGTGCATTATTTAGACCTTTTTTTTTAATTATTTTGGTCTTATATTTTAGGTCATGTTTTAGTAAATTTAACTTAATTTATTTTGAATTATCATCACTTGAATATCTTATTTTCATGTTTGCACGCGGTGTAACAAAGGCCATATCTATATAGTTTGTAAACCAGAAAGAAAAGAAAAAACAAGCAAATTACAACGATAAGTGAGAAATCAGTTAACAAAAGAAAAAAAAGATGGAAGAAATTGTCAAATGGACCGTTAAAGCGCCTAGAACCAATGCTAGGCTAAAGAAGATTTTTAAGCGTGGGGCTAACATCTTCCCTGAAAAATGACAGAAGATTCATGATAATTTTACATATATAGAAAAAGAGAAATGAGGTTGACATGAGAGGAGGAAAGATGGCCAACCCCTACCTCCATTATCAAGATTCCTTCGGACGTTTCCTCGAGAAGAGTGTGCTTCTCTCATGCCTTAAGAGGGTCCCACAATTGCCCTTCCTCTTCATCGCAGCCATTACTGTTGCGCTCTCTCCTTCTATAAATAGAGCAGGGCTTGAAGATATAACAACTCATTAAGCTACACAGAGAACACATTCATACCCCAAGTCTTTTAGTTCATCCATTTAAGCTTAATCAATCAATCATCATGTCTAGCACCTGCGACACCTGCGACTGCGCTGACAAGACCCAGTGTGTGTAAGAATTCTTCTTCTTTTTTCCCCTTCTTTTGCAAACCTGATTAAGCAGCTCTTGCTTGTTTATGGTTTATATATGTTGTGCAAGCTGTATAGTAGGTAGTTCATGTTTCTGCATGGCTTTCGTGCATACATTATGCTATCTGCTCTCTCATGCCATGCAATTTGTGATTAATTTGCAGCAAGAAGGGAAGCAGCTACACTGCTGGCATCGTCGAGACTGAGAAGAAGTAACTTTCGCATCTCTATCTTTAAAGTCCTGTTGTCGTAATCTTAATTAGCGTTGAGAGACATGATTGAAGCTTCAGCATGCACTGATGATTAATAAGCAGAATGAATAATATTTATTGCTTTATTCCTAAACATTTTTGGTTCGTCAGTTAAGATTGATAATGAAGGAAATGGGAACACGATGCTAATACAATGGAGTCTAATTTTTTTTTGCAGCTATGTCTCCTCCGTAGTCATGGAGGTGCCAGCAGCTGAGAACGATGGCAAGTGCAACTGCGGTACTGGCTGCACTTGCACTACCTGCACATGCGGTCATTAAGCAAGCACATCAACTATCATGTTTGATGTGGGATTGGGAGTGGATTAATAATGTAATTTCTGATAAATAATCTGTGTTCTTCTGTACTTGTGGGTGTGGAGTGAACAAACAAAAGTGTCCGTGAGTGTCTTTATCTTTGTGTCTTCTTCATTGTTATGTATTGGCCATGTCTGTGGCCTCTGGTGTGGTTTTAATGAAGTCTTATAATTAGTGTAGTACTCTGCTTCTCTCATCTTTCTAATCATTTACTTCACAACTATATTGTCTCCATGGCTAAAGTAGACCTAGACTACCAGAGCAAGAATATTGCTGAACTTTATTAATCTAGAGTTCATAGCCTATCAAGCGGTATGCTCTGTGATCAAATGGCATAAAATTTGATGCATGAAAGCATAGCTTCACCACAGCGAATTACAATCGGATAGCATTACAATAATTAGGCAAGTTAATTTGAGATCGTTATTGCTTAAGAAATCAGTTTTTTTCCCAGACCACAATCTTGCAATCAACTCTTCTTCGTTGGGATCGTGTCAAGATTATTTTTTTCCTTTTATTTTCTGCTAATGCACACAACACTTAAAGATTCCACAAGAAATATGTCACGCAGCAATCAGAAGTCTTAAAAGATAAACCCAAAAGCAAAAGAAAGTTACATTGGAAGAATCTAATCTGAGATCTCTGAACTCGAAGAGAAACGGCATGGCCAGCAATATGTTCAAGTGATTGCGAAAGAGAATACTCGAAAGGATCACAAGAAAGTAGGTAAACTGGCCAGCAATTGTTTGATCATACAACTAGCAAGGCATGCAATGATTAGTGGTCGTAAAAGATGAACAGAAGAAATCAGGGAAAGGGTTACTGTCTGAAGACCTTTAGATCAATTTATAGTAGCGTGTAGAATAATTATCCATCCTTGGTTGCTTGCTTTTCAGCCATTAGATCTCCTCATGATAAACTGTCAATAACCATCGTAAGAAAAGCTGAGAACAATATCTAACACCATTGATTAAGGAATATGAAGAAGGAATCATAAATGAATGGAAGACTTCAATGACATCTTAAGGAATGGAATACATTGGAGAAAGGAACTTTAGTCTACCTGTTAAATCACATGTACAGACAAGAATAAAGCATCGACAAAGAGATGAGACAAACACAGTATCAAGGCCTCATTCATGCATTTTGGCCATTTTCAATTGTTAGTGGAGTTCCAAGAAAAAATGATTGAAGATATGAAAAAGTCAAGCAAAGTTGCGGTTTTTAGCTTTATTCCTCGTATCTGTTCTATCCTCGAAGTGATATTCATTTGCCAAATGTTGAAGTCCTCACTGGACAATGAGTCTTAACCTATTTCACACAAACAGCTTCACCATTCTCCAAAATGCTGTCGTGTTTTAGTTTCTTAGTTTCAGGGCAAGCCAGCAGTTCCTCTTTTGCTTTGATTACAGCAAATTCAAAGCAAAATCATTGAATCCTGCTTTCATACTCAGAAACAAGACACCGTTGGGTTGGAGACACGGGGGAAGAAGAAAGGAATTAAGAACATCAAATTCAAAACAAAATCATTTAATCCTGATTTCATTCTCACAATTTTAAATCATTTACCATGCATTTCAGTTTTGTTCCTTCTTTGCCAACTAGTACTGTTCTAAATTCAAGATTATTCTGCGTATCATCTTCACTGGAACTCCTCAATTTTTTTCTTCATGAGCTCTCTGGTACGACGGCATCAGCTTATTTGAGATCAATACAACTCTTATCCTAATTTGTTCCACGACATGGTAATTAGGGGTGAGCAAGAAAACCACCACTGAAAGAAAAACAGTATAAAAATAAACTTTTCTTCCAACTCTAAAGGCCAAGTCAAGCCCAGCCACCCCCCTCCTCCAGGTTTTCTCTCTATCTCAGTTCACACATCTCCCCTTCTCTGGTTTCTTGTCTTCTCCAGTTTTAAGGTTCAAAGTCTCGAGAAAAAACAAAGGTATCTAGCAATCTTTAAAGGTATATCTTTCTTTATTTTGCTCAATTCCATTCCTAAATCTCCATTTCCCGTTTGGCCAATCTCATGGGAACTATTTGCTTAAAGCTCTGAAACCTATCAAATTGAAGCTATCAAGCTCTTCTTCCATTGCCATCCACTCTGCTGGTCTGGTCACTTTTCCTTTCTACTTAGTGCTTTATTTATTTATTTATTAGTACATATATATAAATGCGTACACTATTTCAATAGATCAGATTCGTTCACTTTGTTTCTTTACATTACAGGAGCAATAAAGTCTGTTAAAAAAGCATATGATGCATTATTGTTGGACGCTGGTGGAACACTTCTGCAATGGACAAAGCCTATTGAAGAAACTTACGCTTCCATCGGGAGAAAATATGTTTTTTTTTTCCTTTCTTTTTATGCGATTACTCCTATTATTTACGTTCGGGATAATATGCTATTTCTGGATTAGAATGAAGTGATTCGCAGCAGGGGATTTAACACTCAATAGCTTTATCAATTCGGTTTTTCCACTGAACCGAACCAAAAATAATTAGTTTGAACCAATTTCGGTTATTAATTTAAAATAATAAAAACTTTTGGTTTAGTTATTATTATTATTATTATTATTATTTTGAGTAAAAACCAAATAGAATCGACAATAATAGACTGACGCAGCATGTAGAACGACCAAAATAGTGCAAATACCATAAAGGAGGGGCATAAACTTATCACTTTGACTACATGCATAAAACGTAAAAGAAACATGAGAAGAAGACTGGGTTTTTTCCATTTTCCTGTTTCATCACTGAAGTTTTGGCAAACAATCTGAAATGTAGTGTACAAGCTTTGAAATACCATGAAAGATGACCTAATATGTCTTCCAGTTTGAAATTCTTGCAGTCAACCAACTCTTTGAACTCACACGTCTAGATTTCTCTTCTTATTTACCTTTTCCATTTTATAGCCAATGGACACAGATAAGGAAGGAAAAAAAAAAAGGAGAATCTGTTCTCTGAACTAAATGACAATTAGCATAGGAAGCAATGAATAAAAAAGATAGAACTCGCGAGTTATAAAACTCGGAGAATCTGTTCTCGATATTGACAAAGAAGATAGAACTGGCCTGGCATGCAGTGATTAGAAGTTGCAAAAGATGAAATAAGAAGATAAGAGATGTTATTGTCTGAAGATGCATTGTCCAAGTTACACGTTCTAACCCAGAGTTATCCTCTCAGAGTTGCTTCTCAGCCCTTCGACAAGCTCACTTGAGTTCAAGGGAGATATAATGGCTCAAAAGTGACAAAGAGGATAATTCAGGTTGCAGCAAAGTTGATGAGAATGTCTAATTCTGGACAATACACTTCAGATTATAACTTTTCACTTCATCCTTGGCAACTGCTACTTGGAAGGATAACAATCAACATGTGAGGATAAGCTTGCATAAGTACGAGATGAGAGTCTATAATCTATCATCAGAAGTTCAGAACAATACATAACACCGTAATGGAATTTAAAGAAGTAATCACAAATGGGAGAGTTATTGGCATGTAAGGAATGCAATACATCAGAGGAACAACTTTCCTCTGCCTGTAAAATCACAGGTTCAAAAAATAATCAGATAACACTGACAAAGAGAAGAGACAACACAATATCAACCCCACCCAAGGATTCTGATCATTTTCAATTGTCACAGAGGAAGGAAAGAAATCATAATTCAAGAAGATAAAAATGACTGCAAGTACAGAAGGTCAAGAAAACCTGTGTTTTCTAGCTTTATTCCTCCTATTCAGTATGTGTAATTCCAAAACAAGTATTCTATATTCCAAAATGGTATTGATTTATGAACTAAACCATATCTACCAAACTCAAATGTTAAAGCCCTCAGCACGGAGGCACAGTCGATGAGCCTCAATCCATTTTGCGCATGCAGCTTCACCATGCTCCACAATGCATTCGTCCCTTAGTTTCTTAGTTTCAGGGCAAGCACAGCAGATCTTCTTCTTGGGCTTTGATTCTTTAGTAGAATTTGTAATTACCGACACCTGGCTGACAACTGGGGCAGGGGAAGCATTTTGCAAAGGCAGTCCACCCATCACAAATCTGCAGAAAACACATGTAAGGCATAAAGAAATAAAGAAAGGAATGAAGAAAATCATTCAAGAGCCTCTACTCTATTTATAAACTCATTACATAGGTTTTTTTTCGTTGTTATAATTCCAATGATTATACAATTCACTAGAGGAGAGTTTTTCTGTTGTGAATAGAGAGACATCTATTTCTTCATTACTGTATTGTTTGTTGTTCATTACTAGCTGCTTGCAATTGCTTGGTTCATCAGAAAAAAAAGAGGAGAGTTTTTCTGTTGTGAATAGAGACATCTTTTTCTTCATCAGAAACAAGTGCACCTTTTCCTTTCTCTCTTTTTGCCAATTAATGCCTTTGCCACCTGGAGTCCTTGTTCTACAAATTGTCCAATCAATCAACTCCACTAAAACAATTCAAAATTTTTGTTCATATGTTCCATTGCATGACTGTCCTCCACCATATGAGATTTACTCATATCCCAATTTGTTTTCCTACAAAGGGATCACTAATCATCCTTCTAATGCAGCTCATAGCACAAGCAATTCAGTATGATATCCGACTCCATCAAACAATTTGAAACACTGCCATACCATTAAGTGCTGTTTTGCTTACTAAGACAGAAACTTAAGACCTGATTAAGTACTCCGCGTGGTAAATCAACAACATGAAAGGTTTGTTTTTGTTCATATTCCCATTTCCCCTCATAAAAATTAGACATTTGGCCAAAAATCTGTCAACATTATACTCAATCAAACCGATGAATCTGATTCTGACAGTCATGAGAAGCAATCACAAAAGCCTAATATAAATGCACTTATATATGGGTTCACGGGAAAGAGAAAACCACTCGAAAAAGACACCCCATTTCTTTTTAAATCGAGGAAGCAACTTAACTCAACCAAGCTTCTCAATTACCCAATTGAAGAAAGCTGTATAACACGAATATTTTGTAACAAATAGGACACGAACAGGCACAAATAATAAATAGCCCAAAAGTTGAACGAAATCACTTCTCTGGCCACTTTATCTGCTTGTGAACTTTTCGCTAACTTATTTTTGTGTTATATAGCAGTATTCTATGCAACTGACTAACTATATACCCAAAATCAACATACAGAAATTAGAAACTTAAAAAGTTCAAAATTGCGCTTCACCCAAGTTCAGAACCAACAGTATGAAAGCTTCCCAATCAATAACTTCAAGTAACCAAACTTTTTTTTTTAAAAAAAAAAAATAATTCATTTTCCTCGAGTAAAAATCCGACCTTTTTCTCTAAGAACTCCGGCATGATCATCCTTTTCATAGCAGTGAACGATCATGTCTATCATGTTCTCAGTTTCTCAACTATCTTGAAAACTACAATATCTTCTTTAAAACGGAACCTAAATATTGAAATTTATGCAAAACATATACCCAGAAACCAAAATCTATTAATGATACCAATTATAATCATTTGCCATTACAAAATTGCATTCTTGACTCAAAAATCATCTTCAAGATAAAACCATTTGAGCTTTGGATGACCTTTCCGCATAACAATTAGAATTAAAGAAAAAACAAAAGCAAATAACAATTCTGAAAAAAGAAAAAGAAAAAAAGTTTATTCAAATAATAAAACCAGAAACAAAGCAAAACACTAAACCATAACAGACCATCTACAACTTAAAAGACAATAAAGGAACAGATGAACACAAAGAAACATAGAAAGAGCAAAAGAAAAGAATAAGTTACCGTTAGAATTTTGTCAAAGGTTTCAGGAGTTGGGGCTCTGCAGGGTTTCTGTTGTGGTTGAATGCTAGAAACTTCAGAGAGAGAGAAGAAGAAGAAGAAGAAAGAAACGGGTCCCTAGACAAGATGTTGTGGCGTTCGTGGGCCGAGCCTTCATGGTCCAATAACAGCATATACTTTTCTTTTTAACGTAGAATAAGCACTCGGATTGAGGCTGAAACAGAAGCTAAATCTTTTTTTTTATAATAAAATTAATTGTTTTTTAGATTATTTTGATTTGATGATGTAAAATATAAATTTTAAAAAATAAAAAATATATTAAAATAATATATTTTTAAACTAAAAATATTTTAAAAAATAACCACACTCTCAAACCAACTAAAAATAATTTTCAGCAGTTTTTAGTTTTTCTTCCAAATAAATTTAAGGGTTATTTTCTAAAAAACAATATATATATATATATATATATATATTTTTGTAGGAATAATTATTATTATTTTTAGAATGATAAAATTTTAGCATCGAAAAAAGATAGAGAGTCCTATGATCCCCCTTCTTGATAACTTTTTTTTTTTTTTCCACTTTTGCAACAAAGATTAAGATCAATCTTCAATAAATTGAGAGATTAAAAGCCTCTTTGATTTTATAATAATTATTATTTTTTAAAATAATTTTTTTTTGTTAGAAATATATTGAAATAATAATTTTTTTTATTTTTAATATTAATATATTAAAAAATCTGAAAATACTAAAAAATAATTAATTTAAAACAAATAAAAGTAATAATAAAATAATATTTAAAAAAAAAATTGAAACACAAATACAAAATAGCTTGAAAAATATGATGATAAATAATATTTTTTTTTATTTTTAAAATTTATTTTTAATATTAATACATCAAAATAATATAAAATATTAAAAAATAATTAATTTAAAATAAATAAATAAAAATTATTTTTTTTTCAAAATTATTCTTGAAATGCAAAGAGGAAATAGCTCGAATAATATTATATAATATGATGAGAATTATATAATATATACAACCAAGAAATAAAAAAATAAAAGTTGGTGTGACTCCATTTACAGTTCTTGCCGTTTGATTAATTAGACAAATCAATCCTCCCTCGGATTGCTTAACAAAATCCTGGAAATGTCTTGGCATAGTTTTGTCCCAAACTCAAAGCTGCGGATGCGTGCAAATTGCAATATCAGTAAATCAAATAGACTTGAAAAATAGCAAGAAAAGATTGCCAGGAAAGTAAGAGATGGCAGCAAACGAGTAAGCTTTTATGGGATTCACATTTCTAATTATTATCAAATATCTATTTGAAGAAGGTTGATTTACAAATGCCATTGAAATTCAATACAAGAAGCCCACAGAGGCACCACAGTAAGTGCAAGAAACTTCTCAAGTTGAAGATTCTCAATTAAAAACAAAATGGCAGCCCCCAGATCTCATCTCCAGCTTTTCTTGGAATCCAAGCTTGTTCAAGATCCAATCAAGAATTTAAAACGCGCACTAACCAAGAATCCGATCCATGCTTTGCGTCCATTTCTTTAAAGTTCCAGATTCACCCTGTAATTTACAGAACAGAGCCAGGAAAAAAGATCCCACTTGGCAGAACCCGTAACGCTACCACAATAACAGCTCAAATTTATTCGATGATGGACTGGCTATCTGACTCTTGTAGCTTGCTAATCATACTTCTCTCTCCAAGAATAAACAAGAAAGAAAACCCAAGAAAGAGCCAATGCAATGTCACCAACAACTAGTCTAGGCAAATCACGAGCCAGATCTTCAAGCTTCCTCTCAAAGTAAATCCTCCAGAAAGCCATTGAAACATGTAGCAAGACACAACCTTTAGCAAAGAAACTCTGGAACTCTCTGTCCTTAACAAATGCCACCATGAACAAAAGGAACCCAATGGCAAACAATAGCAACCCAGAAAAGGAATCAGAGGTTTGGACCAGGAGTTGGTCATGTGGTGTTGAACCTTTAAGCTTTGTAGCTATTTCAATGCCATGACCAAACACAGTGGCCTCATTTGTGTAAAACATCATCAAAGCTCCACAAGTTAGAGCCATCACAGAATGAAGCATACATATCAGAAAGAAGCCAGAGGATCCCATTTAATCAAGCACCAAAAAGAACTACTCTCCCCTCTCCTTTCTTTAACTCTATCAGAAACAATGGCTCAACCCAACAAGAAAAGGCCTTTAAACCATAGCTACCAAAGTACAATACAAGAAAAGAGTAACATCGACCCTATTGAAAGAGCCCTCAAACCTACTTTTTTAAATGTGTGATCTTGAAGAAAGACGATCGAATCATTGATCAAGATTTAAAGCCCAGAATTCGATAGCAACCCAAGACTCAAAAACCAAGATAAACCCATTAATCAAGACCATAACTTGATCTCCCCCACCAATTGTACCAAGAAAACAAATCTTGAATCAAAGTGTATTAAACAAGAAAAACCCACATAAACCCCACCTCAAATTTCAATATAAGACCCCTTTAATCCACCAATAAAAGACTATAGGATCCTAACCTCAAATTCAAGATGTTGAGAGACAGATCCAGGAAACCCTTTTGCATCCCAAAACCCTAACAAATTGAAGGGAAATGAAACTGGAACGGGGAGGGGTTTAAAAGGTAAAATTATTGGTGCTGATCTGGATGTGACATTTATGGGTGATATAATAATTGAGCTAAATTAATGGATATAATAATTCTGTGGGCTCAGACTTATTTAATTAAGGTATGTAGATTTGGACAGAGAGGTGGTAGAGAAAGCAATAATTTGGTGTTTTATATCCTTTCAAGTGGCAATCCATAGAGATTTCTTGCTCTCAATAATCCCATACCATACCTTCCTCCCATGCACAAAATGCCTTTGTTTTTTTATGCCTTTCTTTGCTTCTTGTGCTTAGCAATCCCACATTTGTGGGTCACATGTTCACTGGCCGACCCTCTACCCTTTGTGTTTCTAATTATCTTAAATGTAGAAGATAAGCTCTTTTTGGAATTTTTTATTTTTGCTTTTTGGAAGTTAGAATCCATGTATCGTCATGTAGGAGGATCAAGTTCACACGACCTTTCTTCCTCACAAGAAATCTACAGAGGGTGTAATAAATATAACTTTTATCATGTCCTAGTTTTTTTTGTTTTTTAAAATTTATTTTTAATATTAGCTAATTAAAATAATTTCAAAATAATAATTTTAAACAAGAGAAAAAAGCTAACAGGAAGTGTCATGACAATTTGTTAACTTCAACATCATCTTCGATGCATCTTATTAGTTGAGCTGCAGGTGTTATCAAATTTTAACTGATACTAGGAAGATATTTCTTTTATCATCGAATTAAGAAAATTGTTTATAAAATGAACTGTAAGAGTAAGAAATAATTAACAGAAAATGAGAATCAGTGCCTAAAAAGTGTGAACCTTTATAGTTTAACTCGAACTTGCTAAAACTTGAGGTTGCTTTTAATTGTCAAAAGTGCTTTCGGCATGCACTTGAAAAAATGGATCCATAGAATACTTTTAACATATCTCAAGCTGTATTGCTCTGTTCTGTATGCAAATCGAATGACAAAACCACATTATTATATTATCATCACAGAGAAGAAGCCATTATTGTATTCAATACAGCTGTTATATTTTGCAGGTATACTTCATTGTATGTTATTTTAAGTGTATGGTCGATTCTCACCATTTATTAATTTGCTTTCATGGAAAAAGGGAACACTGGAACTTGTATCTTGCTGATAGGCCTCTCCTCTCCTCTCCTGTGAGACCCTTTCATGTTATGTGCTGTCTGTAGGGTTGAAGGATAATCTATCCTTCCACTTTCAATTCCTGCTTTTGAATTTAGTTGAGGATTTGATAAGAGTGGAGAAACATGAGATTCAACATATAGGGTACCAAAATTTTCAATCTGGGTATTGAGGTAAGAGCATGGACGAGGCCAGTTCAGAAATCTTCCTATTTACTTGTACAGTCACAGGTTTGGAAACATTCCGTAGGCCTGAAAACACTAAGATTTTCTCATCTTACAAATGCCCTAGAATTAAACAACTCATTCCCAAAACCTTGGAAGAACACATGAAGGAAAGAGATCAGATTCAAGCTTAGAAAAGCAGAATAAGCAGTGCATCTTAATAGCTCAAAAGAGAAGATGAACAACACTCCTAAGAACAAGGAATAGTCGCTCCCCACTCAGGATGGCACGGTATTTATTGTATAGAGGATAGAAAGTATATCTTCCATTTCTATAACCGGACAACGCAAAAAGCCTGAAAGCTGCCATTTTCAAGATACACAAGTGATGGCCAATGTAGAAAGTATATCTTCCATTTCTATAACTGGACAACGCATAAAGCATGAAAGCTGACATTTTCAAGATACACAAGTGATGGCCAATGCATGTTCGTGCACCAAGTAAATGAAAATCAAGAAGCATTCAATGATTGCAGCTGGTGTGGACTTATTTGGTATGAAGTATTTACAACAATGAAAGAATATGAGATATCAATAATTTCAAACAAAATTTCGGTTGCTTTTGTTTTTGGGTCATTCTAAATACTTCTAACCAAATCCATCTTCCCCGTGCAGTATAATGAAAAAAAATAAAAAACACCTACTTTTACCTCTCCTACAAAAAGGTTTGCTTCTCCCTGTTACCCGCAGCAGCCTTGCGGTGTTGCCTTGAACCAGATCTCCTATCTCTTCCACGCCTTGAATTTTTACTTGGGTTTCTCCCAGCTGAACTATCACGATGTAATGGTGGTGGATGTCGAATAACATGAGCAACTGGAGGTGGCATGTGGTCCAATAAATCTTTGTGGTAAGCCTGCAAGTCAAAAGAAAAATCAAGTGGCATAAAAGTACCATAAAACAGTGGCATGTTGTTACAGAGAAACTAATAGTAGTAGGATTTAGCATCCCAAAGCATAGGAGTTTTATTTTTTAAATCCAAGTTAATTATCCCCATTAAAGATTGTTTTTATTTGATCGTTCCTGCTTTTAGCATCATTTGGTCAAAGCATACTAGCTGCACTCCCAGGACGGAATTTAGCCTCAAATGTCACTTGTATGGAGAACATGATAAAATGCATGGAGTAACCACATTAAACACCCAAAGAAACACTTGGAGGATCAAAAAATAGAGAAGGGATCAAAGACACCCATAGAGATCAGTCTCGTGCACTGTATATAGTAGCTGGACAGCTTTGTTCAATACACTGTTGTCAGAGGATCCATTTAGTTGCCAGAACTCTGTGTTTGGGAAACAAGGAACATTTGCGGCTAAAATCAGACCAATAATAAATAAGACAAACAGGCAACATAGAGCAGACCAATAATAAATTGTCATACTTTCCTCTTTCAACAGAGGAAGGAGGTGCTGCTCAATGTTAAACATGGAAGGAAAAAAAATACATAAGTTAATATAACAATAAAATTAAAGTCATTCAGCTTTTTTGGCCAACTTCATTAGAAAAGTTCACTTATAAGGTTCATTTAGAGCAGAACAATAACAAATTGCTTAGTTTTAGATGCACTGGTTTCATCTCCCCTGATAATAGAAAGACAACACATAAACATGTACCTGAATCACAAAATTACGCCTCTCACAATCCAAAAACATATTGATGCTCCAATCAACTTTAGCCATTATTTTATCCCTCACAGTGGAGAAGCTTAACTGATCTCTGGCAGTAAACCGATCAACTTCATTGAACCACAGGCAGGTAAACAGATTTGTGATGGGAATATGTTCCCTTATGATAACACAACCTTCAGGAACATCTGCAAAAGGTCAGTCATTGAGCAGAAAACATAAGAAATACAAATCTTCAAGAACATGAAGCGCGTGCGCACACACATAGGATTATACACCTACCACTGGTTATTGGAAGCTTAGCCTTGGAATATGGCGATAAACCCTCTTTTTTATAAAATTCAATCTGGTAATCAATGGATGAATTGTCACACTTTCCTGCAGCTTTGTTAGCTTCAGCCTCTTCAAACACATCAAAGCGATGATAGTGTCTTGAGATTGCAAAACTGGCATTTTGCTGCCACAAGAATCTGAACCAAAGGACAGCTCAGGTATGATTCAAACACATAGATTATGCAATTATACTAAAATTATCTACCTATTTCCCCTTCTTCTAGAGGCCAGAAATGCAATATGCATGAAGATCTATATGGTAAATGCTAACACTAAAAAAACTGTCTTAACATGAGTCAACATATCCAGAACACATTGCCAAAGCATGAGTTACTGTAAACCAACAGAAAGATGACATTCCCATGTTCCAAGCAAGAAAAGCAGTTCCTTTTTTGAATGCTTTAAATGAAAATGTAGGATCAATAACAGTGTAATAATGTTAACATTGCAAGACAGCTGATAAAAAGAGCATACGGCTATAATTATATTTTCCATGCATTTTTCCAGAATCCCGTAAGTTGCCTATTGATGAACCAATGAAACTTATGATGGTTCATAACTTTTGAAGTGATGCCATGTTGGGACCAGAAATTGGTACAGTGACAGATAACAGAAGAAAATGAGTATACACACACAGGTACAACAAAATTTCCATACATCTCAATTTGAAGATACCAGAAAAATTATAAAAAAAAGATGCACTGAATTCACAAGCCATTTTACATATCTGAATGACTCCATTCAATGACCACTTAATTTAAGCACAAACAATATACCTCTCAAGAACTTGATATGGATCCACAACAAGCTGGAGCTTTCCATCTATCCATATGGAATACCTAACATTAGGCAAGAGCCTGTGCAATAAAAGCTTTGGAACCTGTCCATTTACATAGCACAACGACAGCATCCATCACTTCTTGCAGCAACATTTTAGGTTTTCAGTAATTGAAAAGAAAATGACTTGAAGGATGAGGTACTATTGAATATCATAGCCCAAAACAAAAATGAAAAGGAAAAAAAAAGGAAAATCTTTTAGATTAATATATCAACAGAAATTTATTCAGGAAATTCTGCCATGCTAGGATTAGCACCAAAATTGAAATTACTTGAAGACTCACCAAGAGATAAACAGAAATTTGTTAACAAACTGATAGCTTTGTTTTCAATGAGCTAACAGAGAAGCAGGAGAACAAGGGGAAGAAAAAAAATTAAGAAGAAAGTGATGCAATCCAGCCCAGGTTTGGATGCCCAAGGAAATTAAAGAGAGAAATCTGAAAGAAGCAGGCAAAGCAACCAAACAAATGCAAACTGACCTTTCCATTGCGTCTTGCATCAGTGTAGGGGATGTTATGGACGACAATAATCCTCCACAGTCCGATCCTCATATTGCTATCTAGGGCGCTGGAATTCTTCAAATATGTTTCTGTCTCTTCGTCAATAAACATATAAAAAGGAACATTTTTCCTAGCTGCTTCACTAACGTTCTTGGGCTGTTGTATTATGTCATAGTTCCCTGGGAAAGTGCAATGATGAGGAAAGTAGAAAACATGGATAAAACAAGAAATCTTTGCAGAATGTCCAGTGCTAAACAGTACCAAATATGGCTGATGCAACAATGACCTCGTGAAACTCTTCCAATTTCTTCAGGTCAGCTTCATCAATATCAAATCCAGTCTGGCGGCCAGGTCTATTTCCTTTAACAAATCTGATAAAAAATACGGCCAACAGAAAAATATGTGTTTATAAGAAATAAGTTATTCGTATTTGTTACAGGACATTGTATAATAACGGAGGACAGAGATCATGAGATCCATGCAAAACAGTGTCTTCAATGCTTATAATTTTACAGAAAGATGATAGGTGAGAAGGACTCCTACCCACAGTGCACTGTCATCGACTCTTGTATATCAAAAGATTCATTCCTCTGCTTTAGAGAAGGATATCCACCAAATTCTGAACCTCCATGTGATTCAATTTTAATTGGGTTTTCATCAACAACGTATGTTAAGTTGCGGAGCACTGGTGATGCAGATGAGGAGCATGGAATGCTAGCTCTAGCTTGCTCTGCAGAAATGTAACATACTGGACAAGCTGCATAACAAATGAGTGACAACAAAGTAAATACCACACCAACAGAAATAAATTGCATGTGAGCACTTTTTTGCTTCAACTAAGAGTATAGATTTTGGCATACTTTATACAAAGGTATTCAGGGTTATTTTGTATCAATTTACAATTGAACATGCAAGAGGTCTTCTGTAGCAAACACTGATGAGAAAGATAATAACATTAATTGCAAAAACATGCCAGTTTTCTCTGTTACAGAAATGTGAGAGCACATTCTTGGTGCAAGAAAAATTATATACATGACTTTTAGTAACATTCAGGCCAGAAGTCATTTTTTACTTCCAAATGACGCACAGATGTAGCAACTCAAACTTATGGTCCAATCCAATATATTAATAGAATGATCAGAAAAACAAGAAAATAAGGAACACTTCAACCAAAATAACCCAAAACTTACGGCGTGGTCCAAACCGTCGTCCACCAGAAGGAGGGGGAGGAGGGAGAGCAAACTTGTGGCATGGATGGTCCAATATGCTATTAGCTCTAGAACGACAGGCAACAGAAGGATGGCTTATTATATCACTGTTGTCAAAATGTATACTATCCATTGGTCTAACAGTTGGACTTGTGGTTTCTGGGGCATCCATAACACAAAATGCACATTAGTTATTGCCTCAACCAGTCTAAAGCAAAACAAATAGCAGTAAAAATCCCAAGTATTTCAGGACTTTGACATCATCAATTAAATGCAGAAAAATAACTTGATAACAGAATCTTTCATTCTGATCAATATTTGTAATCGATTGATTATCTCCTGTTTTAAATTCAAGAAGACAACTTTGTCTTCGTATGCTTTCCATTCAAGATTGAAAATAGAGAGAGAGAAAGAAGAAGACTCTCTGGCTGTCAGCTTTCCTGTCAAGGATTTAGCACAGAATGAGAACTAATAGAAACAAGGCCATTATTCAATCATGGCCCACACCTATATGGGAACCAAAATTCATGAAGAACCACCTCCACCTCTTTATTTCTTGTTCCCCACCCCCCCTCCTCACTGCATGATACAGCTGCTCTCAAGACATGAATAATACATGACTTAAACATTTCCATTCAAACAACAGGAAAAATTAAAAGATGCTCATAGAGTTAAAACACTACTACATTTTATCTTTTCTGTTAAATATAGAATAGTCAGCATGAACTAATAAATAGGTGCCTAAACTATTCCTTTGTTAAGTGATTATTTCCTTGTAATTAGAAAACTTTCATCCTCCTGTAACTCAGTGCAACAGTACCAAAATAAAAGGACAGGTAGAACAAAAGAATACATAAAACACTCAAACATTTTACATCATAGGAAAGGACACATGTTTGAACCATACCTTTGCTAACTGTAAGGGAACCCCAGATGAAAACTAGGAGAGCAAGTGCAACCAAGAGCAACATTGCAACTCTTCTACGCCCCAAGCACCGGCAAACAACCAGGAGAACCCGCTCCTTGTCCCTTGAACTCACTGGCGGCATTTTCGAAGATTGTTTTCGTGCAATATTTGATAATTTTCCGTAGCAAGGCAATGATCCATAACTCCCCCTTTGACCGAATGACCCTCCATTCATTGTACCTCTGGACCAACAATAACTCTACTTCTCATGTCACCTTTTCTCCTATACAAATCATTCTCTCTCAAAAGCCAAAACCCACTTCTCTCCTGATTTTTAATACCTACAACTCTACTTCCCCTCTCCTTATGCAATGCCAAACCAAAAGAAAGAAACCCCCTGTTTCCTCAAAATCAGGGTCTAAGTCGCAAAACCCACCAGCAACTACTCCGGAAAACAAAACCCAGTTTTTAAATTTCAATCAAATCCCAAATGCACTAATACCCATTTATCCTTTCAAATAACGAAAGGGAATTCAATTCTTACCTATCTGTTCTAATAAATCAAATCAATGGAATTCCATGGGAAACTGATTCATAAGAGAATTATGATACCAAACTAGACAAAACAAAACCTCAACATTAACAAAAGGCAACCTACATTAGCCAACAAAAGAAAGAAAAAGTTTTAGAAATCGATTTGGCTCCGAAAATGAGATTTAAAACCCAACGAGAACGAGATTTGAATTCTTTCTTAGCTTATCAAAAATGGGTTTTTTTGTTCATCATTCTGTTTTTGCAGGTAAATATCTGACTCTCTCAGTGTGCGCGTGCGAGTCGTCTTCTTATTTTCTTTCTGGATACAATGTGTTTTATATTGTTTTTGCATTTTTTATAATATTTAAGATTATATTAGTGGTGGTTTTTTAAAAAATAATTTTGTTTAAAAATAAATTAAATATTTTTTAATTTTTTAAGTTATTTTTAATATTAAATTTCAAAAAAGAATTAAAATATAAAAAAATTAAATTTAAACAAAAAAAAATTAATTTTTTTAAAAATATCATTTACATTCTGAAACGTTTCCTTACTAAAAGACATCACAGCTGGAAAAACAATGTTCTTGTATTGTTATAGTGGATTCTTTGATAGGGTTAAAACCTCTTAATTTAATTTTTTATCTAATTTAGATTTCAAATTAAACCATATGAAAATTAATTTGATATGACCTGCTCAATCTAAAGGGTTCAAAGATAATCTTGGTAACTAATAAAAAATTAATTTTGTTTAAAATTAATTAAAGATGACATTTTTTAAAAAAATATTGAGATGAAAACATCTTGGATTGACTTGAGTTAACTCACTAAAATCATAATTCAAGCTCACACACCTTATTGATTTTAATAACTTTATTTTTAAAAAATTATCGTTTTATTTAATTATATGATGGCAAAAATACATGCACATGGAAAAGAAACCAAATAAAATTATAAAAAATCATTATAAGTTGTAAAAAAAACATTTCTTAATGTTATAAAAAGACTGATATATTTTTTCAGAAACAAGGTAAAAATTTAAAGGCATTTAATAAAATAATATATAAAATATTTTAAATTATTTAATTTTAAAAAAATTAAATTTCAATTAAAAAGAAATTAAAAAGAAACCTAAAAGTAGGCCATGTTCATGCCTTTAGACTTTTTTAATGAGTTAAAAAAGAAAGTAGATGATGTGTTATTTGTGAGTTCAAATTTCACCCATT
>Ga0307510_10002683_pt1 | contig 20353 bp, 11 predicted proteins | sample 12_EM_MG_FD_207224 | JGI IMG/M metagenome (GOLD analysis project Ga0307510, IMG submission 207224) | Populus trichocarpa ectomycorrhiza microbial communities from riparian zone in the Pacific Northwest, United States - 12_EM | ecosystem: Host-associated > Plants > Roots > Unclassified | place... | reverse complement strand
GCTTATTTATTGCTGCTGATGTTTTTTCCAACTGTAAATAATGCTCCATGTTTGCTCCCCTGCTATAGAATTTGCAATGCTTTCCTATGTTATAAAGGAAATTAATCCTGCTAACCTTTTTTTTTTTACTATGTTTAATTTCTCATGTTTTAATGAAGATTTTTTATTCCAGCATGCCTATTCACCATTATTGAATGTTACTTACACAGAAATCTAACTGTGAGGAGGCTTTGGAACTCTTGAGAACATCTCTGGATTCTAGCAAGCAGTTGTGCTTACCATTGGTTCTCTTTTATGATGAACTGACTACAATAATGCTTCATAAGAAACTTCAGCCAGAAATTGTAGAATGGTCAGTGACTACAACCACATAATTCTGGAAACTAAGCTTCTCAGTCATTTAAAACAGTATCAAATGCCTGATTATATTGGAGAAAATTGTCTGTATTTTGTAGGGTTGGCAAACATGCTGGAGAGTTTGAGTCTAAGTTTCTATCTGATCTCCAAGGTGGACAATTGCCAGGCGAGGACTCATATTGTGGTTTAGAAGGTGAATTAGCATTGCAATCTCTTTCTTGATTTCTCATATTTTTTCCCTTGAAGTTAATGGGAAATCAGGACATGTATAACTTTCCTTTTGCAGGGGAACTGTGGATGAACCTGGATGGTGACATATCTCCTATTTGTTTGAGCATTTTGTCATTGTCGTCCTCTTCCTTGCAGTAATGTTCTGGCCATCCTTGCCCTTTTCTTTTTAGTACCTGTTTAAATGTTTGTGCCTGTTGGCTTAAAAGTTTGTTCTGCCCAGGTCTACGTCTTCATTGCAAGTTCTTCCTGCTAACTTCCTCTTACTATCCGCTGTAAGTTCATGGACTTTAGGCATTAGAACTATAAGCTTAGAAGGAAGCATATGGATGTTTTCTTTTTGGTCTGTTTTTCAGGTTGAGAGGTTGACAAATCAGGGATCTCTTAGTGGAATTGATGCACTACTTGGCTGCCCTTTGCACCTTCCCTCCTCTAAGGTGAGGCCAGGGAGATGCTTTTACTAACATCATCGAGAAGTAATTCTTTCTTCATATGTATGGTTTTTGGTTATTTTAGCATCCAAGCGTTGTTTTAAATACAAGCAGAATTTTTTGCCTTTGCTCATGTTTCAAGGAGGGCAAGGAAAGTTAAAAAAACTAGAATATTATGTCAAGCAGGAAAAAGCATGGTTTCATTGAACAGGTTTTGAAGTGCTTTGCTTCCAAAGTGGTTATCTAGCAAATCTTTGTAACTCATTGTGTCCAGAGCAAGCAGTGCACATAGTGCTCCTGACGCTTGATACTTTGGAACTTCTGATGACCTTTGCCACTGTGTCACCTACTTTGTGATTTCCTTCAGCTTTGTACATTTACAAAGTTTGGCAATGCTGTTGGGCTTGACCAATTTGCTGATACCTATATCTTGTGCAATGTCAGTACTTTTCTGAAGCAGGCTGGCAATCATTGACAGCTAAGCAGAAACAGATTGTATGCCTTTCTCTTTATTATGCGGCAAACTGGATAAGGGAACTGGTAATATTTTTTTAGTTTGAAATTGTCACCTTCTGGGTTGAGCCACTTTTTTTTTTATTTGAATAATTTTCTATATGTTCTGGTCTGTAATGCATACAATTTTGCTTGTAGCTTAATGCCTTTTGTACACAAGTTACTGGAAGATTTGAATGCACCAGTCAGCCTACAAAAATGGATATAATTGTCAAGCTATTGAAGCGACTCAGGAACCTAGTGTAAACTCTAGTGCTCTCAATTACTTGATTATTCATGCGCCATTTTTAATCACATCTTTTTATATATTAAAGCCTTGGTGTAATTCTCTGTACAGTTCCACAATAGTACCCTAGGTGGATTGGCCTTTTTAATGCTGTTATATGTGAACAGTGATAAGAATGACGTAATAAAGGCACACTGTAAAGTGACAGATGAAAGCCTAGAAAAGGGATAGCTCTTACTTGATCAATAATTTGGTTGACTATGACTTCTATAGTTAGTCACGCAAGCAATCCTAGGCATTCCATACACTTAGAGGTAAAAAACTGGAATCTTTACATCATTTGTTACAACTGCATATTATTATTACACCGATGAAAGTCCCACTTACTAGTCTAAGTGTATTTGATTCATGCCAGGAGTTATGCAATTTTCAATTGTAGTTTTTTTTCAGTTTCATTCTGAAAGCAGTATGTTATCTTTGCACTGATGAAAATAATATTGAAATGCAGATTTCTGGAAAATTTACTGAACAACTGCATCAAATGCCATCCTCTGTCTCTGCCAGAGCTACATCTTCAAGTTGATAATTCTGGAACTTTACTTTTAAACAAAGCTAACAATAGGGTACAATTCGAAAAAACCGGTGAACATAAGAAAACACAAGACAACAAACATAAAAAGACATCAAAAGAATCAAGTTCGGATCCAAAAGGTAAACTCCGGCAGCCAACAATATTGGACGTGTTGAGGAAAAAAGGAGCTGTAACAAGCCAAGATGTCTCAAATGAGGAGTCTACTAGTCAATCTTCAAAGGGACAAACATTTATTCCTGCAGATCAAGATTCCTGTAATTCTACTGGGCTAATAAGTTTAGAAGTTTCTGCAGTTGCCAAGGCTCTAGAAGCACAACGATTTAAATTCAGGCCGCTCCATGTCCAATGTTACTCCCTTTTGATGTTTTCAAATGTGAGTACACAATAATGCTGCTGAAAATCATGATTCTCATTTCATTTAGTTTTTACATGCTGCTTGCTGTGGGATTTCCATTTCGTATGTAGACTTTCAACTGCAGGATCTTGTGGAATGGTATTTTTCTCAACGTTTTATTCAGTTTGTCTGTTCTGAAATTGCATTTTGTACTTGGAAGGAATGTAAAGGAGAATGGTTTTATTTCAACTTATTTAAGCACTTGTATGCAAGAATGTTACTAAATTAGATATTACATATCATATCAAACATCTATCTGTTTCATAAGATGGATGATCTTCTGCATGTGTTATCCTTTCTTCAATTTTTTCTCTCTCTAGAATTTCTAGACTAAGATTACTGTGTTAGAGTGATATGCTGGTATTCGCTCACAGTCACACTCTGATTCCCTTTCCATCTTGTTCCTTGGAAGGGTGTTCATTCACTAGGCATGATAATTTCTATCCGAAGTCAGCATCTTGGTTTTTGGTCTAGTCTCGTGCTGTTGTTTAATACATGTGTAGTATATTTAAACAAGCACTGATGGAAGTCATTTAATGTGTCTTTTCATATGCAGAATCAAAAGTCCTGTTGCCTTGATCCTGCAGTTGAGGTACAAATCTAAATGTACTGAGATTGTGGTAATTTGTTTTTTTTAATAGGTTATTAATGTCATTAAACATGAACAATGATTTATTTCCTGTGCTAGTTACCCCTCTATCTATACCTTTTGCGCGATCTTCACAACAAGCTGGATTACTTTATGCCTCCTGGAAAACAATTCTCGGCCACATGCTTGAGTGCTCCTGCAGGTTTTACTAGAATGACCTTGCAAGAGTTCTTGAGCAATGTTAGGCCGCTTTTTCCAAATCTGAGAAGGCATTTTGATAATGCCATTTTTGTTCTTAAAGAAGGTTAGTTTATGCTGCTTAATTTGGTTGGATAAATGCTACTCACGTGCGACAGTGTTCTTGTTATCTAAGAGCATGTTCTTTGCAGGTGATGGAACTTGTGAAGATCATTGGAATGTTCACTCTGCTTCTGCTGGAAATCCAGAAGTAGCCAGTATTGTGTTTTCAAAATCTGTAGTTTCGACTTTGGTATTTAAAGAAGTACTTCATAGTTTTAGTAAGGTATTTTTTTTTTCTCTTGCTCTCTCTCAGACCAGTCACCAATACATAATTGATTCTTTTTTTCTTTTGAAAATAATGCAAGCAACCTTTCCGAGTTTCTATTGTTCAAACTCCTTTCTGCCCTTTTCCTATTTGCAGATGCTAAACCTTATTGACGTTCAAATGCACAAATCAGTTCTATCGGATCTTCTTGAAGCCTTTCAACCAAGAGAAGTATCCGAGAATGTGTTTTCTGGCATACAGCATAGCCCTTCACCTGGGACAATAGAATATTTGTATCTTGGAGCTTCATCATTTATTGAAGATGCATTAGATATGGGTATAGATTCTATCTTGTTTGTAGCGGTGTATAATGTGGTCAAGAGGTATCCTTTGTAATTATAATTACTTCTCCCTGCAGCATGTTCATTCTCCTTTATGCTGGCCTCAGAATCTCTTCTTACCCTAGAATCAGTTGTAACCTCTGTCCAGACTGTACTGGATAAATCGGAGACTAATGGTAAAGGTATACACTCACCATCCATTCACAGGATCCTTCCAAACTTGCGCAGCAGACTTGGAACTTCTGCCCAGAAGCTTTTAAGTCACAACTGGGATAGTGAACATCTTGAGAACGGTTGGAAGAACAAAGTATGACCATCTATCTCATCCTATTTAGCTCTTTGTTTCAGTAGTCTTTTATAGTTAATGGAACAAGTAACATGCTTAGATGGTGTTTAATTTTCTGATGTTGTCAGGGGGAAATTGTACAAAAGATTTTGCAGATTTACCTGGAGAATAGTGAATCTAAATCTGATTTGTTGGATAAGCTTGCCTGCTCTATTTTGCCTGTGGTATGTGAATATTTTCTATACTTATCTTCTGCTAACTCATTACCTTTGCATCTGACCATCCTAGTACAATGTTCTTCCAGATAGTAAAATTGTTATCCCTCTAACTTGGAGTTGAAAATGTGATTTTAAGAGTTCACCATTTGGAATTTGGAACCTGAATTTGAAACAGTTAGGATAAAACACTGACTTGCTTGAAACATGGATGGAATGTCCAACATTGCAATGCACCAGACAACATGATTGTGCTGCTTTCCAAGTTATCTGTAAATGGAATTCACTTTCTTACTAGGTTTCTTCATCTGGAACAACAGTAGAAGATGATCATCATGGTTTCCCAACTCTATGCAATGCAACATTTGTTGTGTGGTGCCGGGTGCTGGTATGGTTTCCAATGGTAGCAGTATTGTAGATTTCATCTAATGTTTCTGTTGCTCATTGGAAATGTTTACATAAGGTGGTTTTATGTGCAGCATGAAGGGAACATCGCTATTCTTAACAAATTGGTGAGTTTTAAATACATAAGATTGAAATAGAGAAAAATTCATCTGGAATTAGATTTTAGTTTCTTATTCTTTCCTGTCTTGTGATTAGGTTAAGGAAATTGCTCTCTTTATGAAACCCAGAGCTGCTGTTCAGATTGAAGCTGTTGAAAAGCATTTGATCAAAATACAAAAATCTGTGAACGTTGTCGTATCACTAGTTAACTTGTGCAGAACTCATGACAAGGTAGGAAAGCAGAAACGGGGAGTGCCTTTGTCAATATTTAGGTTCTAATGTGAAGTGGAAAATGGTTGACATGCTAAATTAATGGAGCAGGTGACTGTGCGTGCCATGTCTGTCAAGTATGGTGGGAAGTTTGTGGACTCCTTCCTAAAAGGTATATCCGTGACACTTTCTTTTTGCAGTAGAATCTGAGATGTAGTTGCTTGGAGTACTGAATTTTAAACCTTCAAACAGTTTTTGATTTCTTACAGGCTCACTTTCAAACACACAATGAACTCATAATCCAATTGGTAAGATCAGGTCCACTGAACAACTTCTAAGGTGGGTGATTATTATAAAAATCTTAGATTGGTGCTAAGCTCCTCCTTTGTGCTTCCTTTAGGTAACAGAGCTTCAAAAGGCCACAAGAACAATACAGACTCTATGTTCTGAAGCAAAGGTCAGTTTGTCATGTTCATTTCTATTTTTGAGTCAATAACTTTGCAACATAAGATCAGTCTGAATTTTGTTGCTCTTTGTGAAGGGCTCGAAACAAACAGCCATCACTAGCAAAATTCCTGCTACAAAGCGTTCAATGGAACGGTTTTTGTTCCGCGTCAAGGCTCTTCTTCACTCGACATCAAGTGGATGCACTTTTTGGATGGGTATGGAAGTTTTATAATTGTTTAATTTATATACCCTTATTGCATTTTCCAGAATTCAGTAACATCTGCAATAAACATCAACTAAGCTGTCAGAATCCCATTTAAAGCTCTTTCCTAGCTAATTATATCACACAACTTTAATTGGGCAATTAGAAGTTATTTGGCTAATTCGGTCTAGAAACTAAAATGTCAATCAAAAGTTTTAAAATTTAACCACCCTGGAACTTGGATATAGTTTTAACTATCCCCTTGGAATGGTTTGCCTTGTTTTAATTAATTGAGCAGTTCAAGCAGCAGTATGTACCCTGAGCTTCAATTGGAATTACTTGGTCAATTCTTAGAATGAGGGTCAGGGGTAGGGGCAGTTTGATTTCCCTTAGTTAAGGTGGGAAATGGGAGACTTTGTGTTAGGGAGCTGCCTGTGTTCAGGAAGATGCATGAGCCTGCACGCATGTGAGCTTACACACAGGGATAGACACCACCTCCAACCCAAAAGTCTGCTTGAGTTAGGGGTGATGCATGGCCTTTGTGTCCGTGTTGGGCATGCAAGCACTAGGGCTTACACGCAAGGATGAACAACACCTCCAACCCAAAAGTCTAGTCGAACATAGGCAGCTCTATAAAAAATTGGTATCATAACCAAAGGTTCTGCTTTTCCATGACTTTGTTTGCTTCCATGGGAGGTGGAGTTGTGTTCAATGGGTTGGGCTCACATGTAAGGAGAAGATTTGTTGGGTGCACTTTGTCAGAAAACCATCTCAACCAAATAGGTTAAGTTGTTAGATGAGATCCTAAGATATGATTTATATAATTTTCTAACATACCCCCTCAGATGAAAGGTTTTTGAGTTTGAAACTTGCACAGGTGTTTAATTTTTATTAAATAGAATGAGAGTTGAGAGATTTGAACTTGTGATTGTTTGGTCAACCCAATAGCTTAAACTATTATTTATATAATTCTCCAACAATCATGTAAGAGGTAATTATCTCACATTAAAAAGGAACGGGAAAAGAGACGTATACAAGATGAGCCCTTGACCTAATAGTCTAGGTGTTTGGGTTAGAGATGGTATCCATCCTTGTGTGTAAACCCCCGTGTGCTCAGGCACAAAGGCAGCTCACTAACACATTGCATCAATTTGAAAACGACTATTTGATTTGAAGTTGATGAATGGTCACAGTATTTACAATTTGAAATCGACTATTTGATTTGAAATTGATGAATGGTCATATTATTTACAAATTGACATCATAGATGAATTGGAGTGCTCATATTTTGTGAAAAGTTTCACAATTTGAAACGAGTGGTTGGATGAAGCTTTTAGACGACCATTGAAGAGCACGAATTTGTGTTGTAAGCCTTTACATGGCTTCTTATAAATGACATTTCGGCTGTTACACTAACAGAATTTTATTGGTGATATTTCTTTAGTTGGCAAAAATATAACTATGGTCCAACTAACTTATTTACTATCCTTGTGTTATGATAGGGAATTTGAAACATAAAGATTTGACGGGTCAGGTTGTAAGTTCCCAGGCCTATGCAGATGATCAGAACAATAATGTTGACGAAGATCTGGCAGAAGCTGTTGAGGAGGATCAGCCAGTTAGTGTTGCTAGTGAGGATAGAGAAACAGAATAAGTGCCTTGTCTATCAAAGGGTTTAGTGGTTAAGACTGAAGCCAATATCAAGTATTTTTCTGCGAAAAATCTCAGAGTTCAAGACATGATGTGGTTTGCACATCCCAGCAAAAGATGGACGAAAAGGAAAAGGAGGTAAGATATAAGAACACAACGTTAACTCCTAATCCATTGTAAATGCGTTATAAATTGAAGATTCCGCTAAGTCATACTATCGATCTGTGATAAATTTATTTTTCAGTTGATATAATTTGAGTATCTTCTACCAGTTTCAGCTGCATTGATTACATGATTTCAATTCAATAAATCTCTTGCTAGATAATACTGCTATAATCATATAGTTGATCTTTGCATTATGGACCAAAAATTATTGACTCCAGAAATATATGATTTTTAAATTAGATTTACTTTATGCCAACCATGCAAATACCAATATCTTATGTTACAATAGGGTGGAGTTACATAAAAAAAAATTATAAAAGAAAGGTGGTTCATTAATCTGGATATTAATAATACATTTATTGCCCCATATATCCCAAAGTTTAAGAAAGTTACTCCTTGACTGCTTTAAGATTTATTCGGAGTTTAGTACCTGTCAAGGGAAAAAAAAAAACAGGCCAGCTTATATTAGGACATGAAGGATTCAATAAATAGACATGAACCTTTATTTGAGAAATATCACCGGGACTATGAATTTGTTTCTTGGCTGTGCCTTTCGTATTTTGGTAGAGAACAGAACTGAGCACAAGCCTGGGCCGGAAAGTTTTCACCTAAGCCTGACCCTATATTCTGACCTGTCTAAGACCCACGCTTTAAGCTCGGACGCAGACCTGTCCAGGCCCTGGAATCCTTGGGTCATACCTTAGGCCTCTTTGGCAAATAATTTAAGAGAACAGATCACCGTCGATCAATAAAAATGTTCAAAATTTCGTTGAAATATGAAAATATTGAGTAAATCCAAAAAGTGACTTCTAGGTAGATGGTCCGGCCTCACGGGTTCAATATCATCTCGGTCGTTTTTGAAGGACCCTAACCCACAGTTATTAATCTCAGAAAAAATTATGATTTGAAGCCTCATTTGGGTCATCTTTCAAGTTAAATAAATAAAAAACATTAATATCTATTATGTTTTTAATGATGTGATTGACAGTCAAAGATTATTTAAATCGGTCAGGGTTAATTTTAATAATTTAAAAAAAAAAACAAAATGACACTTTTTTTAATTAAAATGATTGATGTGGTTGATCTAGTTACTTAGTGATCTAGATTTTATTCTAGAATAATCTTCGAGTCGGTCTAAAAACTATATTCTAACCTATAATTTTAGTTGTTACATTTGGTTAGGAAATGAGATTGAATGGGACGAGATTGAACGGGATGAGCCAATGTTAGCTCTTTTATAGAAAGTTGGACAAAACTAAAGCTACGAGTGATGATAGAAACACTTATTTGGTGGTCGAAGTAAAGATATCCTATTTTGTCATGTCCGGTCTCACATATCAAATGCTACTTGCAAATTAAAAAAAATACTCGACGGGAATATATGGTAGTGAAAATAAAAATAAAAATTTGAAGAAATTACCTGCCACAGATATCACCGTTTAATGGAGTCACGTTCAGATTACACTCCTTGGAAAGCTCCAACATGGCATTTTCCTTGAAGTTATCGAAGTAGGAATATGCTTCCTTGTAACACTTGCAACCCAGAGGCTGCTCATCTGGTTTAGAAGCCAGGTTCAAGATCATCTTAGCTCCATTACAGCATGACATTGATGGCTTTGGATCAAAATGCCTCTCAAGTAAGGGTAGCACTATCTAAGAGCCATGGCAACACGATCACATTCAAATACATCTGGTCTGACTCCTTGGGTTGCAACCATGGTCCATTGTGATACTACTAGAACAAGAAAGATAAAGACAGCAATGGTTCATAGAGGATTGCCTGGTGGAGTTCTCGCTTATGCTTGGTGAGATTTGCTTGCAGGTTGGAGAGTATATAGTATATACACAGTTGGCACATGGAAAGAAATGTGAAGGAAGATGATATCATGGTTGTTATTTTGTTAAAGGTAGCTGTTTGTTAGCAAAGCAAGGTGTCAGCTACAACACCAGAGAGTGTCCTTGGCGAGGATGCCTTCTTCAATCCTTCGTAAGGCACAGTCGATGCTGAACCGTATGCCTAGAACATTCGATTCATTGCCTATGGTCGAATTTTTTTCTAACATCCAGTTTAATCAAGGGGTTTCAATGTCTTTGATGGAACTGCTTTGTCCCATCTGCCAAACACAAGTACAAGTAAGGTCTTCCTGTCTTGTCCAGTCCCATGTTCCAAGTATTTGTAAGCTTGTAAACCTGTAATTCTCCAATCAAGCGTGGCAATGGTAATTAATCTCTTAACACTACCAGAATTTGAGGACACAAACCAGGAAACTTGGCACCAGAAAGAAATAAATGCGTCTATCAGTCAACAATTCGATGCATAGATAAATTAATTTTAAACCCTGTATTATTTTCTAGAAATACAATAGAATTACTGATTTCGGTTATGCAGCTTTTACGAGGGAGCAATATAGCAGACTGCATAATATATAGGCAGGTAATCATTATGCAGAATGCTTCTCTGTCGCTCCTTTTCATGTAGAATGCTTCTCCACCGATTTCTTTCTCATTGTCCAGAATGCAGGGAAGTATCGATTCTGTGAAAAAGATTGATATCAATATGTTTACAAATACCAGGCCAGCATGAGCTGAATGTAAATTCTACAACTACAAAAATCAGATTTGATTAGCAAAAGGGATTTCAGTGGCTGTCATTGGGCTAAGAAAGATCAGATGAATAGCATGCTTGGGACTGCTGAACATCGGACACAGGTATGCACATTGGTTATTCAAACTTGTTAGCCACAACTGCAAGCCTCTCGAGTCTTTAATTCAACATTTTTAAACTCCATCTTTGCCCTTAATAACTTGGAATTGACACTGGTCGTTCTATAAATACTGCAAGGTTAATATTTTGAGGGAGAGATTTACAGGATTAGCTGCTCACTACCCACCCCCTTATTTCTCCTTTTAAATTAACAAAGCAAGAGAAGAAAACATATAATTGGGGAATACCCAACATCAGTCTGAGAAACTTACTTGCATCATTGCTCGAGGATTTGTAGTGTAAGTCGTCTCAATTGTCGATTCCTTCTGCAGCCCATGAATAAAACAGTATGATTTTAAATTATGAAGAGATATAGCCAGAAAAGAAAAGCATTCGCTCATGCAAGATAACCAAAAATCTATGGAGTTGAGATTATTACCTCAACTTCAAACCCATAATTTAACGCAACTCTTTTTACATCTTCCAAACTCAGTTCAATGGACATCTCCTAAAGGAAAAGGAGTAAATACAATGAGAAGAAACCAGCATCAAACCAGCACCTAATATACTTCATTATAAATGTTTATTGGAGAAAAATGAAGCTTACATCTTCTTGTCCGTACACATCGGCAAAATGATATAGTAGCGGTCCCAGATTTATCCAAACCTGTCATCGCCAAACTGAGTGAGCTAATTCCATGGTGAAGAATAAAGGAAAAGGTACAAAGTGATTCAAACAGCTTCAAGGAACTCACCCCCCCATCTTTCAAAATCCTTGATATGATTTCAATATATTCAACAATATTGTGTGCTGTATCAATAAAAAAACAAGTAACAACTGCATCCCAAACTCCTGCATGTAATACAAGTACTCTCCATAAGAACTCACTTCAACGCAATAATGTTGCAGGAATAATGTGTCTATGATCACAGTTATTAAGCCCGGCGACCTGCTCCTTGGCCCAGTTGGAAAAAGAAAAAAAAAACCCAACCTAGAGTTGATAGGGTCGACCAAGTGGGTCGACCTGCGACCTGATCAAAACTTGTTTTGACTTTGTTTTGCCTTTTTTTTAAAAAAAAATCAAAGCGATATCATTTTAGCTTAAAAAAAATTACATTAAGTTGTTTTGATTAACCCGGGTTAACCTGACCAACCCATGGCCCAAGCCTTGGGTTGAGTCATGGGCCGAGCCAGACCGGTGTTAATAACTTTGCCTATGATACCATGTCTAGTTTTCTGCAAAATAAATTAATATTGCATAAATATAAGTTTCCTTAGGAGGGAACAAAATATATCAAATTACTTTCCACTTTGGTGACCTAAAGTTCCAACTATTATTTGTAGCATGAAACATTAAAAGGAAATAAATTCTCCTACCTACTTGACTTGGATCACTATACACTTCAACAAAGTCACCGCCACACATGGAGAAACCTTCAGTAATCCCTGCACTGCTTGTTATGAAAGTCAATGTGGATTTAAAACTAAAACAACAGCAAATGGCAACTGTTTAAAAATTTTCTGCAAAGATTTTGAAGGTGAAACAACATGAAGTGCAGCCTGAATACCTTGCTGGATGAATATCTGGTATTGAAACAGGACGGAGTTGGTCACTATCTGAAAGTGAATTGCAATTGCTATGGATCCAAGGATATATAGTCCACTCTCCTGCAGTCTCGGTCCTAATACAATAAGAAAGGGAGAAAGTGAAATTCATTCTTTTGCAGATTACTTTGCACCACTGTCGAGAGGATAGATATAATAAGATTAGCAAGAAATTGTTAAAAGGTTCTTACTGGTTAAGAATAAAACTTGAGCATATCATCATGTAGTATGAAAATTCATTTCCCTGGCTAACAAAACCTTCATTATCATATGATAAGTGTTAGGCTCCACCAATAGTTGCCAAGGTAGAATTTGTAAGAACTTCACATCTTTAATACATACCCAGACATGAAATCTCCAAGGCCAGACGTCCGAGACCAGCACCAGGAACTAAACAAGTAGGAGGACTGTACAATGAAATTCATGGTTTATAGTAGATAAAACATTATTCCCACAAGAGAGTATACTTCATTCTCTATTTCACAATCACCAAGCACGAAATTGCATTCCCAAAATGAAAAACACAATACAAGGAAATTATGTACCTCTCATTGGAACGATCAGGGAATAAAGAATTCAGCTCTTCGAGAATAGGCTTGTAGCACTGATCACGTTCTTTCTGTCCCTGCATCAGTGTAGGAATGGGGGAACACGTAAGCCTTGGCTCAAAAATCATAGATGACGAGTTAGAAACAGTAAAGCAATGAAGCATCATTACCTCTGCTGCCCAGTCTCTTACTATGTTTCTTATTATACAACGGACCTATGAAATGACCAAAAAATGGTAACATTAATTTATAATCATAAAGTTTCCACAAATAACACACCAAAGGCATCTTGTATCTGTGAGATGCATTTTTGTTTCTTCATATTTCCCATCCATCATATGCTAAAGACATGAAAAATGCATCAGTTTTGAAAAATTCTGACCCAAATTTGCAGATTCATCAAACCAGTATAGGGTAAAAAACAGTGACCTTGGGCAGCCATGTCAATTACATGTGACCTCATTAAAATTTGAATCAAGATAGAAAATTTCATTGATTTTTCACACATTTTACCAAATAAAAGTAGCAAAGCTCGTAAAGTTTGCTTCTACAACAAGATAGCCAAATACCTTATCAACATCAACCATCGGAACACGCAACTGAAGTGATGGATCTAACCAATCATGATGTGATGACGGGACCTGAATGTACATTGTAATGTGCAAGAAAGTAAATTTTGGCACATGGCACGAGAAAAAAAAATGATGACTTAAAGAGAAATTCTGTGCAAGAAATCCATTCCTAATTCTAGCAGCAAGCAGAAAGTAATTATAAACAAAGAAGGAAAGAAACTTTGTGATAAAACTAGACAAACTAAACACCATTACATTTCCATTGGAATCAGAAACATGATTGCTACAGCATTCAGATGTCATTTTGTAATTTTCCCGGCCTGCCAGACAGCTCCCAGTATCAGACCCAAGACAACCTTCAGTGTCCACCTCCTGTTGTTATCTACAGAAGTCAAACTTCTAAATGAAAAGACATAAAATTGGAACCAAAATTTGCAGTTTAGACAGTCATTATGCAAAACATCACATGGCCATCTTGCAGAGACCTCATTGGGAGCCAAAGAATCTGCTGGTTTGCTCATCATATTGCTTGGTTCTCCACAACAAGCTTCATCAGGTTTGGAACAACAACTTCCACTAGCTGCGGCAGACTCATGAGAGCAAACATTCATGTCATTTGGAGGCTGTTCAAAGTGCGAGCACCCACAATCGTCGACATCGTGGCTCATATCTAGGGGTGGCTCAAATGCCTGAAAAGTGATTGCCAATCATAGTAAATAAATTGAATAAAACTTTATTTTTTTTCTTGAAGATCATAGAATATTGCAGAATTAATATAAAACAAAAGGAGATGTGAGAAACAAAGACATAAAGTAGAGAATAAAAAGAGATAATCAATAAAGAAAACACAGAACTCAACTCACCTGAAGCATATTAATTATGAAAAACGAATTTATAGAAATACACCTGCAGATAGAAAAAGAAAAGGCAAAATTGTTCACAAACTCCAACATTATACCAACTCAATACTACTTTTCTGCAGTCAAGGCAAACACTCTCTGCAGTCATGTGCCTGTGTGTACTTGTGAAATTTAGAGCATGCAATAGCATTGCGGCCCCTTCCTCTCGGAAAATTACCTTCTTAGACTTTGAAACTTCAAAGGGTAGTGTGACAACAAAGCCTGCGAAACAGAAATTATGAAAGACAAACAAATCACATTTTATCAAGAATGAATTACCATAACAGGAGTGTATAATCCATCCTTTTTCTGGCATATAATAAAACCGAAAATATTAAATGTTCGACGTAAATTTCAATAATTCCTAAAGTCCGCTTTAATCACATCAAACTAAGAAATTCAACTTTCACAAAATCACATACAAGAATTCATTTCTATTTACCTTAAAAAATCTAGAATTTAGAGCACATCTACTCACAATTCAGCAATTCTTTTACTTTAAAAACAATCAATCAATCACATGCAGTAAGAGAGCTGCTAGTTCCAGTGACTTCAAGTCAATGCAGCTGGTGGGGTAGCCGGCGACTTCACTTTAATCACATTAGAATATTCAGTAACACAAAATTAAGTGCTTTAAAAACTCAGAATTCATTATCTCCAACTCAGAATTCAGTAAATCTTTATTCAAATCACATGACCTTACTCAAATCTTTCAAGATCTCAAGAAAACATGCAAAAAATCCATTAAAGAAGAAAACCCACTTTGTGAGAAGAAGAAAGCTTCCTAAAAGATCTTTCATATCTTTTAACATCCTCTTCTGCTGCCTCTGGATAACTAAACACAAAAAAACAAATCAAAACACAAAAAAGAAGAGGAAATTGAGGGAGAAAAGGCCAGGCAATAAAATTACTTGAGGTAAGCACTGATTATGCGCCGGAGAGACTTGACTTCAAGGGCTTCTTCAAGTTTTCTTTGACGAAGTCGTTCTTCATCTTCTTCTTCTCCTTGAGGAGGCTTCATCATTTTTCTCCTTTTTCCTCTTTTTCCTCTTTCTGGGTTTTGTGTCTTTGGTGTTACAAGTGAAGTGAAGTGCTTACAAGGACTGCAAAAGTAGCTTTATGTGTTTGTAAAGTGGCAGTTTTTGTTGATGTGGTCATCATGGGCTCAGCGGTTTGTTATTGTGGGCTTTAATTTTTGGGCTTGTGTTTTGAGTCACAAATGAGTTAATTATTTTTATTAAAATAATATTATTTTATTTATAATTTTTTCTAATTAATATATCTTTTACTTATTTTAGCAAATACAAGATTTTTATCGGAACATTATTTCTATTAAAAAAATATTTTATAATTGTTAAAATAATTTTTTTAAAAAATTTAAATAATATATTCATATTTTATGTTTAATTTAAAGTTAAAAACATTATAAATGTAAGAAAATAATGTTAAAAACCTATTAAAAAATAAAAATAAAAAATTTGAATTGAATTTTCATGAAAAAATATTATTAGTATTGTTATTTTTATATCAAATATATAATAATTAAAAAACAATGTTCTTCGAATACCATAAAATTCTATGGTTTCAACCCCTTTCATTACATTTAAAAAAGAATCATAATTTTTAAATTATAACTATTATCAAAACAGGAATCAGAGAAGGGAAAGGATTTGGAAACATTACAAATGGCTCCTCCTCTCAAGAATCATAGCTACACTAGAGTACTTTTATACACTTGAAAATCAATGAGATTTCTCTTATTCAACAACATGGTAATCATCGAATTGGGAATTGAGGTTATTTTCCCCCACAATTATTTCAGCCATTATCATTGTCTATATGGGGAGATCGCTTCGGCCCTCTTCTTTCTCTTTTGCAAGAACCTTTGGAGAGATCTCTTCAATGAAAGACCAGGAGGGCTATGGAGCTGAGAATGCAGAGGTTTCGGTGCTTGGTTGGATCTTGCAGTGTTACTTCTCTCTTCCTTTTCTCGACTTGCTAGCCATATTATTGCTCTAGCCTACATACGGTGGAAATCACGGGTTAGCTAGTAGATTTTAAATTCTTCGAACCATCCATGATCTTGTTCTTGTAATGTTAATTTATTTTCGAGGAGGAGGATTGCGATTGATCCTTCTATTCTGTCCTCGAGGCAGATAGAGAGAGCTCACATGGCTTCTTGTGCTCTGTTCCTGTGTCTCCAATCTGGGCCAAACCTTGTGCATGACCTCAGTTTTTAGGCTAAAATATCTTAAAATTGCAATCTCTTTCTCGCAAGCTTCCAAAACTAGAAATTATGCACTTTTGGGAGTTTCTAATCAGAAACCAGATGGAAAAAAAACTTATTTCTTTCCTTCAATCCCTCCGAAGAGGTTTTATAATACTCAAAAAATAAATATAAATAGTTACATCTTGGATTTATATTTTAAAAAAAATAACGAAGAAAAAAAAATCAAATATAATATCCATGGAAAGGCCCTTATGATCACAAAATCGTATTTCTCTTGTCAATGGCTAACAATTGTAATAATTTGATTTATGAAAGATGGAAAAAAGATGATTTTACAAAAACCCAATAATGGAACCCAAATTTGGAATCCACTCGTCTAACGATCCAAGATTTTAGGACACCGATAGGGCAGGTGAATATGGGTAAATTTAGCATCATTCATCAAGGATATCGCAGGACATCACGCATCGTTTTATTTTACCTGAAATTCAGTCACATCACAAACACTAATCCTTCCATTGTAGAAGATTGTGAGATGTTGTTGGCGCATTGCCGGCTCATCCCTGTAATTAAATCCCAAAAAAGAGAAAAGAATGAAGGGAAAACATGCATAATTAATAGCCCACTAATTGCTCAATGAGTGTTAATTACCACATGATTACAATGATATGCAATTATCATGACCATTAGATGGATAAAATAATCAATATAAAGATTATTAAAGAATGAAAACGAGGTAAGATAGGAAACAATTTAGAAGTCTTCTACAGGTTCTATGGATTCAAGTATAAGAACCACCGTTCTGATCTCACCACAGCCTCTCCAGAAATGGTCCTTAACATGCTATAAAAGGATTTTTAAAAGAATCCCACAAAATTCACCTCCTTCATGCAAAATGTGATCGAACTTACATTAAGTTTTGATGGGAACTAGCCGACGGCAAAGATGAAGAAGGCGCCATTGGAGAAAGGCAAAGATCCAAGTTGCTATCCCTCCTCATTGCAAGAAGATAGTATGAAATCAAGACAAAGAATTAAGTTAAGGTTGTTTGATACACTACAAAGCCATAGAAAACATGACAAAAAGAGCTGTGTTAAGCACTAAGAACATGATCCGATACGGGAAGAAGAGATCTTCGATCCAAATGGGTTCTTATAAAAGGAAAGGAGCATGCGAATTGCAAGCTAGCAAAGTGGGAGAGGTAAAAACCTTACAGGGCACGTGAAGAATGAGCTAATAATTTCCACATGCATGGACTAATTACATCAATGTCTTTTGTGGGGTTCTTACACTCTTCAAGAGATCCAAACGATCCCCCAACTCTTAGATATTTTCTTTAACTTCGAGAATGACTTATCACCATTATTGTGTAGCTTGCTATATATAGGACCACAATCCTTTCTTCCTTTCAATGGGCTAAAAAAGCTCATGGAAGGAATGACTATAATATATTCTCTTCACAATCCTCGATCGACTCTACTTTGAAATTGAGTCTTAATTAGTTAACCAAGATGGCATAGCCCTCGATGTTTAATGCATCGAGTTTATGATGTGGTTAAGCACATGGACCAATTACCAATTCACAATGGAAGCCACGATCCAACTAGCTGATTTTTCCAAATCATGGCATCAGAAGCTGCCTAGCTAGGATGATTAATTAGGTGTAGCTTTCTTCCATGAAAAACATTTACACAATTGAATTAAGGCACATGAGCAATGTCGTCTAGCTAGGGCCTTATCACATGCCACATGCCAAGAATTGTAGTTGGAAAATTAGTGTGATGTTGGGTATTTGGTAGGATTTGCCAATGGCATATCAGTATCTGATATCTCTTCCTTCTCGGCCGAGTCTCTCAAGGTAAAGATGTTGATTACTGCATGGAAAACATGGCATTTCCTGTATTGGCAAACTGCGGATATTATTTATGACATGCATGCCATGTTATTGCAAATCCTGACCTCCATCTTTTAAAACACACGTTAGTCTGGTGGAAAGAAATCAGAGACGAAAGAAACATGCATTTAAATCTGGTAATATTTTAAAATGTTTTTGTAGCTCTAAAATTCTACGGCTGAAGTATTATCTTGAGGTTTAAATCTAATGAAAAATGTAAATCTCTTGTAAATTCACCATTCCCAATGTGAACAATTAGGTTTAAAACCCAAAATTCAAAAGGATGAATTCTATAAGCTTGTGTTTGAAGATTTATTTTAAAACCATGTTCAATGAACATATTTAAGGACAAATTCAAAGTGGATTATGGTTAATATTTTGTCAAGAATTAATCTTCAACATAAGTTCTTTAATATAAAATAAACATAATTAAAAAAATATAGATAAATAAAAAATTAATTTTAAACAACTTTTGGCTGTTAATTATGTTTTTGTGAAATCAAAGTTCCCTTCATCTCATGTAAAAAAATACAAGATTATCTTGTAATTTATATAATAAAAAATTGAAGGATCATAAATGAACTAAAACAAAATAATATGGGTCTAAATCATACGGGCGCTCTTGGCTCGGGTTTAAGTACTGACATGAGACCCGAGACCTTTCTTGCTAGTCTATTTGTATATTTATATTGTTTTTCTTGAATAGTTTTTTCAAATAAAAAATATATGGTTTTTAAGGCTAAAAAGCTTTTAGGTTTTTTTTTTTGTTGTGTGGCTAATTAAGGTAAAACTATGCAATTTTGCAGCGTATCTCAATTCGTTAACTAAAATAAACATAGATTGTTAACGAAAATTTTGTATATTGAAAATTTTATGTTCAAATTTTAATGAATAACTCCATGCCTGATATGTGGGATAGTACACTTGCATTTTTTTTCATTAAAAAATTAATAAATGATAGTTTGATATGAAAGATAATAAATTGAATTTTAATAAAAAAAAATTAAAAAAATATTTTAATATATTTTTAATTAAAAAATACTTTTAAAAAATATTTTATATCACATTACCAAACATCTAATTACAACAAATAATTTCAAGAACTGATACAACGAATAACTAATTACCACAACAAATTTCTTAGGGTCCCGCCATGAGTTTTCATCATACTATTTATGACAAGGAGAGCAAATATTACCACAGGAAATTCTTGGCATCACAAATATAAACACTAGAGCGACATACGAATCTAATTAAAACTTATCAGATTGGGGGAGTGACCTAATTTTGATGCACCAAGTTGGCAAGAATACCTAATTGTTGAAATAATAATAATAATAATTTATTTTGATAAAATAGAAATTATCTTTACTTTATCTCCGTTCCAAATGTTATATTTTTCACCAAACAATTAGATATAAAGCTAAAAGAGCTCATGTTTCACTATGCACATATTGCATAGTGAAAATACTTTTTGCTTTTGGGTGGTAAATTATTTTGAAAATTTGAAATTTTAGTATCAAATTTTTTTTTTCCTTTTTTTTAGTTATTTTTTGGGTGGAAGAGAGAGATGAGGTTGTTAGATTTCAGCGTAGAAAGAGAAAGTTGTTATTGGAGAAGATTTTGACCATCAAAATGATTCATTTTTGTGTTAAATGGTTCCATATATATGACGAGTGGAGTTAAGATTATGTATTTTTATTTACCTTGAAAACATCTAAAAAAACATATCTAAGCTCTGAAAGATTTCTAGTTTCGAGTTGATTTTGAGGTTTGGGGAGGTTTTTTCTGTTTTTTGGAAGCTATATATTAGTTTAACAAGGTTCTTAGGATGTATCCTAGATGTTTTCGGTAAACAATAAGTTGAAAATGAGTTTTTTTTTAAAAAAAAAATCTTATTTTTCTAGCCAAACTAGTGACTGGATTCTAGATACTTATAGACAACGCATCGTCTTTTTTTATGTGCAGGAAATTGAGGCGGACGATACATCCACCCCATTAACTAAAAAAATATTAAAGGCCCCCACGCGGCCCTTTTATGGGTA
>Ga0307510_10002682_pt1 | contig 20370 bp, 25 predicted proteins | sample 12_EM_MG_FD_207224 | JGI IMG/M metagenome (GOLD analysis project Ga0307510, IMG submission 207224) | Populus trichocarpa ectomycorrhiza microbial communities from riparian zone in the Pacific Northwest, United States - 12_EM | ecosystem: Host-associated > Plants > Roots > Unclassified | place... | reverse complement strand
CCCAAACACGGCATGTATAAGGTATCTAGACTTATAGAGAACGGTCACAGATCTGCTAGCGTCATTAGGGCCAAGACCATCATTTGTAGCATCCATTTGATCCCACAATTTGGACCAGTTATGCCCCGGGAATGGAATAGTTTTACGGTACTCGACCTCTGCAATACCTTCTATATCAACGCTTTTTCCGATGTAGATAGCTACTTGACTTTTGCATAGGTTATTATACAGTATTTTATCTCGCGTGCAACCTTGACAACGGTGGGAGTTGGTGGCGTTGACAGCTTGTGATCGATAGTGATGGGTACGTCATGCTTAACAAAATATTATCATCCTTATTCTGACTACTGCTAAACTACTACAGTGCTATCTCTCGCTAGAGCGGGAGGGGTTTCCTGATGAATGTGAGCCTTTTCGTAGGCATTGTTTGAACATCTCTAACGACCCTCTTGCGTCCCTTTCCTAACCAGCTCGAATTAACAGTTATTCGAACGCTGCAATGTACTCATCAATTTCGTCTCCCTTCATCTCGAGTTTCGTCAGATTGGTGTATGCTTGTTCTGCGGATGTGGTATCCGCGAACGCGCCTGTAAAGTCGGTTATGAAGTCGTTCCACGGGACCTCGTCATCGGCTTGATGAGTGGCTTGTACTGGTAGGATGTCGTGCGGTCGCCCATAGACGCGAGTGACTACCTTCTGTATACAACACTATCGTCTTGTCTCAGGGCACGTTGATTATGAGACACTGCCATTGAACTTCGCATCGCATCAGATCGATATAGGTCAACTTGAGCAAGCCGTCGAGACTCCGGAACGAGGGAGAGGCCTGCTCTGGTCTGAGATGCGTGGCCTCCGCATGTCAATTGACCAACTCCGTCTCATAAACTTACCCTTGGCCGAGAGTTTCGCAGCTACTAACAAGGACCTTGAGGCTTTGACCACATCGAGCTCAGCTGGGACTTGGACAAATGAAGGCCAAGCCAACCGTGATGAGTTGATGGAACCGATTGGCCGGCTGGTGATCAAACAACAAGCACTTGTCGCAGAGCGCGACACACTTGTCTCCCAAATTCAATCCCTGCCAGGCTGCGGGACTTTCTTGATGACACCTTTGTTCGGCGCCCTCCGTTCTGCTGCCGGGCATGGACCGGTCATCATCATCAACCATACGATGTGGCGTTCAGATGTCATCATTCTCCTCCACGATCCGCCTCCTTCCCTCATTCCTACGCCCGGCAGTTTCTATGACCGTGCGAAGCAGTTGAAAGACCAGTTATTGAGCGCACGAAGTCATGGCCCTGAATCGGGCGCATATGATGACGCTTTGAGTTCCATACTCGAATCCCTTTATGACCTTGTCGGTCGTCCTGTGATCCAGAGACTTCACGAGTTGGGTATACCAGAACAACCCCGCATATGGTTCTGCCCCACTTCCGTCTTTTGCTCCCTTCCCCTCCACGCCATGGGTCCGATCAGATCAGAAGGTCACGTCAAGTTCTATTTCTCGGACCTGTACATCCCTTCATACACCCCAACGCTTAGCGCACTCATAGAATCACGCAAACCTCGGGCGCGGCCACTCGACCAGCCTTCGACGCTTCTCGTGATACAGCCAGATGCCAAAATGCCAAAGGCATTGCAGGAGATGCGCATCATCCGGTCTGTTGGGATGCCTACAATGACTCTTCTCCGGGAAACGGCAACGCGAAGCGCTGTGCTGGAACACCTCAGATATTACCCGTTCGTCCACATATCAAGCCATGGCAATCTCGAGACAGGAGAACCGTTTGACGCGTTTTTCGAACTGTACAAAGGCGCACATCTCACGCTACTCGACATCGTGCGATCGAAGCTTCCCACTGGCGAATTCGCATTCCTTTCTGCCTGTCACACGGCCGAGCACACAACAGAGAGCATCTCAGACGAGGGACTACATCTCGCGGGTGCGGTGCAGTACTGCGGGTTCCGGAGCGTCGTCGGGACGATGTGGGAAATGGCGGACGTTGACGGTCCGGACCTTGCTGGGAACTTTTACAGGTCGGTGTTCTCAAATAGGTGGGGGGGAATACCACATTACGAGAGAACAGCGGAAGCTCTGAGGGATGCTGTGAAGGTGCTGAGAAGAAAGAGAAAAATGACTTTGGAGCGATGGGTGAACTTCGTCCATTACGGTGCATGACTCGGATTTGAAGGGCCTATTGGTCCTCTCTGTATGTTAACAATGTTATCAGCAACTTGTCACAGTGATATTTGCCAGGTCCTAACTTATGTACTGTAAGGTATGGACTTGCGCAGCCTCAGAAACGGAACGCTTTCGACCACGTGACGCCTGTGTGCCCCCTTGACGTGTCATACTCTCACCACTACCACCTCGTCCATTGTCTCGACCAAGCATAGCATACACGACTGGCGCGCTACAAGCGACAGATGAGAACGAAGACCTGAAGGAGTCGATTTCCTGCTTAGTTGAAGCCACACTCCCACTTGATCCCCAGATCCGACATGATTCACATGAGCATGTCGTCACGGAACAGTGGCCTTGCAGTACTAGGCAAAGTTGTGCAGTTCTGAAATGGTGATTGGAAGGAAGCTGGGAGATGGTTTTCGAAAGTTGGTGTCGTTCGGAATCATTCAGTTACACTGGACCTCTGCCCTCCGGCACGGTGTCACCTTTTATACGGCAAGAAAGGGACCGTACATAAAAAGTGGGGATTCAATGAAACAACAAACATCTCAGTGCGTAGGGAGAGGCAGTTTCATATGGAGAGGAGGCGAGAAAGGTGACACAGACACTCCGGTGCCATTGGTGGCCATACAACAAAAGTACAGCAATGGGACAACAAATGACAAAAAATCATTACCACGAACAGGAATCGATCCCATGCCACTTGCTTTCAAGGCAGGTGTACTTGCTTGCTTTCGAGGCAAGTGGTATCGAACCCATGTCACTTGCTTTCAAGGCAACTGTCATGTCCATTGCACCAGTACTGGTAGTGCTACACTACACTACGGTCTGGTTAGGGATGCGTCGGATGGGGAGTCGGACGAGAATGAAACCTCTGTATCTAATCAAGCACGGCATGTTCTCTGATTTAAAAAAGACATTGCATTCTTTATAATACCTGCCATGTGTCTGCGTGATATGAATTCAAACGAACTGGCAATGCAATTGGAAAAGGGTCATCAATGAGATTTGTATGGCCTTGCAATAAGTTATCGATCAATCATGACCCACCGTTTTTGGCAACGAAATGTCACTACCTGTATTTATGGAAACAAATCCATTTGTGTCATCGATGGTTGGGGCTTGTTGAGGGACTGTGAACCGTTTCCAAGGTATCTTTTGTTTTATCTATTCGGCAGGTCTTTCCGATCCCGGTCAGCTGACTCCAAATCAGCCCTGTTCCCTGCGCCTGATCCGGTGTTGCTCCGGGCGCATAGTCATCGTGGCATGTTAGGTCAGTATTAGGGCCCACCTCAACGGTTTCTGCATCGACAAGGAGCTCAGCGGATTTGTTACCATTCATTCATTCATGCACTGTATACATAGCTACGAAGCCTGTTCCGTACATCAAAACATCGAGAGGGTCTTCTCGCCAAGGCAACAGTGAGAATCATGATACCCAGCTCCAAGATCGAAAAACAAGCAAATACCCGCTTCTATGACAACACCATCTGGTTCAACAGGTGTGACATGGTCGAACGCGAGGTGCACATTTGGACGGGTCAAGGATTGGAGATGGCTTGGTCGTATAAAATGCGCTCGCATCAAAAGGCTATGCATGGCGTTTGATGCTGAGCCGCAAAAATGTGTGTACGCATGATATGTAGGAATGATAACAGGATGACACTTGGCAGGTATTATACCTTTAATGCACTTCTCGGAAATCTTCCACAAGCCGGACGCGTTAGCAAAAGACTCAGTCAAGCTCAATGTACATCCCTTTGTCCTTGGCAATGCGCGTGGCCATTATGTGAAAGAAGGGCTAAAAAGAAGGTTAGCCCTGGAGATTCCGTGATCGAGGGATCGGTTTGGCGAATCACAACCTCGATCATCATGCTGCCATTCGCAGCAGCAAAACCGGATGGACCAGTGGAATAAACAAGCTGCGCGACAATTGTACTATTCAAAATGTTAAAGGGTGCAAAATTTGTCACCAAGGGAGATAACGTACAAAACAAAGAATATGGATACCCCCACGGTACCGAGTTCCATAAACATGCCCGTGACGAAAAAATGTCATGGCATCTGGAAATCACGTGATATCGATTATTGGAGCGAAGACGACATGCGTACGCATTGAATGACGTACAAGAAATACTGTCGAGTATATTGAGCACTGAGCAGTAGTCCAAGGATGATAGCGGGGAGCGCACGCGCAGCCTCGGCACCGGTTGACTTGGCACGGGTAACCCACTTGTAAGGTGTGTAGTGAGCGACTTGAGAAGAGGGGAGGGAAGGAGCGGGGTACGCTCTATAAAGGATAGCGGTGAAGAGCTGGGGCGTGTTGTCGGTAACGGCATGTACTGTTGCCCCTCATGTGGCCGGTACGTGTGGGTTGGGGAAACGACTGGAACGTAAGTATTCTCCTCTTCCTCATTGGCCCTTTCCGGGGACGGACTGTGGCTGCAATATCGTGCCATGAGGATGCTCAGATTTGATTGCGGAGGCAGCTGTGAAAGTCGAGCGTCGAGAGTCGATGTTGACTCTGCCAAATTAACTGAAGATGAGGACGGCGTCTCAATGAGCTTGTGGGGGGTTCGAGCGGAAGGGAGTGAACGGATTCCGAAGGTTGTGGGAAGATGAATGCGGGTGAGCTAGCCTCGCCGTTGCGCATCAACGGAGGTTTGGAGTCCGAGACAAAGGGAGTGGATTGTTGTGGGTATGGGCTGCTGTAGAAAGAGGGATGAGTGTGAGAGTGGGGAACGCCTGACAACTGGTGTGGGCGCAAATGTCATTCTGTGAATGACATGCAACAAAGCTTCTGGAGACCGTGTTCGCGGAATTTGCGTGGGACGGGACAGGGTTCAGGAGGCTAATGACTTGGATCAGCGAAAGTGGACGAGGAATGTGGGTCATAGGAAGTGGGGGGCGGCAGTAGTTAAATGGCAAGGGGTGAAAAAGGTCATAAGAAAAGAACTCACCCAGCTTGTGACAGGAAACGTTGGCGCGATAAGGCGTGAGGGGAGGCAGGATGTCCGTTTGCCATTGTGTCCGTAGTTCGTTTAGCGGTACAAACATGGGTCCATCGGAGGATCCTTCGCTTGGTATTGCTACGGATGGTGGCATTAGACGACAAATCCGTTCGTGAGTCGCAACCGGGTGGAGGGTATTACCAAGTTGGTTGGAATCAACACGGCCTCTCCACTAGACTTTTGGGCTGTCCACAATTGGTGGCTGAGTCGGGCTCTTGCTCACGCCTGCGTAAACTCAAATGTTTTGAAATTCGACTTAAACAATTATTTTATACCACCGATAAGACTTATATAACATCGTGCCTAGCACTTCACCTCGCGCCTCATCCACCTCGACAAAAAAAACACTGCAATGTCTATCACTACCGGTCTCAGCTGGTCTTCAACGTCTTCAAAACAACTACGAGGACTTTGGCATGCGCCGCACAGTCGAGGGCGTCCTCGTCGTTCACGACCATGGTCATGCGCACATCCTCAGGCTTCAAATTGCCAAAACGCATTCTTCAAGCTGGTTGTCTGCGCTCTTCTAGATCTGACTTAGCCTCAAGTCCTGGTGACTACCTGAAACCCGGCGAAGATGAGCTGGAGGGCCTCAAGCGACGTCTGGACGACCGGCTGGCCCCACCTAGTGACTCTCGTCAGTTCAACGCCTCCCACGGGATCGACAACGACTGGGAAATTGGGGACTGCCTCGCCCAATGGTGGCATCCTGACTTTGAAACATTCATGGTGCGTGACGTGCGCTTCCTCCACCAGTCTGACGTCGAACGTGGTTGTCCCACCCATGGCCACTTAGTATCCATTTGTACCTACGCACATCACCAAACCTAAAGAATGCAAGAAACTTTTCCTTGTGCAAATGCCCGAACGTAGTCCGTCATTTTTCCGATGGCATGTGCCCATGGAGACCTACTCATGTATGTTTACCCACTACAGAGGTTCTGGCCGTTCCCAAAAACAGGAAGCTCCTCACCATCCCACTTTTCGAACTCTATGACAATGCCGCACGGAAGGCTGTTTGCTTTCCCCTTCGCTGTCTCACGACACTGAGACGCGCATATACCCAGGTATGGCCCACAGTTGTCAGTGATTGTACACCTCTCTCGGTATGTCTTGTCTTTCTTCCGAGTTCGTCACCTAACTTCTTCTATCACCTCATTTTCCCCAATGACAGGTATGACTTTATCTATCAATAACCCGTTCTCTCTTATCCCCACGCCAATTCTCGCGAAGAAGTCCTTGACATCGACACCAAACTCTACGGAAGGCCGAGGACCCTTGTCCTGCTTCGTGCGTTCCTGCATATTTCGACCTAACCTAGCTTTCGCCTTGCGCCGTTTTGCGGCCCTGTATCATGTCTCGCCATGTAGTTTGTAAATCGATAATGTGAGACTTATCGATGCGCATGTCCTCAGCAGCCAGTGGCCTCTCGCCAAGCATAGATGCAACAAATTGTTACCGTTTTCGGCGACTGCCGATGTCGGACAAGATTGCGCACTTCTCAGACAATGTTTTGCGTTGTTCATTGATCCGCACGACAGGATACAGAACAGACCTGGCCGACTTCCGACCCGCCAATGTGCACTTTTCTGCTTTCATGCTCTCAGTGAGCACACAATTTGGGCCGGGCTGATAGACTCCCCTGTTATGTGGTGTTTGCTCACGGCAGGCAGGATCAGTGTAGGGTCATGGGATGTCTCCAGCCGCATCACACGAGCGTTACGTGAATATGCATGCCGAACGAATATGCTCGACCAAATACTGTAGTGTAACGCCGTGTTGGCGGATATCTGAATGACCCAGTAGTCAGCACACCTCCGTTCGTGCATGTGCTGGGAACATCTGGTCTGGGTTCACATCACATCACTTGTGACCCTGATTATCGAGGGATCGATTTTACGGCGGATGCGGGACTCTCATTCCATTCTTTAGATCCAGTATTTCACTTTCGGTACGACGGTTGAAAGGTGGTATGATGAGAGCCGACTTTTTTGTCCGTACAACATTAGTGATGAAAGGGGAATGTCGCCTAGTCAACGAGGACGAGGTGAGGTCCAAGGATCAAAATCGATCAAATCGCACATCGAAGGTAGACCCACTTAAGCCCCTGCCCGGCCCTGTTTTTGAAGACCCGACGGCTTCTGCTTCATTCCCAGCATTGCGCCAACCGCGGCCCACAAATCCTATCACCGCCGTGTTCCAGTCTCTTGTTCGATGATCTCCGAGGTACCTCATCAGCTGCATCAACGTGCCTTATGTCCGCTCTGAGCTCCAAAGCATTTTTGATGCTTCGAACGAGTAGCGATTGAGTCATTGGGTCAACTTGCTTCTCGTAACGATCGGTCCGTTCGTACGTACGATGACTTCTACACGAACGTGCATGCACGACAACCCATTAAATTGTTGGGTCATGATGGCATCATGTGTCGCATCAAAGCTTCCAACGTCGGTGGATACAGTTGGGGATGTGGGTCACTGTTGTCATGTGTGTGTCCATCTATAGTGGCCCTTTACTCCCCGGAATCAGGAGGCAAACCAGATGACTTTAACAACTCGGGCTGATTGATTGATAGAGATTGTAAATGTGAGACGATGGCGTCCCTGCTCCTGCTCTAGACCCTGACGGAGGTAGCTGCACGCCCCACAAGCGTAGAGGCAGACCAGAAGCGGAGAGAAGCGAGACGCCATGATCCCGTGATGTTACTATTTGGCTTCTGTATTATTTTCCTCCCGGTAGATAACTCCCTTGATTTATGCTTGACTTTCTGGGGAGCTGACGACGAATGCGAATGAGATTTCACAAGTAAATTCGTCTGGGCCTCCTGGCTTTACTTGGCTGAGGTTGTTTTCAAGTGACTCCTCCTCACTGACCAACTAGCTAGCCGTGCGGCCCTTGAATCTTCCACAAGCCAGATGCGTCAGCAAAAGACGTAGTCAAGCTCAATGTATGCACCCTTGGTCCTGGGAAATGCGCGTGGCCATTATGTGAAAGAAGGGCTAAAAAGAAGGTTAGCTCTGGTGATTCCGCAGTCGAGGGATCGGTCTTACAACAACCTCGATCACCATGCTGCCATTGCAGCAGCAGCAGCAGCCATTCGCAGCGGCAAAACTGGATGCACCAGCGGAATAAACAAGCTGCGCGACACTCGTACTACTCAAACCGTCAAAGAGTGAAATTTTGCCAACCAAGGGAGATAACGTACGAGGCAAAGGACATAAACACCCCTTGCCCCGGGGTACCGAGTTCCATAAACAAAAAAACATTATCATGCCATCTGGAAATCACGTGATATTGATTATTGGAGCAAAAAAGACGACACGCATACGCATTGAATGGCGTGCAAGAAATACCTTCAAGGATTTTGAGCAGTCTTCCAGTCGGTCCGTGGGTTGAGGGTCCACAAGAAATGGTACCCCAGGATAATACGGTCCTTTCCCAGATTCGTTAAGTAAAACCGCATTTTCTCGGTTCCTTTCCCCGGTTTGACTCGCAACCAGGCTGAACCAGCAGTAATATTCGATTCTTCCGCTTCGGTTCTCAGTCCCATCGACGTTATGAGCCGGAATTGGTTACTTGAGCCGCACTCGCCCGATACCGAGGCCCTTCCAGACGTCCTCGTCTAGGAAGTTCTCGCTGGCGCCACTGTCCAGCAGCGCTGTCTCTTTGGCCTCTCTCTGTACAGACTTGAAGGTAAACTCCATTTTCATCGCATTCACCCTTCTAATATACACTGTATAGACTTCTCCTTTCTCCGCTCGATCGTTGACCGATGCGTCAACCGGCATTAAAAACCCCATGCCACCTTCCATCACACGGTCCAAGAAATCGCCTTGTTCTTGTTGGTTCAGAGTCTTCATATGGTCGATAACGGACGCGGGGTCGTAGGCAGGAGGGGGTCCAGGTGCGTCGTTGTTTCTTTCTTCCTGTTCGTTGCTCTGACCTTCTTGGCCTTCCTTTCTGGCCTCAACGACTTGCGCCCGCTCGGTCCTCCCCTTTGACCGTCTGCTTCCTTCGCCGCCGTCAACCATCCTTCATTGGACGATTCTTCTTTTGGTGGCCTTCGTGGCTGCACTCAAAGCACCGCCCTCATTCAACCGCTTCTAGCGTTCTTCCCTGCTCAAACTTCCGCCATTTCACCCTCCGCCTCCGGTCCCCTCCTTCTTTCCGAACGAGACCACGTTGACGTCCATGGCATCGGGGTCTCTCTGAGGCTGCCGACCCTGTGGTCGTCTCGGGGGATCGCATCGGAGATCTGGCGGGTGCTAAGGAAATCCCTCCGCGCGGTCCCAGGCTGGCAAATACCATCCTGCGACGTTGGACTTTGCGTCGGGAGGCGGCCTGCCATTTGTCGATGGTGGTTGGCATTGAGTCGCGTTGGAGGATTGTCCAATGTGAGCCTTTTGGTAGGCCTTGTTTGAACATCTCTAACGACCCTCTTGCGTCCTTGCCAACTAGCTCGAATTGACAGGTATTCGAACGCCGCAATGTACTCATCAATTTCGTCACCCTTCATCTCGGGTTTTGTCAGATTGGCATATCCTTGTTTCGCGGATGCGGTATCCGCGAACGTGCCTGTAAAGTCGGTTATGAAGTCGTTCCACAGGACCTCGTCATCGGTTTGATGAGTGGCTTGTACTGGTAGGGTGTCGTGCGGTCGCCCATAGACGCGAGTGACCACCTTCTGTGCCTCTTGAGCGACCCAATCGTCAACGCAAGGGCCTTTAATATAGGACAGGGCCACTGAAATGGATTCGTCATGACTTCGGCATTGATGTTAGGTCGAATTCGCGGACGAACTTGGTCGTCTTCCGTCGATCCCCGTCAAATATTGCGGGGGCGTGGCCTTTCAATGGCCCGTTGGCAGCAGGAACCGGACCCGCCTGTCCTGGTGGCGGGTTTTGCGCCGGGGGCGCTGGGGGATTTGGTCCTCCCGGAGGCCCAGGCGGGCTAGCCCCTCCGCCGCCGCCTGGAGGGCCGCCTCCTCCTCCGCCAGGCGGGTTTCCTCCCGTGCCTGCTGGCGCAACGCTCTGGCTTCTCAAAGCCTCAGCGGTGTCCCTGCATTCTCTCGATCTAGTTCGTCTCGGTTGTTGGTGAGTTCGGCTTCAGTACAGCATCGATAGGTTTGGGACATGGGCGCCTTGATACTTTCTTCATTTCGCCTTCCGAACCCCCATCGTTGGACACTCCGGTTCTACCATCTTCCTCTGAGGCGTCTATCCCACCCTCAACGTCCACTTCTACCTTCGCATCCTCTTCCGCTGGTTCAGGATCGGATCACACGCTTTGTCACCATGGCAGCCCACCCCATCCGTTGATCGCGAAGATGGCCTTATGTATGCTTTGCGTCTGCAGCGCGAGTATGGTGACGAAGATCACGCTCTCTCAGTACAACGCGCCCAACTCGCTATTCGTTCAGGACTCCTTGGTACATTCCTTACCCTTCTTTCGCTTAGAACTCCTGCTCTGCCTCTTTTACCTTCCTTTTCTACCTAGTCATCGGACACGGGCCGACACCACCTCTGCCGCTGAAGTCCCCTCTCGTCGCACCCCAAATGCCACACGGTTCGCCCACCTTCGCCGGCCGACGCCAACTGCGCGCCGCTTCGACAGCCGCCATTCCAACGTCACATACAACATGCACGAGACGTCGCCTGTCGGGCCCTCGCTCGAGACCACATATTTCCGGACTTGGGTTTTACTTTGTATAGAATTGTTCAGGACTCCTTCGTACGTTCCTTATCCATCTCTCGCTTAAGGACTCCTGCTCTGCCTCTTTGACCTTCCCTTTCTATTTAGCCATCAGACACAGACAACACCGCTCCCTTTACTCGCAGTAGCGTACTTGTATTTAGCCACCCTCGCTGGCGTCGGCCAGGGGAGCGATCAATCCAGAACCCTATCGATGCAATAGACTCTTTCCCCTTCTCCTTCGCGTGTCGTCGCCATCTCAAGCTCTCCTTACGCCCCGTTACAATTCCCTTCGCGTGCTCCCGGCCTTTCGGGCGCGCGGCCACTCCCCCTCTCTCCTCTCCCTCGCGCCTTTACTTTCCCTTCGGGATTGCGAGCCTGCCTCGGATCTCAAGAACTACCCGTCGAACCCACATAGCGTGGAGTTACCTCTTGTGCTACAGTACTTCTTGGAACTCTTCAAGAAGCCTGATGGATTGGTGGAGCATGCGGTTTGGTCCCTATGCGTACCGTTGACCGAGTGTCCCGTTGCAAATAATCATAACCATATTTGCACATTGTTTCCCGCGGGTTCCAGATGAGTACGAGTACGATAGTACTACTGTATCGTAGTACTCACTTTACGATACCCCACCCCAGGGCGACTATGCACTATCGAATTGGCACCCCTCCGGTCCAACGGAGATGTTTGCCACACGATTTCAAGCTTGCATTGTGCGGGCCCCAATTTCTAACGCCCATCCCTTTTGTAACGCAGACGTAGAGTCCACATATGAGTTCGAACAAGGATGGATGAAGAAAGATATGAAATAAAACCTAAGTCATGTTCCAGATGATCCAAGAACGCACAATGGAGTGGGTTTGAGAGAAGGAGAGGGCCACAGTTGCCCCGGTCGATCGAGAGAGAACGGGGTACGGTTGCCCTCGAGAGCACACAAATGGGAAAAGAGATGGGCCGCAATCGCCTGACCCTGATGAGGCCAGACGCGGGGATATTTATATGCAATGCTGAGACTATACCAGACAAGGATACTACGCAGAGGCGAGCTAAAGGAAAAAAGGTGGAGAGACGAACTCGGAGGTGATGGTGACAGGCCGCGCGGCCTTGTGAACGATGTACAACAGTGTCCGAAAGTAAGAAATTTTAATGAATGGTCGTAAGGTGCGCGACGTCAAGCGCGAGTGCGACGAGGGCGAGGAAACGGTGCTGCGGTGCTCGATGGTAGTGTCTAAGATCAAACTGGGAAGTGTAACATGGAGAGCAAGAACGTCAAAGGCAAATGGAAATAAGAAAATCATACGAAATTGTCCAATATACAGTAAGGTCCTTTCTATAATAGCGAAAGAGTCCCGAACTGGGCTTGACCAGCGAGGGGCTGTGAACGGCGCGAGCCATATGGGGCTGCGACCTGCGCAGGGCAGTGTGGACTTGCGAGGCGGCCGACGAGTTGAGCGATCTGCGTATGTCCGGTGATAGGGCTTGGGGAGCGACGAGGGGCGAGGCTTGTCTATTCGAGGAAAAGTGATGAAAGGCGGAGGAATGGAGGCGAGGTGAGCAAGGCGAGGGCGGGGCAGAGCGGCTGGGCGTTCGGGAGACGTCACGTGGTCGGATAGTCCTCGTTCCGTTCCGCGAGGCTGCGCGTTCCCGCCTTACACTTCCTTCCCAGCGCACTTGCCTTCTGATTTTGCAAGTTCTTGAAGAATGGCAGTCCCATCGCGTGAGTGTCAGATCTAGTCTTCGACCCTCCAAACCCCTTTATCTTTCACGAGTTGACCCTAGTTTATTCTAGGTTCTTTGCTCCAAATCGATAACGACATTTTGCAAGCCCGAAATAAACTCTTGCCATTACCCCGAGCTGATCCTCGGCGTTCTACATACCTCGCAATTTTGGCCATAATGAGATTGGGGCGCTATGTGGAGACAGATGAGAACGAAGACCTGGAGGTGTCGATTTCCCTCTCAGTCGAAGCCATACTCTTATTTGATCCCAACATCGGACATGGTTCAGATGTCGTCAAGGCCTTCTTCTACCTTGCGGACTCCCTTCTCTTTCGCTCACATAAGCTCAAGCGGCTTGGCGATAGCAAGCACTGCGTCAGGTATTTTCGTTACCTCAGAGACCAGTCGCTTGAAACCTCCCTCACCACAAGAGACCACATTACAACAGCCTTCACGGGGGCCCTAGCCAATCAGGTCCAAATGGCATCGATCGATCCAACGCGAAATATCGAAGAGATGGCAATCCTTTGCCGCGAGCTTCTTAGTTTGGGTGCCTCAGATGGACTCGTGTTTAGCGCTGCTCTAACGTTGGTCAAGGCCATGGATGATGAACGGCCGTCCCGACCACCGCCGGACCAAGCCATTGAATGCCTTCGTGAAGCGAATATCCGCTTTCCTGATTCGGATAGTGTTTCCCTTGGTCTTCTCTTCTCTCTCCTCAAGCGCTTCTTTGCAACTTCCTCACATGCTGACTATGAAGACGCAATGTCAATCGTGGGCGGATCCTTCACTGATCCGAAGTCTGCCAAGCTTGCTTCTTCTGCGGCCGTATTGCTTGCACAATTCAGATTCAAATTTTTTGGGAACCCAGAGTATCTAGAGGAGGCAATTTACCGCATTCGTGTCTATCTTAGGACGCTGTCCTCCGAAGATCCGGAGCATCAAAAAATCACTTGGGAACTGGAAGGACTCGAGAAGGCCCGCTTCAATGAGTATTTTGTCGCAGGTAATTCGCGAGCAGCGGATGATGCCGGTAACACAGAAGTTAACAACCATCCATCATCCTCACGTGTGGTTCCCCCTCTTCCAATAGCTAGACCGGATATTGGCGAACTTACCCCGATGGCGCAGGATGCGGACGATCTGGTTGTCATAACCTTCCTCTCCCTTTCTTATCAACCAATCAATCGAGCGACCATCGAAGAAGCTATGGAATGCCGCCAGCGCTACCTTGAATCACCTCAACCAAGTGATTTTCTCACTTCAGCGATTAATATCCACTTGGCCCGACTCCTCATCGAGGCCTTCTGCTGCACAGACGACATGGCTCATCTAAACGAATCAATTACTTTGTTCCGTGACATCCTCAAAAGTCCAGTTAAACCATTGACCAACCATAAAATCATTCTATGTTTTCTTTCAGCCTTGATGTCCCGATTCGTGTCGTCCCATGAAATGGCCGACTTTGAAGAAATTATGCAGCTATATCCCATAGCCGCTGCTGATACACATGCGGAAACACCCGCCCGATTTAACATTTCGTGTGAATGGGCGCTGTTCGCACGGGATCATCGGCATCCGTCCACCTCTACCGCATATGAGAGTGCTATCTCATTAATGAAAGACTCTTTGGCGTTCAGCCCTACCCTTGAAATGCAGCATTCTCGTCTTGTCTCAAGGCTCGATTCTTATGACACAGTGCCATTGGAATACGCATCACATCAGATCGATATAGGTCAACTTGAGCAAGCCGTCGAGACTCTGGAACGAGGGAGAGGGCTGCTCTGGTCTGAGATGCGTGGCCTCCGCATGTCAACTGACCAACTCCGTCTCGTAAACTTACCCTTGGCAGAGAGGTTCGCAGTTATTAACAAGGACCTTGAGGCTTTGACAACGTCGAGCTCAGCTGGTATCTGGCCAAATCAAAGCCATGCCGATAGTGATGAGCCGATGGACCCGTTCGGCCGGCTGGTGGTCAAACAACGAGCACTTGTCGCGGAGCGCGACAAGCTCATCTCCCAAATCCAATCACTTCCAGGATTCGGGACTTTCCTGATGACGCCTTCATTTGACACCCTCCGTTCTGCTGCCGAGCATGGACCGGTCCTCATTATCAACCATACGAGATGGCGTTCAGATATCCTCATTCTCCTTCGCGATGCGCCTCCTTCCCTCATTCCTACGCCCGACAATTTCTATGACCGTGCAAAACAGCTGAAGGACCAGTTATTGAGCGCACAAAATCATGGCCTTGAATCGGACGCATATGATGACGCCTTGAGTTCCGTACTCAAAAGCCTTTATAACCTCGTTGGTCGTCCTGTCATCCAGAGACTCTGCAAGTTGAATATACCAGAACAGTCCTGCATATGGTTCTGCCCCACTTCCGTCTTTTGCTCCCTTCCTCTCCACGCCATGGGTCCAATCAAGTCAGAAGGTCGCGTCAAGTTCTATTTCTCGGACTTGTACATCCCTTCATACACCCCAACACTTGGTGCACTCATAGAATCACGCAAACCTCGGGCGCGGCCACTCGATCAGCCTTCGATGCTTCTCGTGATACAACCCGATGCCAAAATGCCAAAGGCATTGCAGGAGATGCACGTCATCCAGTCTATTGGCATGTCTACAGTGACTCTTCTCTGGGAAACGGCAACGCCAAGCGCTGTGCTGGAACACCTCAAAGATTACCCGTTTGTCCACATATCAAGTCATGGCAATCTCGAGACGGGAAAACCGTTCGATGCCTTTTTCAAACTGTACGAAGGCTCACGTCTCACGCTACTCGACATCGTGCGATCGAGGCTTCCCACTGCCGAATTCGCGTTTCTTTCTGCTTGTCACACGGCCGAGCTCACAACGGAGAGCATCGCGGACGAGGGACTGCACCTCGCGGGTGCGGTTCAGTACTGCGGGTTCCGGAGCGTCGTCGGGACGATGTGGGAAATGGCGGACGTTGACGGTCCGGACCTTGCTGGGAACTTTTACAGGTCGGTGTTCTCGAATAGGTGGGGGGGAATGCCACATTACGAGAGAACAGCAGAGGCTCTGAGGGATGCTGTGAAGGTACTGCGAAGAAAGAGAAAGGTGACATTGGAGAGATGGGTGAATTTCGTTCATTACGGTGCATGACTCGGATTTGAAGGGGTCTGTTGGTCGTCTCTGTATGTTTTTGAACAATTTTATCAGTAACTCGTCACAGTGATATTTGGCATGTCCTATGTATTGTGAGGTATGGACTTGCTGCAGCGGAACGGAGCACATTCGACCACGTGGCGCCTGTGTGCCTGCCAAATTGACGTTGTCATCCTCACTCTCACCACCATCGCTTCGTCCTTCACCTAAGCCTTCACCACCATCACCTCGACCGATTCGTCGTCCTCTGCCCCCCCTCGTCGCACCTCAGATCCCACATGGTTCGCCCACCTTCGCCGGCCGACGCCGCAACTGCGCGCCGCTTCGACAGGCGTCATTCCAACGTCACACACGACGTGCACGACACCTCGCCAGTCGGGCCCTCACCCGGGACCACATATTGCCGGACTTGGGTTTTACTGTGTATAGAATTATTCAGGACTCCTTCGTAAGTTTCTTGTCCTTCTTTCGCTTAGAACTCCTTCTCTGCCTCTTTTACCTTCCTTTTCTACTTAGCCATCGGACACGGGACGACACCGCTCCCTTCACTCGCAGTAGCGTACTTGTATATAGCTACCCTCGCTGGCCTCAGCCAGGGGAGCGATGGATCCAGAACCTTATCGATGCAATAGACTCTTTCCCGTTCTCGTTCGCGTGCCGTCGCCGTCTCAAGCTCTCCTTACGCCCCGTTACAATTCCTTTTGCGTGTTGCTCCCGGCCTTTCGAGCGCGCGGCCACCCACCCACTCACTCACCTCTCCCTCTCCTTCTCTCCCTCGCGCCTCTGCTTTCCCTTCGGGATTGCGAACCCGCCTCGGATCTCAAGGACTACCCTTCGAACTCACACAGCGTGGAACTCTTCGACTAGCCTGATGGATTAGTGAACGAGTGTCTCATTGCCAACAATTATAACCATATTTGCACATTGTTTCCCGCGGTTTCCAGACTGTACTGGTACTCACTTTACTACCCCAGCAGCGACTATCCACCATCAAATTGGTACCCCTCCGGTCCAGCTTTTGCCACAGGATTTCATGCCTGCGTTGTGCGGCCCCCAATCTCTAACGCCCCATCCCTTCCTTCCTAGGGCAGTTGCCTTATTTTGTGAGATCTTGAAGAATGGCGGTCCCATCGCGTGAGTGTCAGATCTTCAACTTTCCAAACACTTTTATCTCCCGCGAGTTGATCCCAATTCGTCCCAGTTTCTTTGCTTGAAAAGATAACTACATTTTGCACACCCGAAATCAACTCTCGACCGCACCCAGTGCCACCCATTACTTCGCTTCAGGGAAGCAAGATCACAGCCTTCGTTGCCCCTTGGTCGGTTACGGTTAAGATCGAATCATGCCCTTTCGAGTTCGGGAGTTCCGTGATCAAATCCACGGTATCCACCGCGATGGTTTTGAAAGGTTCGTTTTCATTCGGAGGTCCGATAGGATGTAACGGTGGGAGATTTGGTGTGTATCAGTTTTATTCTGCTGGCACGTTCCGCACCCTTTGACATATTTTTGTGTGAATTTCAGCAGATCGAGCCACCAGTAGTCGACAAGGACTTGTCGATACATGCGATAGATCCCCGGATGTCCGGCGGTGGGACTGTCATGATAGGTTTCCAATATATCTCTTGCGAACGCGTTCGGTCTTGTTACCACCAATGCGGAGCCCTTCCACCACCTTCCTTCTCGCTTTGTGAGCCCGAACCGCCCCCACTATTTGGTTGCTTTCTTATCCTGGGACTGGTATTGTCGGACCTGTTTGTCCTAGGCCGTTGTCTCGATTACCCTTGTGAATAGCTTGTCGGGTAACGCCGTTGTCCCCCGACCCGTTATCGTGGTCGGATCGTCAGCTTAATGGATCAGCACGATTCTCTATACCTGGTAGGTGCTTCAATTCCACATTAAGGTCTGCCAATGCTGCGACATATCGGGCCACCCTGCGGTTGATTTTTTGCGGGTGACGATAATACTGTGGGTTTGCGTGGTCAGTGAGGACTCTATTGGAGGAGGTACCTCCAATTCCTCAGTGCCAGGATTACCTCTGTAAACTCGTGGTCTCAAATGTCACAGTTCCTCTCTTTCTCGTTTAGCGTCTTTGAGAAGTATTTGGCATGCCGTCGCCTCCCACGTTCATCCTGTTGGATCAAGATTGTCCCTACAGCGAAAGCAGAAACATCTACTTCAAGTTTGAACGGGCATCTCAGAACCGGTTCCGAAGTGGCAATTTTGATCGGTCGTTCCAACGCCGCTTTACATTCTGTTGTCCACCTGAAACGAAGGGTTTTCTTCTTCATTTCTTCTGTGATCGACTTGGCCATCTCCGCGTACTCATTGATGACTGGCCTTATGTAGTTCTTCAGGCCCATCGTGACCTGGGCTTCTTTCTGCGTTTTTAGTTCTACTGGCCATGTTCCTAATCTGGCGACTTTATTTGGATCAATTCGGATTTCCTCCGCCGACCCTCCATCCCAGATTTCTTGTTCGAATTGGCACTTTCCTCTTTTCCATTAGGTCAAACAATTCGTAAGTGATTCTTCGATGTAGCGCCCTTCCTTCAGGATTTTTCCATGTGAAAATCCAAGTATCGTCCAGGTAATTCCTGAAATTCTTGGGACATTTCTGTAGAATCGGTCGCAGGTCCTGGTGAATGATGCTTTGGAACATAGGCAGTGCATTAGTCAAGCCGAAATATGTCAGTTTGGGTATGTATGTTCCGAACACTGTTTTGAAAGCGGCCTTGTGCCGATCCTCCTTTCGGATTCTCAGGGTTTTATGTCCCCACCTAATTTCAAAATCGGAGTACAACTCCCTTCGTGTAGATTTTCTAGCGCTGTCTGGATGTTAGGCAACGGGTTGTGGTCTCATTTAGTCTATTTGTTAATTTCCCTTAGTCCATGACTGGGTGTAGTTCATCCGAATTTTCTTTCCGGCAAAGAAAACCGGCGCCGTATCCCGAGCGACACACCCTTTTCTTTCTTCTTCTAAGAAAATTTGAAGGATATCATTCTCCTTTGGGTTTAATGCAAATTTAATGGGTAGACCTTGCAATTGATTGCGATCGGGGCTCCCGGTAATAGTTCGATTCTCAGATCTTCGTTCCTTTGCGGGGGAAAGCGTTCCACTGCTTTCAGGTCAAACACCTTCCAATATTAATGCTGTTGATACTCCGTGGGAATTTCTTTCCTTCCTGGCTTCCTTGGACCGTTTTCCGCACAAAGAGGGCTAGACCTTTTGCCGGGCCTGTTGTTGCACCTTTGTCGTCATACGCTGAGCATGTTCAAATCTCATCGTCTCGCTTTCGACTTCTCCTTCCACCAATCGTCCCGCCTTCCAGTCGGTCCGTGGGTTGAAGGTCCACAAAAAAGGGCACCCCAGGATAAAACGGTCCTTTCCCAGATTCGTTAAGTAAGCTCATTTCGTTCCCCCACTTCCAAGTTGACTTGCAACCAGCAGTAATATTCGATTCTTCCACTTCGGTTCTCAGGTCCCATCGACGTTATGAACCGGAACTGGTTGCTTGAGCCGCACTCGCCTGATACCGAGGCCCTTCCAGACGTCCTCGTCTAGGAAGTTCTTGCTGGCGCCACTGTCCAGCAGCGCTGTCTCTTCGGCCACTCTCTATACAGACTTGAAGGTAAACTCCAGTTTCATCACGTTCATCCTTCTAATATACACTTTACAGACTTCTCCTTTCTCCGCTCCATCGTTGGCCAATGCGTCGAGCGGCATTAAAAACCCATGCCGCCTTCCATTACACGGTCCAAGAAATCGTCTTGTTCTTGTTGGTTCAGAGTCTTCATATAGTCGATAACGGACGCGGGGTCGTAGGCAGGAGCGGGTCCAGGTGCGTCGTTGTTACTTTCTTCCTGTTCGTTGCTCTGACCTTCTTGGCCTTCCGTTCTGCCAGTGGCCTCGACAACTCGCGCCGCTCCGTCCTCCCCCTCGACCCTCTACTCCCTTCGCCGCCGCCACGATCCTTGATTGGACAATTCTTCTTTTGGTGACCTTGACGGCTGCACTGGAAGCACTGGCCCTCATTCAACCGCTTCTAGCGTTCATCCTTGCTTAAACTTCCGCCATTTCGTCCTCCGCCTCCGGTCCCCTCCTTCTTTCCGAACGAGACCACGTTGACGTCCATGGCATCGGGGTCTCTCTGAGGCTGCCGACCCTGTGGTCGCCCCGGGGGATCTCATCGGCGATTCTGGCGGGTGCTAAGGAAATCGCCGCCGTGCGGTCCCAGGCTGGCAAATGCCATCCTGCGATGTTGGACTTCGCGTCGGGCACCAACGGCCTGCCATTTGTCGATGGTGGTTGGCATTGGGTCGCGTTGGAGGATTGTCCAATGTAAGCCTTTTCGTAGGCCATGTTTGAACATCTCTAACGACCCTCTTGCGTCCCTTTTCCCAACTAGCATTTTCCAGACGCGCTACCTATGGGCTCATATTAGGGTCTTTCAAAGTTCCCATTAATGACACCATTATTTGTTCCATTATTGTGACCATTAAGTTGTTTTTTGCACAAAATGTGGATTAATGGATGAAATAAGGAGAGAATTAATGAACAATTAATGGTCAACTTTGAAACCCCCCTCCCGCGAAAATGCCAATAATGGGCTAAATAATGGGTTCCCTTCGT
>Ga0307510_10002681_pt1 | contig 20371 bp, 24 predicted proteins | sample 12_EM_MG_FD_207224 | JGI IMG/M metagenome (GOLD analysis project Ga0307510, IMG submission 207224) | Populus trichocarpa ectomycorrhiza microbial communities from riparian zone in the Pacific Northwest, United States - 12_EM | ecosystem: Host-associated > Plants > Roots > Unclassified | place... | reverse complement strand
TCAGTACCGCATCCAGGTGCACCAACCCCCCCCCCCCCTGCCGCAATCGCACTCGCACTCGCACCCAGAAAGGTGGATGATACACGCATGCATACTCGTAATGTCGAGGTGTTTTAAAAAAGGACTACTATTGCATACAGCCAGAAGTTTTGCCCTTTTCTTTGATCTGGGTGGTATGCAATAGCAGTTCTCTTTGAAAAAGCCTCGACAGTACGAGTAGAGTACGGTTCACACATACATAGTGTATGCATACACGCATGTATGTACGAGCTTGGAGACAAAAAAAGCTGACCCAGCAGAGTCCTCCAAACAAACTGTCCATTCTCAGCAGGTGCCTGCCTACCACCGCAAGCTCAGAAAAATGTATTGACCTTTCAGATAGCACAATTCGACTGGAGATTCACAAAACTGAAGACCAGGCCGCAAAAACCACTACCCAGAATTTCGAGCACCCAAGTTCTGGAGGGAGGCCTGAAAACACTGCCAAGACCGGAAATTCGTCCGGGATTTCCACATGGCAAAGTCATTCTGACTGGCTTCACTCACCTACTTACTTCCAGCGTTCATCAGAACATGAAAAAATGGACAACTTTGTATGACCAATTGCCTGATCCCCTTCCATCTGATTGCTATTTTGAGAACAGAATCTCCCGCCCACCTTTGCAGCGGTTGGCCAGACCTGTGCATTTCTTGTAGAAACCTATGTGGGAGGGGGAGGGGGGTTGGTTCCTTTTCCTCGCCAAGCTCGCACACTCGCCCGTGATTGAACGACGTTCACGGACACACCTGCCATTGCATACACCGCCAAAATCTAGTCCTTTTCGCTGAGACCTTAAGCGCTATGCGATAGCGATCGTGCTCGCAAAGGTCGGACCCCTACTACAAGTACTGTATGCAGGTCGTGCATGTATGCACATGTCATACCCGATTCCCAAGCCGCTCCGCTCGTACGGGTACGGGTGGGCGGGAGGACAGGCGTGCATCCATGGGAAGCCATCCGGAGAGGGGGGGGGGAGCTGTAGCCAAAGCTCAAACGGTGGGGGTTGGCAAGTAGCACGATTGGGAAGCGGGGAAGGGGGAAGGGTTCCCCAGAATGGAGGAAATATAAGATTTGGATTCCAGTTATGCTACCTATCACATTTCAGCGAGGGTATTGAGAGAGTTTTTTTTCTTCTTCCCTCTTTGACGCTCTCCCCACTTGCGCCCTGCTGAACTATCTCATGCCTGTTGCTTACACGTTTAAAACGTTTCGTCGGCAACTGTTTTCGTGCTGAAAATGGGCATTCCGGAGGGGCGACTGCTAAGGCTGTCATATTTATTTTCCTCTGGGGGGTGGGGAGGGGGATTATGCCATTGTAGGGAAAGGAGCGAAGTGGGTGAGTGAGTGATGGAAAGCTAGAGAAAGACAGGCGATTTTAGCGAGGAGTTATGTGACTCTATAGGCTAGCTACTATATGGTGAACGGCATAGTGTGTGGCGATATCGGGCTCCACTAGTTCGTCAGTTAATAAGAAGTGTCCCTTGGAATCAGTCCCAGGTCCGCAGGAAAAAAGAAACAACTAATCCCACTTGGCCCCCTATGGCGAAAACAAGGTCCTATTTCCGGCCGTATTGAGAGTTTTTACTCCACGACCTACTCCTTCAAAACGCCAGCGAGTCTCGTCCAATAATGCTGTATGGGTGTTGAAAAATTCCGGTAGAGGGCCTCCCAGGCCACCCGAACAGTTGACGATTAGTGGGCTTTGTATGAGGAACAGAGCGATTGTCGGCGCAGTACCGTAGCCACAGTCCGTCCAAGAAAAACCCATTTGAAAGTTTTTCATTTGGGTTTGCTATCCGGGTGGCCTGGGAGGCCCTCTATCCGATGTAAGTACGGGCGAACATAATTCGTCACTATTTTTTCGCAAGTCAGCCAAGGTGCCCCCAATCCCGTGAGCCGAGCATTCGTATGTGCACCGAAACGGTAGGCGTAGTACTATATCTGAGCCTTGTGGCAGGGTAGGAGTGATGGGCTGTGATTCTAGCTGATTACACATAAGACTAACCGTTATATACGGATTTTGAGCAATTTCTGTTTCTATATGATAACAGCGGGGTCTCCCGGGATTGAGCTCCCTGTGAGTTTAATTAATCAAAGAGGACAAGATTTCGTTTGTTTGTTTGTTTGTTGGGTTAGGGTAGGGGTGCGCTATAAATCGATTCCCGATCTATGATATTCTATATACAATCCCGATTATTAATTTTCCTGCAGTTGGGGGCTTTAGAGGGTCTATGTGGACGGCTTCGAATTCTAGTTGAATGGGAGCACCGTACCGGCGCTTTGCTGATGCTCGGTGCCAAATGCGCAGTGCCGTGGCCCATCCTGTTTGGAGGTGTGATGCCGAACGCTACTTCCTATGGCAAGTGATCGGCGGACGAGCGGATAAAGATGCGGAATGGTCATTTCAGGAGTTATCCTTCATGACGGAGACAACGACTTCAACAGGTATCGCACTCGCTCGGCATAGCCAAGGATACCTCCGCCAGCCGATATTTTGCCAGAGTCCTCATCAAATATTCGGCTCACGGAGGTATTCCCGGCAAAGACGGGTGAGTACAGTAGGTATGCGGCGGTCGGTGGCGTGTACGGGCAGGCGGGAAACCCTTTTCCACAATATTCTATCGTATGTATGTGTTTACTAATCTTACATTTAGTCACCACCCCTCACTCGTTCCCGATCACTACTGTAAGGAGAAGTGCTGTCCCTTTCAGCCCCCACCCCTCGAGTACGGGTATTGGCGCTGTAGCGGTCTGTGAGTGCAACCTGCCAACGTTATGGTAATAGTCTACCCTTCCCGTCACCATTGATCAACCGGTAGGTCTACCTGCTGCTTCTAGAAACCCGCTCGATTAGCAAGTTCGCAACACCCTGGACAATCTGGCCTTCGCTGGCAGGGCTGGTGTCCTGGTGTTGCTTCAATACACAGGGCTCCTTGGGGGTTGGAGAGAAGCTGGCTAAGGTATTTTTTGAGCAGTCGTGGGGGTCAACGCCAGACAAGGTTTAGGCTGTCTTCAAAGCAAAGGACTAGTATACCCGATATAAGGATCTTTTCCTTTCCTTTCCTTTTTTTTTTATGTAAAGGCTAGCCCTAGAGTTCAGTTTTTTTTATCCCCTATCAACCGAAGCTTTCGTTGTTCTATGATATCCTTTACTGTTGCCGTCGTCATGAAAACACGCAATCACAAAGACTTCTGCGTAGGGACATTATAGTATGATTAATGCAAGTATCGTGGTGGAGAAAAGGGGGCCGAAATGACGGGGACTTGTTTTGTTTTTCGTTCGGGGATGCCCATCTGGAGACCATGGGGGTTATCAGTGCTTAAAATCACTCAGGGCTTTTTTTATAGCCTCTCTGCTGGCAGGCATTCTATCGAACGGGGCGTTTTGTCCCCTGTCTTTATTTTGGCGGGCATCCTATCGGCTTTCCGTCTAATAAATTCCCCCCTCCCCCCTCTAATCTATCATGGCCGAAGCTTCCCAGCTCACAACCACCTCTTTGAGGCCTTCTCCCTCGCCATCGCAGCCTCAAGCTCCCTCCTCCTTTTAACTCTCTGCTCGAGCCAGTACGCCATTCCAACCCCCCAACTCAACCCGGCTAAATGCGCCACATTATCAATGGTCTGCCATCCCTTCATGATCCCAAATGCCTCTAGCATCGCGACGCCCGACATGAAGTATTTAGCTTGCAGAGCAACGAACGGCAAGAAGATAAATGTGAGCTTGGTCTCAGGATTGAAGTAGGTGAATGCACCGAGAACGCCGAAAACAGCACCGGAAGCACCAAGCGCGTATACGTGGAAGCGGCCGCGGAGGACATTATGTGTTAAGGAGGCAAATGAAGCTATGACCCCCGAGCTGAAGTATAGACCGAGAAAGTTTCCACGGCCGATTTGGTCACAGACTATGATTCGGTCAATCAGTCATTTGCTCGTAGAATAAAGTGAAAAAGGGAGAGAAAGGGAGACATACGAGTTGACCCAAAGACATACAGCGCCTATATATCCTCAACCCATTTTCAATCAGTCACACGCTCACTCATAGTCTAAGCTTTACTAGCCCAAAGGGGAACAACGTACAAACATGTTAAGCCCCAAATGCGTCAGGCTCTGATGCGAAAACACACTCCCCAGCAAGCCTACGCTGTACGGTAACGCAGGTGCACAAAGGAAGTACCTATTTAGGAACCTCCAAGATATGGGCAACGGGATCTTCCAAGCAAACCAGACGGCAGCATTGGCAGCAATTATAGCAGCAACCGTCGTCACACTCTGGGGCAAAGCCGGGAACATGCGAGCGTCTAGTGGGGGAGGTGTCCATTTTGAAGCAAAATAGTAGGAACCCCCGCAAACGGCGAGAGTGAAAATGAGCGGTGAAAAGAGGCGTTGGGAGTGAGAGAGGTCTCGGGGAGCCTCATCTTGGGATAGCTGGCCCCGAGCTTTCAGTCTATCGAGAAGTTTAGGCTGGGGTGCGGAAGGGAGGTTTTCAGAAGGGTTGGTCGCTGGCTCGAGAGTTAGTTTTCCTGATTGTGGAGGTTTTCGGTTGGAGGATTGCTTGAAGCTACTGCGGTGAAAGAGTCGTGGTCTGGATCGTTGGCTCCGGAGTATTCGGAAGCCAAAGCTAGGGGAGGCTGATTGAAGATATGTTGTTTTGGAAGTATTGAGTAGGATGGTAGCGGACGATCGGGTGAAAAGATGTAGCATTGTGGGGTGTGGGGTCTGGTGTGGTAATGTTGGTGTTGGTGTTCAGGCCTGTGAGAACTGGCCTGCGCTATAGCAGTTATATTGTGGTGCCGGAGTGAGACTACCGTATGTGCGGCGACGCCGGCCTGGAGGATAAGATAATAGTTCCGTGCCGGGTAACTCTTTCGTCACTTAAGACGATCGGGCAAGAAACAAACACGCTGTAATAATACGATATCATATGATACCTTATAATTTATTATGTGCAATGCTTGAGTACAGATAACATGCATATCATCTTTCCCAATACCAGCGCGCAGAGCATTAATATTAATGGTATGGGGCCGGTCACCCAAATCGTGCACCATTGAGAGACTTAAATGTAATGCTTTATGTAATTAGGGCAAGGGGTGTTTCAGAACAAGTCCTATCACTATTTGTGATTTTTCAATCTCTCTTCTTTCTTCTGTTCTTTTTTAGTCTTTATAAAGGGTTTAAAAATTTATTATATTTTATTATTAGCTTTTAAGTATCAAAAAACAGGAGCAAAATAGATGTTTAAAGGAAAAAGAGCTTAACTTAAAAGGTGACTGGAAAAGAACCTTTAGATTCAAATTGCTTCCCAAACACCCTTACCCTGATTATATAAGGCATTGCCCTCTAAATCCCTAGTGGTACGGTATGATACACGTTTTGGGTGACCAGCACCATATCTTGTCAAGCTATAGAACATGGACTAGCGACGCAGAAACGGTTTCATTTGAACACCCAATAGATACCCATCACAACCCAATTTCAATTCTAAAAATACAAAACACCTCTACAGACGCTACTGATTTAACGATAGAATTCAAACTTATCCGCCTCATTGCCACCCTTGACCTGGCTACTGTACGCGTCTTCCAGATCGGCCTGAATAATATTGTACCTATTCTTCCTCACTGCTCTCAGCCCAGCCTCTTGCATGATTGCAGCGATGATGGCTCCTGAGAGAGGATCGTTCCGAATAATCAGTGAATCCAGATCAACCTCAGGAGAGAGTGACATTTTGGAAGCAATGGTGGTGAAGATAAGTCGTCTCTCACGACGGTCGCGGAGCGATGGGAACTCGATCTTACGATCCAGACGCCCAGGTCTAAGGAGAGCGGGATCGAGAGTATCGGCACGATTTGTAGCCATAATAACCTATTTAAAACTTAGCTTTCCGAAAATAATACATCCGGTACCCATTCCTGCCGCTAGAAAAGTTTACCTTAACATTCGAGGTTTGGTCAAACCCATCCATCTGATTTAGTAGCTCCAGCAAGATACGCTGCACTTCACGATCGGCGCCAGTTTGGGCATCAAAACGTTTTGTAGCAATAGCATCAATCTCGTCGATGAAGATAATAGCAGGAGAGTTTTCCCTAGCCATGCGGAAAACATCACGAACCATTCGGGGACCTTCACCAAGGTATTTTTGGACGAACTCGGAACCGACCACACGGATAAAGGATGCCGTAGTACTATTAGCGACAGCCTTTACCAACATGGTCTTTCCCGTTCCAGGTGGGCCGTACAACAGAACGCCTCGCGGAGGATCGATCCCTGGGTGGAAATCAGCAAAAGCGTTACTCAAAAGGAAAGGACCCACAACCCCGCTTCGACTTATCCAAAGATTCGACGTACCGATTTGCTTGTAAAGATCAAAATGCGTGAGAGGGAGCTCAACAGCCTCACGAATCTCTTGCTTCTGCATATCCAACCCTCCAACATCAGCGTAGGTAACATCAGGCTTCTCATGTGCTCCCAGCATAGCAATCGACGAGTCCGCCTCCGGAGGAAGAATATCAACAAGCGAATTCGAATGTCTATGCAAAGCGACGGATGATGAAGGCTTAAGAAGCTCCCGGTCAAGGGTGGATAATATGCGAACAACAAAGTTTGATCCGGTCGAGCTTTGGACAATTCCGGTGCTATAGAACCAAACATCAGCATCCACAAATCCATCAGATCCATTCCATCCATTCATCAGATACAGCATGAGAATAGGGGACATACTTCTGATCGATCGCCTCCATAAACTGACCAATTACCAACGGAACACTCTGGATCCGCTTAATCTCCTCCTGCGCTCTAACGAGCTCTCGCTTCAAACTTCTATCAAACAATCAGCATCCGCTAATCCATACATTCTGTTCCGAATACTCGGAGGCCAGAAACATACCGCTGTTCATCCTTGATGTACTCCTCTTGCAAAGTAATGTACCTAGAACCCCAGGGCTATCAGCCATCGTTCCCATCACAATAACCAACAGTAGACCCATCTCCAAGGTCCGGAAAGACATACTCTAGATGCCGCTGAAGCCTCTTGAGCTTTGCGTAATCGTTGTTATCCCCTAAGGAGCCGTCGAGGGTGCCATAAGATGGATCAGTTAAGGGCAGTATAGCAGGGCGCTTTTGAACAGCAACATCTCCCATCTTGGATATAATAAGGTTACTTGGGTGTTAGACTTTCGCTCACCAAGGATGATGGAAAGGCAGCGTTGATGGGTATGAGATATGGTGGATGGAGGTGTGATGTGAGTGGATTGGGAAATCAAAGTGATGAGAGTTGTTGCCCAGGTATGGTTCAGAAGGCAGCCGGAGGTGCGGCTTAAGTGTCGCGACTTGGCATATTTAACGGGGTCGAACCCAAAAGCCCAAAGCCGATTGATGATTTATGACCAGGATAGTCTACACGCGGCTTTCAAGAACCGATACACCAATATAAATTATCAGCCGTGTGGAAAGTGCGAATTTTTTCTCCCCACATGCTCTCAAAAGTTCTCGGCTCAAATGGCCAAGACGGTTCCACACACAAAACCCCCCTTAATCGACCACATCTACCCATAAAGTGAGGTGACATTCCAGTTTTCTTTCTCCAACTTGGCCCGCTGCCCGATAATCCTGTGGTTCTGCACAAGAACCGCATCGGGGGTGTTAACATAAGGAGATGTCTCAACTGTGATAAGGAATGTTAGTGAGTCAGCACGATATCTTGTAATGGCAGCTCATTCAAGTCGATTGTTTGTCTTTAAGTGCACTCTATCTAAATATTGTAGATAATAAAATCTCTTGCAGGAGACAACTATACATCTTCGCCTAATTCACAAAACTGGCCCTTTTTAAGGAGCCAAGGGTAATAGAGACGGACTAACAAAAACAATAGAAAAAGATGAGGCCGAAAGTGAGATGTGAAAGGGAAAAGTAACAAAAACCCGACACCCTCTGAATTCAACCAGACTAATTGGATGTGGGAAAATACCGACTTCTAACCGCCTGACTCAGGCTAGACATTCTGCTTCCCATACCGCCAGCTTGCATAGTACTTAGGTAGGCATCTTCCATTGCCGATTGCGTAACACTCGTGTCTATGGAGGTTAGTATTTAGACCGGATGGTAGATATAATACACATACCGGAAAGATCACTGAAGCTACTGCCCATGCTTGGCGAGCTAGGACCGGCACTGTCAGTCACAGAAAATTTCCGGGGGCTGCCCGTGGTAGTGGGAACCTTCTTTTTCAAGGCAGCCTCGAGTGCTGGGGAGGTGACGGATCTATTGACTTCTTTCCCCTTTCCAGACATCGCACCGGCCACACGTCTCCTAGGTAATATAACAGTCCCTGTCATATTTGCTTCTCCAACACTTGAAGGCTTCTCAGTAGAAGCGAACGGTAGAAACGCTGGCTCATCATCGCCTTCGTCTTCATCAGAGCTCATTCCACGGTTCTTCTGCAGGAAACCCTGGAGCCTGCGCGGAGGGTGATCGGTATCATCCTCATCGTCATCGTCACCAGATGAGCCAGTGGTTGAAGATTCAATCTCTTCCTCCGAAACTTCTGAGGAGGACGGCCTCTGAGCAGGAGACGGAATCCGGACCGGCTCGGCCGGTACATGACTGGAGAGGCGATGTGCAGTGGCTACTTGGGTTGCTGTGCGAGCAGAACCTGTCCGTGACATAGGTTGGGCAACGGCTATTCTAGGTTTAGCCATTTTTCATCGGGGGGGGTGCTCTGAAATCTTACGTCTGGTAGTTGTAGTTGGAGTAGGAGGGAGAGGCGTGGTTCGAGGAGTTGGGGTTGTGATTGGATTTGACCGAACTGAAAGCGATGAGTGAACCCTTAAGTCCGCTATATTCATTTTACATAAACGCCATTTTTCATGGCCACAGCCAGCGGGATGGGAAACATACCTGTTCCAGCAGTTCCAGTCCTCGCCATTGGAACACCACCCATGACAGCTGGTGATTGTGGCCGTGGAGAGGGGGGCGTTGGAAAGCTCAGGTTAGTGTTTAGGATAGGTCCTCCGGCCCTTCGCATCTGAGCCTGAATTTGAGAAAGCTCACGCTCGTAAAGCCATGCGGCTTGTTGAAGTAGAAATGCACGAGAAACTTGAAGATGACTAGCACTATGGTTGGACCATGTTAGCCGCACGAGTATTAGCTACGGCAATAGATTGTGCTCTCACAGTGCATTCCCTTACCAGCCATTAGCAAATAATCAAATCGCGAGTAGGATAAAGGGAATTTACAATCTAAGTCTGCGTTTCGATTGCTCCGGGAAAGAACTTTCCAGAGGTACCTTTCCTTCCCAGCATTCCAATCCACCTACCTATAGTTAGGGTTCCATCCTGTTCCAGACTTCACTAGAGTAGATTACCAACCTGGGGCGGATCGACAAACCCATTCCTTGCAAACGGGAATCTCAGATAGACAATATACTTTTCTTCGGGCTGTTGGGGCATTGGTGGTGTTTGGCCCCTACGACTTCCTTCCCGTTCTCCTCTTAGTGAGTTGGTCCGTTGCGATAGTGGTGTGCCTGCGCGTGAAGGACCGGAACTTGCACCAGGTATTTCTCCTGGTCCTCCCCCCCCTCCCCCTCCTGTTCCTCCTGTAGCTCCACGAGCGGACGACTGGCGGGATCCGAGTCCCAAAACATTAGGCATTTTGGCGATAAGCTGGTTGAATAAGGTTGGTACGGGTACTGGCATCAAAGCGAGTAAAATTAATGGGTTGAGTAGGTAGTGGAAGAGAGACACGGGGCAGCTGAGTATTTTACTCAAGAATTTACCTGGCAGTCGATAGAAGGGTAGACTCCGACATTATATGTTGTATGATAGGAGTTGTGGGAGTTTAGCGGAGAAGCTCAGGTACGATAGATTATCGTAAGGTAACTCAAGTTTATAAAGGGTATGGACAAACAAGCCATAAAAACTGTGCCACCTTACTCATCGCCATGAGTGAGTTGTGAATGGTCTACCCCCTCCGATCGGCCCCCGTGGACTCGCTTAGCACTGGGAGCCTCCGTTCGGAGGTCCCTGGCATCCCGGTCGATCTTGCACTTTCCGACCAGGCCTACCACCACAAAGCAAAGCATCCCGGTCGCCTCCCAGCCATTGTAGTCCTAAAGAAATATTCTCTGGTATCTACTCGTGCCAAGGTTGCGAGAGAGTCGAGGCCTACCGTGGAATCTCGAATAATTCAAGGGTGTGCTGGGTATGATAGTCCAAAATTTCTTATCCTTCTATGGGAATGGGGCGAAAAATCCAGCAAAAGGCACGCCGTTCAGGCCCTCTGAAAGACATAAGAAAACAAAAAATACCGGGCCTCACCAGGGGAGGCAACTTAGCACGCCCTTCAATTATTCGTATTTATTGTGCTACCATCTAGCGTACCGATTGCCCCGTAGGTACAGCTCAACTGGTAAAATTATCCCGAGCAGCTTGATAGTGATCTTAAGTTTAGTAGAGGACGTGCCTACCTTGAGATAATATACTATACTATTAGCCTCTAAGATTACTCCTTTCATCTAATTTTAGATCTTAAATCTAGCTCGTTCACTACTCGTAGACCGTGCTCCGCTATCAACTATCTAGAGCTCACTCTAGGTTGGCGGATACTCGGATTTCAGCACCCCTCCTTAGCCTTCTGGCGGCTACCAGTGGCGATCCACGGAACTACTAGAATTGAACCGGACTACATGAAGCGAATACACTGATATGATATTTTCGCACCCTACGATCTACAAATGCCGGATTCTCTGACCACATGAATGCTACACCACCAGTCGATGGAATTTGGTGGAGTTCAGCGAGGGGATATTAACTTTATACCGTTCCCGGGGGTATAGACTTCACCGGGGGCCATTAATAAACACATCAGGTTATACAACAAAAGAAGGAAAACCTCGTTGAACTGCACTTGTATCTGGCATAAAATGTCTAGAAATGAGACAGGTTTCTTTCGCGGGCTGGGCGGTTGTGCGACAGTAGCCTCATTTATAGATATGATACCTTATTGCTAGATACAAACGCAGTAGAAAGCTTAACCTGCAGACAGTCTGGGTCGACATATAAGGCCTCGAGGGTGAAAACCACAGGGCAGTTTTAGGAAACTAAATTGTGCTCCGAGAACAAACGTTGATGTAATCGAACGAAGAACATGAATCCCTATTTATATGATTTAGTTTGTAACGGGAGCCCTATCATTAAGGGACACTACGCGGAAATACCGGACCCCCCGCAGTGGCATCCAATCGTCTCATGAGTGGCCGCTCATGGACTGCTCTCCCTTTGCCGGAAATATTACCTGAGTGTGATGATAGGTGTGGATATATTCGGCCAGTTGCCAGGCAACTTGGGACATGAGGGTCCGGGAAATGGTAGTGACCATATTGATGTATATTCATGCTGCGCATTGCTATAAGTACGGCAGTCTCAAGCGCTTCTATAGACAGGCAAGAAAGATGGAAATTGTCTCTCCTTCTTTCATTGATCGGTCCCATTACTTTACGCTTCGACTCCGGCCTCCTTGGTGTGACCTCCAAGACCCTTTCTAAAGTTATTCAAAAATATAAATAGATCTATAAGTTTTACGTTGTGAAACTGATTTGACCCTTTCTTGAACAGGCAGGTACGCTGGAGCCCTACCAACTCCCCAAAACTGTATTCAATATTAGGGTGGGCGGGGTCTCGTAGTAGCGGCGGAACCAAGAATTTCATAGTTCTTCCCTAAGTGGTGTTGTCTACTAGTAATTACGCTGTCACATTACTGGGGGCAGGTAAAAAGTGCAGAATAATGCCCAGAATCCTAGTGTTGAATTGTCTCACAACGAGGTAGGCGGGGAGTGGAGGCCGAAGTGAGCAAGTAATCTGAATTGCTTCTGGAAGACAAGAGAGAAAGAGGAGAAGGTGAAGGTGAAGAAGTGGAGTGAGAAAAGGCGGGGCCTAGAAATAAGTGTGAACATAGGTGGGTGACGCAATAGGTCACGGGCTGTCACTCGTGAGTACCGGCTGCAGGGATGCAAGAGCACAAGTACGATTTCCAGCACCTAGAATCTCGGTTCACTTCCTCTCGCTCTTTGCTCCACAGTATTGCACTAGCCTTCGGAGCTATGATATATACCCAAAACCCAAATCTGAGAACAGTTTTTTCTTTTCAGCCTTGAACTCGTTGCTATGGGACCGCGGTTTAGTGATGAGTTTCTGGATTGAGGGAGGGACAAGAACGAGATCGTAGGAGATTAGGATATCCAGTAGGCTAGGGCCTCTAACTAAATATAACCCGGATCTCCGTAGTGCCCTTTGTCTAGTAGAAACCAACGATACAATGTATTTCCTATAATTTAGTCGCGCTCATGTGGGGCTCAATTTATAGACAAATATAATACTTAAGTCGAAAGGATGAGCGGTTAAAAATCCATCGTGTCCTCGTACTCGGACCCCAAATCCCCCTCTGGCCTCTGACTCTCTGTCACTCCAACTCCCATGGCCCCAACACCCGCACTAATGCCTAGCCCTTTAGGCAAACTAATAATGCCCCTGCCCAAAACCCCACTCTCCCATAACTTGTCTCAGCACACGACGCAACACCACGCCAAGCCCACCTCGATTTCCATCGGCATCATCCATTTCCGTTCCCCCCCCTCTCCATTCTGCATTTCTCAAACTACTACAGTACCTCGCGTTGAAGTTCTGGCTCATGGCTCTCTTTCTCCGCCTCTAGGTCTCCAACGGCCTTCCGCCAGTTAGGATGTTTAACAGGTTTAAAATCTAACCTCCCCCAAGATTGTGACTTATGTATAGGCGTCTTTGGTGTTGGCTTCGTCTCTGTGCGTTTTGGGTTGTGGTGTTTTGTGGAGAGTTGGTTTCTGGAAATAGGTCTTGAAGGTTAGTCCGGCGTTTGGTGCTGGTTTTCGAGCTGGTGGAGGATGTTGAGGTCGTCACCGAGGGTATGGAGGGGGCCTTGGCCACGGTAATTGAGGGCGGGGCAGCGCACTGGACTTCCTGTGATGGTGTGGGGTCGGTGGCGTTGTCTAGAAGAACGGCGAGGTCGGTTGGTCACGGTGGGCATCAGTTTCTGGGCAAGGCAGTTTCTTTGGCTTTCTTTTCTTGTCAGGCATGGAGTTGTTTGAGCTTTATGGGAACATGTTAGATCTTTGTGGTTTGTTCTAGAGGGAAGGGAGGGGGGAAAGGATATATACCTTTTTTTGCGAGCGCTCTCTTCTCCGCGAATTGGGTATCCCTCTCGGTGTGCCAGGCTTCCCGCGTTTTCTGAAGTTCTGTGTGGAGTTTACGGATACAGGACTATGGATATTCCCGATAGACTCCGCACACGGGTTCTTCGTGGCAAGTTCAGCACGGTGAAGACAGGAAGGATAAGTACTGGTACGGGAAATTCGTATGGCAGAGGGTTTGATAGTAGTGCCAAACACGCGGGGGCGTGCTAGAAACACCAGAATAAGTTCGCTTATACCACAAACGGAGACCGATTGGAGTGTGTACTCGGGTATGGAGGTGGGTGATCGGACAGTCAGGATTAGGGAGGGCTATGCAAATGGTTATGCGCAGAGGAGACATCGTTATAGCGGCATGCATTTCCGTGCCAGAAAAATGAGTTCCTTGCTTTCCTATGATGAATTCCACGCTGCTACAGTATAAGAGCATCTCATCCGCGCTCAAGCATCCACAGAGACCTCTCTAATCCCTAGCTATCCGATCACCCACGCCCATACCCTAGTACCTTCTCTTAGTTATTCCCATCTCGGTTTGCGTTGCGCAGCAATGTCTCAAGTAGCGTCCTCTTCTCAAGCATTGCATTCCTCACGGCATGGATACCAGATACATCCTGTTATGGATCAGTAAGACTTAAAGATCCACTCTAAGATAGCGCACGAAGTGCGGAAGGGTTTAAGCTACCAAGTCTTGCCAGAACTGGCAAGGCGTATGGGTGGAACTCCAATGCCCGGATAATTGAACTGGCAGGTACTCCAACCTGGCATGGATTTGCATCTACCCAGCATTGTAGATCATTCAAGGGACTAGCCCTAACTATTGAATCAGGTTTCTGTGAGGGCACGCAAGGTCCCCAATTAATAGGTTGCGGAAGTGGAGCACAAAAGCGGGGTCTATGATGAACCTTTAAAGAAACTGCACAGGGAGGGTATGATTCTTAGGGCAGCTAGCTCCGCCATCAAGGTTTATCGTGCGGAGGGGCTTCGGAATTCTGCGATTGTGTGAGTCCGGAGTTGGGGAGATGGTATGTGCTGTGGGTCTAGACCGGGAGGTTTGGACTGGCTCTGTAGACTCCATTGCGCAGTCTAAATGACTTTACTGTTACTTTACTGAGGTGCCAGCTAGGAACCTTGACTATGTTTTTTCCGAAGCCCCGTTGCCTAGCCAACCCACAACCCTCTCATCCTTGTTTGACGCGAACACGTGACATGAAAGAGGCAAAATTAGTAGGGCAGATTTGCGCTCCCCAGGGTGGAAAAAGGGGGAAACTTTGGAAAGTGGGGGTGTTACAGGACGCCATTAATCTTGAAAAGTTGCACTGAGTGATTATCCATGTATCTAGATATTTTATCGAGATAGTATGGCCAAAGGGAGACTAAAGGAGAGTTGAATGGACTTTTGGGCAGTTCTTTTGAGAGGCTCGATAGCTTGCTCTACCTGCTAGCAATTTCATCATGATTTGAATGGCCGAGTGCTAAGATACCCACTCTTTCTATCCTGATTTCTGATGCCCGTCAGGACAAGAATTTTCCGCGAAATTTTGTTGGCTTTCAGCTACGGTCAGACAACAAGAGACAACAAAACCCGATTGTTGGAGCAAATCGATACACAAATCAATCCCTATCAATTGATTTCCGCTTACAAGATTAGAGAACGTTCCAGCCTGTGCAATACCGATACTACTATTCCCGGTAAGGTGCCATAGTCACTCAAACCCAACAACCGTTCCCGGGGAACCGGGCAGAATATCACAAGTAAATCCCGCCCCCTTCCTGGCTATCCTCATGAACTTCCTCCTCTCCGCGAGCGGGGGGTTCCGGCCTCGCTATCGCTCTGGGATCGCCCGCCCCCGCCGGCCCTCCCCCCAATTGGGTATCCACACTCCCCCCTTCTCCATTTACGGTATTAACAGCATTCCCCAAATTAACGTGATCCGTTGGGAAACCTCTTCTTTGGATTTCTTCGGCGATCATCTGAACTCTTTCCTTTTGACGCTGAATGGTGATTTCGTTATCGCCAATTGCTTCCTTGAGTTCTGGGTCGTTTTGGAATTCTTGTAGTGCTATGTTCGACCGGGCGAGATGATAGAGAGAATTGCGTAGACGAGAAGTTTCCGCGTGAAGCTGTTCCAACTCGAGATCCTTGATTGCTGCCAGAAAGGCTTCCTAGAGTCAATGAATCAGTTTAATATACCAAAACTGGATAATTGAGAGATAATTACCGGGGTTATTGGGGCTGATGTGGCGCTCATGTTGTGTTTGTCGGAAACTTGAGATGCCCACAACCCTCTTTCGTCATCAGAGGGACGATGTTGATGTGCTTATGCGCCAAGACAAAGCTACAACTCGTCACTCGATCACTTCCCCCTGATGAGAATAGAAACAAAGGTCAGGGTCACGAGAGTGGAATGCAAATAGGTCTAGAGCTGGGGTCCGTGATTGAGAAATGGCGATCAGCAGTGCTTCTGCTCGTAGAGTGGTCCAGACCCACGACCCTTCCCGATCTTTAGTTGTATCTTGGAGCGACCGTGATCTGAGACCATCAGCGGAACAAACGGCAGATGTGGGATCTTTGAATTTATACAAAAGCAACCCTAAACAACACCTAACCTTAATGCGATCACCACTAGATTACGTCGAATAGATAGGAAGAAAAAATTTATCATGTGATTGAACAGGTCTCTATTATCTACCCCTTCGTGTCGCAGTCGGCAGAATCATCGTCAACTATCAAAACACAATCCACAAAATATCCCTAGCTTGAAATTCAATATGTTTTACACTGTTCCTAGGCCCCATGATTTGCGGGTGTCTGCTCGAGCACATAGCCGGGGGGAAATGGCCAACCAATCAGTGTAGGCCCACCGTGTTTGACTAGGGCAATATGGAGTAGTCAATATGTAGTAGATTTTCCAAGCAAAGACCGTACCTGCCTGAGAGTAGAGATGATCATCGGTCTCTTTGTGAAGACGGAATGATTGTCAGGATGGTGGGTAAAATTATGTTGGTTGACGGTGAATTTCCCATATATTTGGGGCAATATCATTTAGGGAAGTGTTGAATTGATTTGTCGACGACTTTAGCTCGGAGCTCTCTCTTTCAAGTCTTCTTATCTCAATTAGAGAAAAGCCTTTATTACCATGCCATTTCAATGTTTTCTCACCGAAACGACTGCTTTGGCCGAAAAGGCCACTGGTAGAATAGTCTACCTACTTCATCCATTCAGTGGGGCTCCAGGGGGTATCGCTATACGCTCCAACCGCTGGCCGAACCCCCTTCATGGCCCAGATGTGATGGAGGTTGTGGAGGTAGCTAGTGAGAGCTACCGAACAGCTAGGACCCACCACCAAATCCTAATCCACGGAGTCGCACGAGGGCCAGGCCTTCCTGCTGGCATCGAGGATGGAGACCAATTCTTCCTATACCCTTCGGAAGAGATACCAGGGAGGCAAGCCATGCCAATTACGAGGTTCTCAATTAAAGGGCTCGATCTAAGAAGCGGTGATATTGATTTGATTCCCATCAAATACTTATTGTTGAACCCCCAGGCAAAGGCAATCGCCGATTTTCAATACCTAAGTTGTACGTTGCCCCATCAAGAATACCCAAGATGCCTTCCTATTCCCCCTTCCCCAGCTTACTCTCCCTATGCCTCCACAGCTAGCAGCGCAAGCTCCACCAGCGTAGTTGGCGATACGTTTACCCTCTGCGGTGCTATAAAACAAATAACCTGGAGCCCCCCATCCTCTAGAGGCCCCGCAACAGACGACCCAATTGTCTTTGGGATCAACCACCGGACTATGTCCTCTGGCTACATGCGCCTGCACTGGCTCAGCGCGCTCACAGTGTCCGACATCAGGACCTGGCGCGAGCAGAACATGCCAGTGCACCACTTCACTCCGCCAGCGACTAGCAGTGTAGAGCTCTCCATGACTAACCTTGCGATGACCGGTCCGCTGCTGCCGCCCCCGGTGATTGACCACGACTTCGACTTCGAATCTTGCGCAGCGCGGGACTGCAGGGACCACTACTGGGAGATACAATGCAACGGCGCTCACCAGCTAATGGAAGAGAGAAGAGTTGTTTCACAGGCGAGTAACGCTTGGTCCGGGTCGAACGTGGGCGATCAAGAGGAGATGCTCAAGGCTTTTGCCGATACGATTGGATGGGAATGAATGTGGGAGCATCATGACCTATGGTTCGGGTTCGGCGGCACTGAGGGGGGCACATGTACTAGTACAAGGAGGGCGTTTTATTTGGCCTTATTTTTTTATTTTTTATACTTCCTCCTATATTATTTTTAGAGAGCGTGGAAGGGAAAACGGTTTAGGTGATAATTATGGCAAGGTGTTTATCCGATGAATCCGAGTCGTCGGTGGGCTTAATGGGGGGGGATATGCCACAGACAAGGGGGGCATCGTGAGTTCTATGGGGATTATTATTACAATAATATTATTATGATAGTATATCAATAGCTAGCCTAATTTCAATTAATTAATTAATTCTATGCAATCTAGTTTTGTATCCAACCTGCGCCTGAGAACTCCTCGACCCAGATAATATGATCTAGGTTTAGCCAACCAAGTCAAACCACCACCTAATCTCCAGCGGCCATCCGTAGGTATCTACCATGAGGATGAATTGGGAGGAATCCGAAGCCCTATGGGGCAGAGGTAATATATTTGTTAGGTGCTCAAACACTGGGAGAGGCAAATGCCCGAAAATGGAGGTCATAAATCTGTAGGCGCCCTCTGGTATGCGGGGTTCTTCCTCTCTGCGAATCTCTATTCCCGAGCACTTCTAACCTACTACCAGTGCTATGGAGGGTAATGGCCTGGTTAGATGCCAGAAGATCGCTCGTTGTTGTGCATTATCACAGGAGCAATGAAAATGGTGGGACTATTCTGGGAGACTCATGGAACCTCACTCGGCTAGAGTTTACTATGTCCTGTTGGAATTAGGCTTTCGGATATGCACTGTCTACGCATTAGAGTACGACAAAGTCGGTCATTAGACCTTGGTTCCAGCCTTCTACTTTCGAAGCTGAACTTACTGCATTTGGCTTTTCCCCTCATGTTACCGCCCAATCTGTCGACTGGTTATGTAATTCTGTTCTCACTTGTTTTTCTCTTGTCTTCCAAATTGGTTCCTTATTTTCTTTCCTACTGCGGATATATGTTGCTGTTTCGCTGTATAAATAGTAGGCCTTCCTGGCCCTCTGAGATTGAATGAAGTTCCTCAGTATCTCTCATGCGCATAGGTTTCCGGTATACGGCTTGACAGTTGAAGAAAAAAAGGACCAAAAAGAGGACTAAAAGAAAGGAAAACAAAAGAAAAGGGAAGAGAAAGAGAAAAAAAGGAACAAGGAACTCTCCCAAACATACTGTACCTTATTCGCAATTCCTAATTCTGGGGGCCGATACCCCGTTCCAGGGGAGAAGTGCCTCAAACAAGGGGGTATCTTTTGTGTGGGAGCTCAGATGTGGATAGATGATACAGTTATTCACGGGTAATATGCTCGGGTGCCGTACTTGTATTGGCCAACTGGAATAGATACCCCTTCTTGTAGATAAAAAGCCGTAGGGCGTTCAAGGAGTTTCTTCTCTTCAAGATCGATATGCTTAGCTACATATCGGAAAAGACCATTCACGGGAATGTGCACTGACTAACCTAGTCTCCGAGCACTTTAACAAACAGCCCCAAGGGATACAACACTAGGATAGGCGCATCGTTACTAAGAAGCAAACGGAGGGTAAGGTGGAGAATTTTCCCTAGGGAACTTACATGAAGTGACTGAATAACAGGCAAGTTAAGTCACACATGAACCCCCACTGCAGTGATCCGCCCAGCCCGTCAAGCTTCCCAGAGAAAGCGCTTTGCCGTGTAGTCCTTCCATCCTACTCTGACGATCTTATATGAGCAACAAACGATTGGTTGGCACTAGCTAGGCCACTCTCACCCTATGTCGCTTTTCTAGTTGGACCCATCCTTCTGAAGCCTTGGACAATCGCCGGGTACAAGGTCAGGGAAGTGACCGGCCCAGGCGACGGATACAGGACTCTCAACACTATCATAACCCCAATCAGACTCCTTTTTTTTCTGGAAGGAATTCGTTCGCATCAAACATAGGACAAACCCCCAATCCGCAATGATCCTAGTCGTCGACGAGTGGACAGAGCTGCGGACGCCTTGCAAAATACGGTAAAGGATGTGGAAAACTGGAAAACTGGACCGGGAATTGCTGAGGAAATCACAAAGAGATACATCTGATGCAAAATAGGTCACAGTCGGGTCAGTCTATAAAAATCAAGAAACATAACCCCGGTCCCCCGAGGGATTTATATGGGATCGGCAGGAACAGTTTTCCAGCCTTTGCTAGCATCCGAGTGGAAGAGTGGAAGTTAGATTCAAGGAAATTATGTACCCTGCAGCTACTCAGGGAATTCCGCCTCCTAAAACTTGAGGTGCCTAAAAAGTACTCTACTAGCCTTATCCAAGCTCACCATGAGTGGCCACTTGTTAGCATTGTGGAGCTCGAGCTGCCTCTTTCACAAGTCGTGAGCTCCAAGCCAGGCGAGCCAATTACCTCCACCAGACGAGCGAGTCTAGGCAAACACAAATGGCGCCTTGATCTAGATCATTCCAAACACAGATTGGCATAATAGAGAGTTTGCGCAAGAAGACCTAGGTGGCAGGAAAACAGGATATTTCTGTTAACCTAAAAGTCTTGGACACCCAGGTGGGTAGCGAGACCTGGGAGAGGTGTAAAATAGGGCTCTTCAGACCTGAAGAAATCCGATCACTGCAGAACAATAAATCAGCAGTAGCACAGCACTCTTTTTACATTTTATTAAAATATTTTACTAATGATAATATTGGGCATTCAGTAGTAGATTATCACCGGTTATATGGCAGTCAGTATGGTTATTAGTACCCAACTTGTGTATCTAGGAATCCTAATTTGAGCAGGGAACAAATTTGAGGGCAACCCGGCAATGTGATATTACCCTACTCAATTCCCATCTTCTAGCTACCAGGCCACCTGGACCTGGTGCGCAAACTCATTTAGAGACCTAGGTCTCTTTTCCGTTAACTGCCACCCAGGTCCTCTTGCGCAA
>Ga0307510_10002680_pt1 | contig 20372 bp, 15 predicted proteins | sample 12_EM_MG_FD_207224 | JGI IMG/M metagenome (GOLD analysis project Ga0307510, IMG submission 207224) | Populus trichocarpa ectomycorrhiza microbial communities from riparian zone in the Pacific Northwest, United States - 12_EM | ecosystem: Host-associated > Plants > Roots > Unclassified | place... | reverse complement strand
CTCCTGCTCTTCAAAAGCCTTCATGCATCGTGCTGTTTTATTGAACTACATAAGAAAACGGATAGCAATGTACCTTAGTTTATTAGCTTTCCTGAATGCAATTGCTTAATGCTGTAGAAGCTTGATCATAGGCATCTCTTTATTGAAGATTAGTATCGGGGCTATATGTCCAGTGATGGGTCTTTAGTGCCACCTGCAAGCAGCCTTTTTCCTGGCCATCAACAAGTTTCGGTCTGTCATGCATGTCCAGGTGGGATGGAGTTTTCTCCGTTGATGGCGGTGCAATAAAGTTTGTGGGGGTGACGGATATGCAAATGAAATGCAGATATGCTGCTTGCTTGTTTGAAGGTTTTGATATGATGGCGTGGATTCTAACTCCTGTCAAGATGTAGAAAGAGATGTGGCATTTATAATTTAGGACCGGAAGTGTCATCTATAATGCTGTGTGTATATATATTTTACTCAGCGTTTTCTTATCTTTTTATTTTATTTTCTCCTGTTTGCCTTCTTTCTTTCCCTTTAACTTCTTTTTATTTATTTCGTGGCCGTGTAGCTATTTGTCACTTTAATTATTTGTTGAGACTCAAGATGCAAACTTTACTTGCTTATTTGTTTCCCTATCCAGAAATATATATATATATATATATATATAAAGGCTAAATTTTTGAAAGAACCCAAAATAAAAATAATAAAAAATCAACAAGAAAATAAAAACAAAACCCCAAAATCTTAAAGCATTTAGAATCATTTGAAATAAAAGAAACTACTCGAAACTGAGTTTTGTTTTGATTATAGTTTTGAAAATGTTTTTTTAATCAACAAACATTATAATTATAATTTTTCATTTTGTATGAGTTCTACTTTTACTGAGAATTCTTTTAAATTTTAATTACAAAAAAGCTTATTTTTTTTTTTAAAAATATCTTTTTAAATATAATCACAAAAACTACCGGAATGCCTAAGACAAGCAACTAGTACTACATATCTCTAATAAAAAAAACAGAGGGTGTTTTTCTTTAGGAGTTGGTTTATACCTAAAAAATCAAAAAAAAAATATCCCTTAAAATTGAAGTTGGTCAAAAAGGTTTTGACATTTAGGGCTTTAAAACTCTTTATAGTTTACGCAGGCAGAGCTCAGCTTTGCATATTCACACCATAAACAAGGTGGTGGTTGCCATTAGTCATGTTGCGTTTATACCATCTTCGCTACTATCCTCATCGACAAAAACAGGATGGAAGAAAAAACAATCAAAATTATATTACAGTTCCATCTTGAATAACAGAGTTCTTTAATATGACCGTAACACCAGATCGGATGTAGAAGCCTTCCATGGATCTATCGGCCTCTTGTATGCCCTGAAAAATCCGTTCACAAACAAGAACTGGCAACTAGTAAGCAAGCTTTTCGACCAAAACTGTTTGATAAATGACAATTTCTTGATACAGTTGCCAAAAAACTCAGGGGGTAAGCAATTGAATCACTGACGATTTAAGTTTTTCCGACATTTAAATTTTTGAATTAAGATGATTATTCTCATCAAATTCTTAACGATAAAGCAATCTATTTATTCTATCTAATTGAATTAACACAAGTTAAATGAAAGATAAAATCATTTTTTGTTGAAACATACCTCTGAATTTGCAATAACGACATTCTTCCCAATTCTGGCATTTTTATCGATTATGCATTCTCTGCAAAACAAAATCGTTCATGCTCTAAGAGACAACAAGAAACATGAAACAGTTCCATTTAGCGCGTTCAGAAGACAAGAAAGGTTTCATATAAGCTTGTTCTCACTTGATTTTTGTGTTTTCTCCTATCCCAACCGGTACGCTTCCTTCAGCAACCACTGATGCCACTTCAGCTTCCGTTTCATAAAAGTCAGCACCAAGCATTACTGTATCCTTCATTTATTTGGCCATCACAGAAAATAAGTTTACATGGGAACATGTGTCCGCTCAGAACAATATTAGCACACAACAGAAATAGCAGAACTGCGATGCTAGTATGTTAAAACTTGGCTTTGCTCGGAGGGTCAATCCAATAACATGCCAACCCGAAGCCTAGCTTTGGTCGGTTTCATGCCGAACTTATTTTTTTAATCAAAATATTCAAAACAACGTTGTTTTGATGTTTTTTTTTAATATTTAAAACTCAAGTAAATCTACCGACCCATGAGTTGAGCTGCCGAATACACGCCATAAGTCTCGGGCCAGGTCAGAAGTCAAGTTGGTCTTATAACTGTGTTTTCAGAAACTAGCTCATAGATGCTATAATTGAAATAATATTATTGTGTGCAAACCTGTAAGTGGGCATTTGAGTTTATTCGAGATCGGATACCAATTACACTGTGTTCGATGAAGCAGTTGTTTAAGAAACTTCCATGAGATATGATTGAATCAACTATCTGCATGAAAAAAAAAAATTGGGATAAAATGACAATGCATCCGTTTACTTTACCTTATAGCAGCGTAGCACAAGTAACATCAGGAGAACACTTGAACTGTAACTTGTCGATTAGGGAGCTTTAAGAGGCAACATGAACGCCCTTCTACTAACCTTGCTACTGTCAATCTTGGATGGGGGTAGGTTTCTTCGTGATGTATACATTGGCTTTGCTGCATCATAGAAACTAAACCTTGGAGGCTGAAAAGTTATTAAGACAGCATCATCATGTCTCAGTCATGAATATCAGTAAATCACCAGTAATGCTACAGGCATTCAGCAGCAAAGCAGCACAGTTTGCATTATTTCTAGATTGTATTGTAAGATACTATCACTCATAGCCTTGATAAATTTCTTGTTTTTGCTGCTTTGATATATAGAATCGTCAAGTTATGATTACTATTTTCTTGAATTTACTTCTCCCAGTCCAAATGTAGCCTATTTGTGCCCAAAAAGATTAGGAAAAGTGTGGAGATTTGTTCAGGTACTTACATGCTCAGTGAGGGCAAGATTTGCTGCAAAGAAGGATCTGATGGTTCCTATGTCTTCCCAATAATCATTGAAGAGATACGCCTGCTCAGAGTCAACATTTTTTTAAAAACAATAGTGATTTGTTGCGTTTGGTTAGTGTCTAGAATAGAAAAGATAGTTATAAAAAAGATAGAAAAATATTTTATTAAAGAGACAGAGACGAAACTTAAAATAAATTGATTTTTAAAATAATTTTAAAGTGAATTTCTGTTTTGAAAGTATAGTAAAACATGTCTATCTATCACTACTATCTGGTATTCCTACTATTTCCGTCTCTTTGATCCTGAGACAATAACGAAACCCTAAATGTGCATGAGTGTTCATTACATGTAAATATAGAGGCATATTCTCTTGAGACATTGGAGGTGAATACCTTGGGGTGCTCTAACACTGGTTTTGAAACTGATCCAAGTCAAACTCCAGAAGAATTCAGTACATACCTTCATATAAAATTCTTTTGCCGAAGCTGGAATTATCTCTGATCCAAAGTCATTTGCAGTTGGAAAACGCCACCTGACTCAACAACAATTTGTAGCACTCAGTAGTCCTTTACTCATGACAGGTATAGCGTATGTTTGTGTGCATGTTTACATGAAAGAGCATCGATTTTTCTTTTCTTTCCTTTTCTTGTTATTAAATCCTGGTAAAGTCACACGAAAATATAAAAATAACTGCAAATGCTCAACATCTGACGATCACTGATAATGCAAATGGCTAGTAGTACCTTAAAAGGTTCAAAAGTATCTCCTTCTTGAAGACATACACTCCCATTGAAGCAATGTATGGTTTCTTTAAAGCTTCTTCCTTCGAAAGCCCCAATACTGTCGTATCGACTTCCTGAAGTGTAAGTAAATGTAGCGTAAGCATAAGTGCTTAACCACTCAGATTTATAGGTTTGTTCAGCAATGCAAAATCTGAAACTTACCATTGCCTTCAGGTCAACCCCCTTCGGTTTTTCACTGAATGAAAGGACTCTCCCCTTATTGTCAATCTTCATGAGACCAAAATCTGAGGCCCGGCTATAATGTAAATATTGGAAAGTCTCAAAAACACGATCCATCAACTTTGAACATGAACTCAGATATTAAATTTGCCATTAGTAGATATAAGCAAAGTGACAACAGGGTAAATATCAGAGTTGAGTCCCCTGAAATGAGAAATTGCTATTGTAAGAGCTTAGCTTGGATTAAACTTATGCAGACCTATCATCCATCGGTAGACAAGAGAGAGTAATATCTGCACCACCCTGCCGATGATTCTGGAAACCAGAGACTAACATTAATGTCTGATACTTATAGATTAAGTAGAACTTGATTTCCACACTCAATTTTAGTGAATAAAAACCATGTCAAGTGAAATGTACTTCTTCTCACCTGCACAAAGTCCATGTAGTCCATTCGATACAAGTGATCTCCAGAAAGAATTAGCACATCCTCAATCTCCTTGCTTCTTGGGCCCTTTGAAGTTAAAGTACATAGTCAAAACATATGTGTAACATCCTGAAAAGTTTTAGATTTGTTCTAAAATCACCAAATTCAGGATACGGGAAGATAGCAGAGACAAAAGTACAAATTTCTTAGCAGCGATTTTTCATTTAGGTAAAGTCTCAATGGTCGATAAACAAGAGGCAAGTTGTAATTTTATCTTCCAAGGCAACATGAGTTACGATATGGCCATAAACCTTCCAGTTGAAGTGTTTCATATAATGGAGTTACAGCTTCTTCCACTATTGGAACTTAAAGGATTCATATTATCCGAGGGAGAAAAGAAATCTCAAAAAACAAGGAGGCACGAAGGATAGTCGCTGGCTCAAAAACTGGTTATTGTGTAATCTCTTGCTACTTCTGTTCTGCCTCTGCTTCGATGCAATACAAACTAACCTGTTGTTTCTATATACAGCATTCCTTATGAAATACTCTTCATCTTCTTTTGATGTAATAATCAAACGTTTATAAACAGCATGCAGGCTAGTTTATGCAACAAAAAGGCGAGAAAAAGAAAATGTGGATATGTCCTCGACTCAGTGAATCACCCTAATTCCCTTAAAGGATTCTGAGAATGGAAAGCCTTACTGGCAATCTGTGCTGTTTAAGTTTCCAACTAAACCGGTACGTGCTCGTGGTAGAGATTAGAAATTTATTGTAGCACCAGGTATCCTCTATTTTTTAACCTTCCTAGTCCTCTTCTGTACGTTTTCATATTGTAACAGGGAAGAATTGCATTGCCTGTAGTTTGAGTTGATTTCAAGCTAGTAGGATTTCACGTGCAGATTACATCTAATATATAAATGATTACCTCAAAAAGCCAATGAAATTGCCGCACAGCATCAGCGGTGCCCTGGAACCACTTTTTACCTGCCTCTCCAGGAGTTTGAGTAGCTGCCAGGGCCTGATGACAGAGAAACAAACTTTGACTGACTTTTTATAACATAAATTTTATTCCCATTTCATCAGAACATTGGCAAGCAAAGCATTTCTATGCTTGAGTTTATAGACAGTAATCACTTGCTATAAAGTAAAAGGAGAAAAATAAAAAAAACAAAGTAGTTACCTCTACAAAACCATCTCCAAAACTGACTCCATTACCGAGGTTGTAGGCACGAGCAAGATGCCTATTTAGTGATGCTGAGTTGTATTGAGTGAGGATGTATACCTTGTTGATTCCACTGTTGATGCAGTTGCTCATTGGCACATCTATCAGTCTGTATGAACCTCCGATTGGGACCTACAGATATCAACAGTATATATCCAACTATGGTATCAAACCATATATTTTCAACTATAAGCCTGCTCTTTCAAATTTGATAGCCCCACAAAACTTAACGAATAGGAGATGGCTCCCACGAAGTGTATGTCAAATTTAATACACATGAAGTCGATGACGATGAAAAATGTGATAAAGAGAAAGGCTTACAGCAGGTTTGGCTCGGCGCTTTGTCAGAGGGAAAAGACGAGTACCGGCTCCTCCACCAAGAATAACAGCCACGACTGTCCGTGGATCCCTTTTTTCCATCTCTAGGTCCCTCAACTGCGTAGTGCGATAGCCAAATGCATTAACTATTAATTGGAAAACAAGTTTATATGTGTGTGTGTGTGTGTTTGCTAAATTAAGAAAGGCGTAGCTTAATTAATGAGCTAACCCTGGACTCCATTGCTACATCAGTAGTAAGAGACATGCAAACTTGTTGCTTAGGAATTCTAACAGCAAGAGTACTAGTTCCTTGATGAAGTTGGTTTAACTTCAACTTATTTCCCATCAACTCTCCATTGCCAAACTTCACAAGTCTCGAGCAATATCTCCTCACTCCCAATCCTCTGGCGCCATGCAACTGGCCAGCAGCTGCAGCTGAGAGGGAGAACCGGACATCGGCAGAGACTGTCATTTTCTCTGAAACTCAAGGAGAAAACTGGAATGCAAAATCAGTAAAGAGCTTGCATGTGATGCTTGCAAGTGCAGGCCATTTCGAGAGTCCTGAGTAATGTGGAGGCTTCTCTTTTGTATGAGGCTTGAGAGGGGGAGTTGCTTGCATGGACTGCTTGCTATTGGAGGATTGATGCCACGTTATCCAAAACCAATAGCATCCACCAATTTTTCCGTGCTTGTATATGGGAGGATTTTCTTGTAATTCCTAGAATGTCCATTGCATCCACCAATAATTACGAACCCGAGGGATATTCCATAGTTTCTGCTGCTTTAAAGATTTTTGGTCTACGTGAAAGCTAGACCATGAAATGATTAACGGTTTTCTTTTATCGATTATTTGAATTTTCCTCTCAAAATTAAATAAAATTGACCCCTAACAATGTAGGTGGAAGCACAACAGCAAGCATAGAAAAGTAGAAAATAGATTTAAATAGGATTAGAATACAAAAAAAAAAACTCTAAAATCTTATTTTTATTTTTGAATATTAATATGGCCATGTTTATCTCTCTAGAAAATTTAAAATTTTTTATATAGGCATGAAACAGAACTTTAAATATAGAAAAAAAAATCATCATTTCTTACCATATGACCATCATTTCTTCCTTTTTTTTTTTTTGTAAATGATGTTCATGGTCATGAAATATAGTAAAGAGGAAACATAAAAAATCGATCATAATAAATTTTTAACTGCACTAATTAGAGCTAAGTCAACTCAGAATATCCTATCAAACTCGCAGTCAAGATCATATGATTGAAATAAAATGATAAAAAAAAAATAGGATTATAAAGCTTTATTTTAAAAAAAAAACATGTTAACTTTTCAAACTCGTGACCTGAGTCATTAAACCCAAAACACCAAATCTGAAAAAATCATGAAGTCTGATTCTCAATCAATTAAATATTGAAGGATAAAATTGGAAAAAATATTTTTAATTATACAAAATCATTTTAAAAAATAGAAATTAAAAAAATAAGGATCAAAGTTAAAATACAAAATAAATTTCATATTTAATTGAATGATGAAATTGAAAAAAACAAATCAATTTACTAAAAGGAATTTTTTTTTGAATAAAAAAAATAAGGATCAAGATTGACATAAAAAAATAATAACAATATTGTAATTAAATGGTGAAATTGAAAAGAATAATAACTTTTACAAAATTGTCAAGAAAAAAAATAAAAATCAAAACTAGATTGAAAAATAGAATACCATCAATTTGATTTGAAGGATGAAATTGAAAATCACTAAAAATTTTACAAAATGTTAAAGGAAAAAAAAATTCAAAGAATGAGGACCACAATGGAGAATATAATATTTAGTAAACTGAGATTGAGGGATGGAATTGAAAACAAATAAAATTTCTACAAAATGACCAATACAAAAAAATTAAAAATCAAAAGAAAAAGGATTGAAGGTGAAATACCAACAATTAGAAGGGCCAAATTGTAATTTTTTGGGAATGAAAGAGAGAAAAAGAAGAAAAACAAATGCCCATTATCACCAAATCAAACCATCATCAATGACACACGCCGCACCAATAGAAAGAAGATACAAAAGTGTTTCCAATTATATGCTAGAAGAATATTTTTAAATGTCATAAGACGCTGCACGGGCCATAGGCCATTAGAGCTTAGAAGGGCCTGGGCACCTCCCAACTTTTTGTTTTTTTTTATTTAGCCAAATATGAAATTAACTCTGAATTAAATTTATAATTACAAAAAAAATATTGTGAAAAAACAAAAATACCACTTGATCTCAAACTTTTTTTTCCCCTTTAATTCATTGTTTTACTTTGCATTTTAATTATTTATTATTTTTTTCTATTTGGAAAATATCAAATTGTTCCCTAACTTAAATTTTAATAATCAAAAAACAATATTGAAAACACGAAAATACTCTTTGATATAATTTTTAAATTTTTTACTTCTAATGGTATTCTGGTTGTTTGACTGCGCAATTAATATAAGAAAATACTTATTTGTCCTACTCTATTTAAAAATGACAAATAAACCATGTAAAAAGACTTTAATATCCTTGAAAGCTGCTAGTATTAAGTTTTTTGGATGAAGAGAAAAAAAGTTATTATATTATTCGGGTGAACAATATTTTTAAGTGTGAATATAAAAGCTTATTGTATATGCAAGTTTAAAGAAGGATTTAAAATGAGTTCAATTACTATATTACATTATTTTTTTACATTTTCTAAATTCTAGTTTTTTAATTTCTAAATAATATTATATAAAAAAAATTACATGTGGAAAATAACATTTTTATAAAGCTAGCACATTTTTATCTTACATTTAATTTTTAAACGAAATAAGATATGCATATAAAAGCTTACTGTATATGTAAGTTTAAAGAAGGATTAACAATGAGTTAGATTACTATATTATATATTGTTTTAACATTTTCTAAATTTTAGTTGTGAAAAATAATATTTTTATAAAGCTAGCATATTTTTATCTCACATTTAATTTTTAAACGAAATAAGACACTTGGCATGAAAGCTAAATGTGATTTTTTTTCTAACAATATCACTAGATATGTGGCTTGTATGACGCCATATGTCAATTATTTTCTAACATAAAAAAAAATATTTAGATAATGTTGATATTTTAAAAAAATAAAAATAAATTTAAGAGTCGGGTCATTGATTTAATTGAATTCAATAAATTTGATCAATTTAATAATATTATTAAAAATAGCATCGACATTAAATAAAACAAACAATAAAAATTGACCATAATTATAAAAAATGAGCTATTAATATCATATTCAAAAGAATAATTTCTTTAAAAAAACTAAATTTAACAAAGAATAAAAATAAAAAGATCCAAGATAACCCAAGTTATTTTCAAGATTACTGAAAAATCCTATAGAAAGCAAAAAAAATAAAAATACAACTTAATCTCCAATTAAATAAATATTGAAGGATTAAACTGAAAAAAACATGAACTTATAAAAAAAGAAAAAAATACAAGCAAACATGTGTGAATCTCCTAAACTTAGGTCAATCTCTCAAAGTTATAACCCGTGAAATTCTAAACATGGTCACAATTAAGAAGCTTAATTCCTAACCAATTTGATATTGAAGAATAAAATCAGGAAAAAAATATCAATTAAAAATTTGTCAAAGTAAAAAAAAATTGCAATCAAAAGAACGAGAATCAAATATGCTAGGAAATAAACTGAAGAATGATGAAATCATATAAGAAATCACTTTTAAAAATTTTCTCAAATAAAACAAATAGCAATTAATAGAATAATGAATAAATCTAATAAATAAATAAAAAATTAAAGGATGGTGAAAACAAAAAAGAATTTATAATTTTATAAATTATGTTAAATAAAATAAATACAATCAAAAGAACTTGGACCAAATCTGAAAGAAAAAAACATTGAATGGTTGTTTTGAAAATTTAGAGGGTTAGGTACATAAATCGAGGAGAGAGAAAGAAAAAAAAAAATTTGTGGCACCAAACCATATGTTCATTGGCTACACACGATGCCTAGGGATAGATAAGCTACCGGGACAATTCAAATATCATAGCGGAAGATAATGTTTGGCTATTAAAAGATGTCTCACACACCTCTCGAAGAACGCATGCTTTGTTGTGCTTTAAGAAAGTGAACATGGAAAAAAACCCTAAAAATAGTTAAATAATTTTGTTTTTAAGAAAACTGTGTACTTTTATTATGCTTTAAAATGTGAAAAGACTAATGAGCATTGTGAAAATAAATTTTTACCTCTCTAATAGCTGGTTTTATGATTTTCTCATATAAGGACAAAATGATAATTATATTGTTTCAATCCATAATGTAATATGTTTTGGTCTATAGCGAAATATTAAGGGAGTGTTTGAGATTGTGTTCCTAAAAATTTTAATTTTTTTTTGTTTAAAATGAATTTTTTTTATATTTTCAGATTGTTTTGATGTACTGATGTCAAAAATAATTTTTAAAAAATAAAAAAATTTCATTTCGATGCATTTCTAAGAGAAACACTTTGAACCGCCACCACCGTCACAATCCCAAACAAGCCCTAAGTCATTTTAGTTTTTTTTTAATATGCAACTAAAGTATATTGTATACATGGTCACAGTGGGGCACATGAGCTTCCAGCTATATTAGTGATTTTTTTACTCATCTCATCAATACTACCGAGAATACTGTGTACATCATTTTCAGCACATGTTGATCATTTATTTAAAATTTCACATTTCTTAACTATGAATTTTAAAAAAGTCACAATTCTCTCGTGTGACTTCCATCAAACTGTGCTCTTTTTTTTTTTTTTTTCTAATTACTGACTGTCGCTAGTTTTCCCAAAAAACATTAAAAATAAATGCGTGAATTTTCAAAAAAAAAAAAGGGGGGCAATCGTGTTTTGCGGTAAGCGGTGTCGTTTTTAGAAAGAAAAGGAAGACGCGCGGCATGCAGACAGCATGTACGAGAATCGCGGCAGTATTATTATTATTGTTGTTGTTGTTATTAATGACCACTAAAAACGGCAGCGTATAAATCTGATGGGGGTGGGTTGGGCAACGCTTTTATGAATAAAGAAAGTGGAAGGAAGAACGTCGCAGATGCACGGTAGCTGTCGTTAGTTACCCAACAAACAAGAAAGGAACAATCTATCTTCCAAGCTGCTCACTTCCTCATTTACTAGGAGTAGTCTCTTGGACTCTTTCTCTTATATTCATTCATCACCGACGCCTTTCTCCTTTGAAAAACAACAGTAGCTTCAATTAGCAGCAGCAGCAATGGCTTCTTCAAGATTTTCTCTTCTCTTCCCATTCTTTGTTTTCTTCATTATTCTCTGCTTGATCAGTCACCCTGTCATTTGTGACGGTAACCATTTTTCTTTTCTTTATTTTTGGGATTACTTGGTAATTATCTGCTTTCTTTTATTTCTTTTTACATTATCTAATTTATCATGTGAGATCTGATTACTGATTCTTATGTTTGTTTGAATCTGTCGTTTTAGCTGTAGTCTTGTAGATCCAATTCTATAATATATATGTGCATTACAATTAATCTGGATACTTTTAATTCATCTGTATTGCTTACAACTTTCCAAAACGCTGGAATTGGTAAATGGTCTTGAATTGATTTCATTTCTACTCAAATCTGATGTCTCCAAACGGGCTGTTACATTATGCAGTGAATTTGCCTTTGCAAGATTGCTTGTTATGACCCAGTTAACTAAGAAATAGCTGTAATCCAACTAGTATTATAGTTTGCTTTCATGATTTGCATTGGCAAGCTCGTCAAGTCTTTGCTTAATTTTTTCTCTCCCATTAATCTGTTTTTCTGTTAAAATCTTTTTTATGCAATTTGCTGATACTTGTTCTTCAGGTCAAGAAAATGGTTTTAAAACTTGTTGTCCTCTTGCTATCAAAAACTAGTTTTTGCTGCTTGTTTAGAATGCACACGAAGCTGGAAATGATCCCAGATCCCAAGTGGTCTGGGCTTTCTTTTCAGTACAGTCCCATGAGTCTATTGCTCCATGTTAATTTGCCCAAGTTAAGATTTTCTTCCCGGCTGATATCTTAACACTAAGCTTCTCATTCCACCACTTATTTGCAGGTGATCAGGAGGATGCCCTTCTTCAAGGGATTAACAACTACAGGACATCCTTCAATTTGACTACCCTCACAAAAAATGATAACGCAGAGTGCCTTGCTGAGGAGATAGCTGACCAATTTAAGAACCAACCTTGTACAAATACCACGGGTTCCAACACAGTACCAGGCACTGAGCCGCAGTTCCCCAATTACCCGAGCCTTCTAGCCAAATGCCATTTGAATGTCTCCAACACAAGGGATGGAGCTGTGATGCCTGCTTGTGTTCCCCACCTGGATCCAAGTCTTGTGCTCACTAACTTCACACGGACTCCATACTCCGATAACCTTAATGATACTAAGTTTACAGGAGCTGGGATTGGTTCTGATGGTAACTGGATCGTTGTTGTTCTGACCACAAGCACACCTGAGGGAAGTTATGTGACTTCCAAGACAGACGGTTCGGATTACAATGCAGCCAATTTGACCGCCAAGAATACTGGTCTAATCTATCACTTGCTGTTTTTGCTGATAGGTTCTCTCTTCTTGTTGTGAAGAACCAAGTGCATGGCTAACACTAGCTCACATGAACGCAACTCGGTTGTACAAGGATCCAAGTCTTGTATTCCCTTTTGACATTTCAGAGGGACTGATTATTTGCATCGCTGTTTTTTCTTGTTCATATTTGATGAACTCTTATTTTTCGAACATTATGGGTCGCATTTGATTAACATAAGAAACACAATAATTTTTAAAATATATTTCAAAATTATCATAGAAATATTTGTTTTATATTTCCTTGTAGGTTTATTGATGAACTAAAATAAGTATTGGATTGGTTAAGTACTTTTAATACATGGTAAATCTGTTTTTTTCTCAAGTCCTCGATTAGAAGATGGAAAGGAGCCTGGAAGAAACATCGTGGAAAAGTTTTCGAAAACATGTTTATTAATTAAAAATTAAATGTTGTTTTCTTGAGAAAACACATTTTTTATTTTTCTAGTTCAGTGAGATACCAACAAAGGCTGTTTTCTTAATTCTTCACCGTAAAATTCACTATGAAATTAAGGGATTCGTCTGGCTTATCAATTTTTTTTTTATCTTAATTTCTGCTATTATTTGAAATATAAGTAAAATAAGGATATTGTTTTTTATTTTAGAAAAATTGTACTTAATAAACATGATTAATTGAATTTTGATTATTTCCAAGAAAGGTATTTGAATTAAGAAAATCTGAAATCCATTCTCTAATTTATCACTTGTAACGTAAAGTATTTTATTTTATTTTATTTGTTTATTTTAAATTATTTTTTAGTGTTTTTAAATAGTTTTGGTGTACTGACATTGAAATTAAATTTTAAAAAATAAAAAACAATATTATTTCAATGTATTTTCAAACAAAAATCAATTTAAAATACAATCGTTATCACAATATCAAACATGCTTTTTAATGCTAAATATTCAATTAGTTATTAAACTGAAATACATAGTTGTATTATGGAGTTTGATTAATAAAAAAAATAAAATTATTTTCAAATAATTAAAACACTTATATAAAACAATTATAATTATGGTAAAAATTATAAAAATTCAGACGCATAGATACCTATTGATAAGAATTTAAAGATTAAATACTCAATTGTTACAATCAAATAATTTAAGTTACTCAGGCCCATTTGTTTGCTGGAAAGTAATTTTTTTTTTAAAGTGAATTTTAGGAAAGTACTTTCCAATGTTTGGTAGTGTAATGAAAAATAAGTTAAAAAACACTTTTCAGTGTTTGGTTATGTCATGGAAAATGAGTTGGAAAATAACTTATTAATGTTATATTTTTTTCAAGTTTATTAAAATAATGAGAAAAAAAATTTACAAATTAAAAAGTTGAATGAGAATGAAATTGAAAAAAAATATAATTTCATAAATTATCTCAAATAAAATAAATAATAATCAAAATAATAGAGATCAAATAAAAAATAAAAAAATTAAAAGATGAAGAAATTAAAATAATAATAATTAACATTTCATAAATTATTTCAAATAAAATAAGTAACAATCAAAAGAATGAGGACCAAATTTGATAGATAAAAAATTTCAATTAAAAAATAATAAGGGAGAAGCAAAATAAAAATGAGGATCAAAGTTAATATAAAAATTAAATTCTAAGGGATGAAATTGAAAAACAAAGATTCAAAACAAAATATATATATATATATATATATATATATATATAGCAATCAAAAGTTTGAGAACTAAATTTGATATAATCAGTAAATAATATGACATTTCTAAAATTTTCACAACTTTCAGAAAATATTTTCCACCCAAAATAAAAAGAAAATACTTTTCTGAAAACCAAACCAAATTTTTCTTTGACTGGAAAATATTTTCCGTTGACCAGAAAATATTTTTTATTATTTAATTTTTCTAATAACAAACAAACACATAAAAATTTAAAAATTACCAAACAAGCCCAGTATAACATTAACTCTTAATAAAACAAAAAAAAAAAACATAGGCGAATATGCCCAAGTACCTCCCGTCCCGACTATCGAGGCCATACAACCACCAGCTCCTTAGCTTCAGATCCAACGGTCGATATCAACCTGTTACAAAAGAATAGGAAGGATCCTCGAGGCCATCTAACACGCCATCAGATCCAACGGTCCATATCAAACGGTTGCGAAAGAGTAGGTAGGGTTCTCTCATTTTCTTTTTTCTTTTTTTTTTCTTTATATTTCTTTATAGAATCCTCTGCTGGAGCAATCCAAAGCTCTCTCTCAATATATTTTTGTTTCATACCATTTATTAAAAAAAAAAAATCATGGGAAAAGGCCCAGGTCTCTACGTCGATATTGGCAAGAAAGCTAGAGGTAACAGGGATTTCATTTTTTGCTCACTCCTTAATTTATTTTCATTTTGTGATTATTTTGATATTTTTTTTCTTAATTTCTCGAAATTTCCAGATCTTCTCTATAAAGATTACCAGAGCGACCACAAGTTCACTGTCACTACTTATACCTCAACTGGAGTTGTAATTTTCTCTCCTTTTCCTTTTATTTTTTTTATTAATTATATATTTTTTTTAAATTGTGGTATTGATGTTCTTTTTTAATTAACGGACTGCCCAGATGAATCCTCATGTTTTTTTCCCCCTTTATATTCCATGTAGAAGTTGTAATGTTAGGCCTAGGAAAACAGTTAAGTTGAATAATTTTTTTATTGATGAGAAATGAAGTGGTCAATCTCCATTGTTAAGTGCTGGACGATTAATTTCTTTGCACTTAGAGCCTGTTTTTGTGTTTCAAATGCATTTTTGAAAAAAATTGAATTTTATTTTATTTTTTTTCTTTGCTTCAAATTGTTTTTCCTGTGTTTTTTTAAATTGTTTTGATATGTTGATATAAAAAATAAAAAAAATATTTTCATGCATTTCCAAGCGAAAATTATTTTGAAAAACAACCGTTACCATAATACCAAACTGGCTCTTAGCAGCAGGATTTGGATTCTATATTATTTTGATAATTTTATTTGCATTTATGGATTTTTTGCTCAGCATGTCGTTTTGGCTGATTTAATTGAGCTGTTTGTACGATTCACAAACAGTAAAGGAAAATTAAGCAACAACCATGTGTGTGTAGCCTTGAAAATAAAAGGAAACACTGCCGCGATTATAATTGCATTGATTTGTTTAGTTTACCATGATTAATTCTTTCGCAATTATGGTATCGGTGATATGGCATATGGGTTTCGAATTGGCGCGAGACTCTTTAACTCGTTAAATATTACACCTGAGAATGGACCATCTGTTTTGGATGTGCAGATGTGAAATCCTTTAGATTGGATATTTAGTTTCGATGTCTTCTATCAAGTTAATTGCATTGAAGCATATGTTCTTGTTTCTTTTGAAAACAACCTTCTATAATATTATCATCTGACATTATATTTATTTCGCATTCCAGGCACTCACTTCAACTGGGATCAAGAAAGGTGAGCTGTTTTTAGCAGATGTCAGCGGTCAGCTAAAGAACAAGAACATCACAACTGATATAAAAGTGGACACAAACTCCAATGTAAGACATTAAAGCTTGCCTGCTCTCCTTCTTGTTCTTTCACTTTTAACAAATCAGAAATGATAATTATCTGTGCTTGTGATTTGTATATTATGCCCTTGTTTGATGATCCTGTTTAGACTTCAAGTCACTATCAGAGGTACTTTCTTCTCTTTTGTGCTCTGGGTTGGTGAGCTATGAAGCTCTACATTTCTTGAGTACCGGTGTAAATTGTTTGAAGATGGGATTTTTGTATTCATCTCAATTATATGGTCAAACAAGTTGTATGTGATCTCTTATCCCAGATATGGCGAATTATCGCATTAATTCACCAGTATACCACCATGATTCAATAACTCCTTTTCATTTAAGGAGGTGTTGGTAGCGGTGAGCATTTAAAAAAACTACTAATTTGGATTATAAACTTTTAAAAATTGCAGAAAATGGGTAATTCGGGTTAAACAAAAAAAAATCAGGTTATCCAATAATAATTCATAAATTTTTAAAACTCATAGGCTTGTAATGTTCCTTAAACCTAATTCTCATGTAGTCAAAACTTTGGGGAAGAAAAATTAATGGGGTAATAGGTAAAAAATTCAGGTAATTTGAGTTATCTGAATTACCCAAATTGTTTGATCGGGTAAAAGAAATAGGGTTAGGTAAGGAAAAAAATATTTTGGATAATTGGGATAAGTATTGGAAATGGCATTCCCTTGAATACCCCAATGCTCACCCCTAGTATTTGTTTTAGAAAAAATCTTTTGCATTATAATTTACATTTGAAATATTTTCCGTAAGACATTTTACATAGAACAAATTTTATGATTTTTGGTAAGTAATGAATTGAAATTATAGTGGTAGTGAAACAATGATGATGTGTTGTGATGGTGGGGTGGTAGAGGTGATAGTGGTGGTGATGGGATGGTGGTGGTGAAGGTGGTTGAAATGGTTGTGTGATAGCTAAAGTTTATTACTGTTTGTAAAATATCTTACAAAATTTCATGAGCTGAAATTTTTTTCCAATAAACGAACTAAGTTTGTGGGTTGACCATAAAATATTTATGTAGATCAAATTTTTTGTAAGATATTTTACGAGAAACAAATTTCCCTAAATACAGCGTTTACTTCAGTTGACTATAGATGTGAAGGATAGAGCATTGCAGGGTTGCTTTATATTACATGTATTGCTGTCTTATTTGTTAGATTGTTCTTTAGGACATACCCCATGCCTGTATTGCTGGACCAAAGCATGATTTTACTATATAAGGTTGTAAAGCAGTTTGTTCGCATTCTTTTCAAAAGATGAAATTCCTTTTGGCATTCATCGCAGCTAATTAGAATAACTTTTTTCCATGCAGTGAACATTCGTTGGATAATTATATAACTAGTAATATGATGCTTTGATTGTGCAATTGATAGTTTTGTGTTCATCTGTAGCTTCTCACAACTATTACTATTGACGAACCTGCTCCTGGGCTCAAGACCATCTTTAGCTTCAAAGTCCCTGATCAGAGATCTGGCAAGGTAAAAGGGTTCTTTCCTTGTCAATTAACTTTTATCTTGTCATTTTCAGTTGTTTCTACTTCCTGCTTTGCTTGGCTGTTGGGAGCATCATTATTTTGCGGTTATGGTTATTGATTGCTGGTCTGATTTTTTGTATTTGTTGTTAAACATTGAGGTCATGGTTGTCTTGTCTATTTGGAACTTCTTACTGCATTAATGGGCATGCCACAGTGTTAATGAGGCTGTTTTTTGCCACTCTATGATCTGATTTAATTTCTTGTGCTAACAGGTGGAACTCCAGTACCAGCATGAGTATGCTGGGATAAGCACTAGCCTTGGGTTGACTGCAAATCCCATTGTTAACTTCTCAGGCGTGATCGGGAGTAATGTTGTTTCTCTTGGGACGGATCTCTCATTTGATACTGCTACTGGGAACTTCACTAAATACAATGCAGGGTTGAGTTATACAAATGCTGACCTGATTGCTTCTCTGACAGTGTGAGTAATTCAACGCGGTGAAAGAAGTTACATTTTAGTTAATTACTCTAATAGCTGTTACTTTCTGTTGCTTTCATTGATTATGTTCACTGAGCATTGAGCTCTACCGGTTTAAAGACTGGCGTGAGAATTCTTTTGCTGGCACTATCCCATTAAAGAGCTTGAGCTGTAGTTCAATGCAGAGAAATGCAAGTTTTGAAGGCATTTGCTGGTGAATAATTATTTACTGGCAGTATTGCTAAAGATGCTGACTGAACTAATTTCTCTGATTTTTGTAGAAGGTCTACTCTCTTGTATCATCTAGGACAACCATTTTTACTCTGAACTTGGGATTAGCTCGATGTTAAAACATTAAAGTGGAGTTATTTCTGCTGTTTGTGCATATTTTTTATTTGAAGTCTCCCTTTGCTGATGGGAATGTTTTTGATGATGACCACAGCAATGATAAGGGAGACACCCTTACTGCTTCCTACTACCACACAGTGAGACCATTGACCAGTACAGCCGTTGGTGCAGAGCTGACCCGTAGTTTTTCAAGCAATGAAAACACATTGACCATTGGCACGCAGCATGCACTCGACCCCCTGACTACAGTGAAGGCTCGGTTGAACAACTATGGGAAAGCGAGTGCCCTTATCCAGCATGAGTGGCGCCCCAAGTCTCTCTTCACAATCTCGGGGGAGGTTGATACGAAGGCAATTGAAAAGAGCGCTAAGATTGGATTGGCCTTGGCTCTCAAGCCCTAGACCAGGCAACTTCTGGTGGTGTGACTGTATCTCAGTTGTTTTGTTCGTTGCAGAGAGCAATAATACACTGAAGGATGACAGACTTTCCATCAGTTTCTGTGATGTGTTTGGGTTTCACATATTTGAGGGTTATGGTCTCTTAGAAAATAATTCTAATTGGTGTCAGGCACCAATTTACTCTTCAAAATTTTGCATCCGCCCTCAATAAGAGGGTATACATGTTCTGGAGCAGAGTTGCTGCATTTGGATATTTTTGGTTTGATCATATTAATTATTTTTCTTTTCCTGGTTGTTGAGTATCGCCGAGTCTCCTTTCATGTCTACTTAGGATTCTGGTTGGTTGCATTTCAAAGTAATTCTAATTCAGAAATGTTAAAATAATATATTTTTTATTTTTTAAAAATTATGTTTGATATTAGCGTATTAAAATAATTAAAAAATATTAAAAAAATATTAATTTAAAACAAAAAAAAATAAAAATTAAATTAAATTTTTTAAAAAATAAATAGGATTTAAACTAACATGGTTTTATGATAAGTATTTATGAAAATTTATTGTCATATATCAATAATCATGACACTCTAGTCCTTTTATGTACTTATCCAACATCAATCATATTATATAGATTGATTCTAGTTGTGATATCTTTAGTATTAATTTTTTTAAAAAAAAAAAATACTAATTTTATTTTATTTTTTAATTTTATTTTTTGACATTAGATTTATTAGAGAATAAGTTTTTTTGATTTGTTTTCTATAGAGTTGTTTGAATCATGATTTAAGTCTTGACGGATTAACTTGGTAGACTTGTTTTTTGTAATTAATTTTTTTTTTAATTTTATCTTTTAATATTAGATAAATTAAGAATTGATCTTTATAATTTGTTTTAATTTAATTTTTATGAGATTATTTTAATTTTATGCTTATGGTTTGAGTCATAAGTTTAGTTGATTATTTTTTATTCTTTTTATTTTGTTTTTTTATTGATTTTTTTTTATTTTTGTCATTTAACATTGGATTAATTGAGAATTGTGCTTTATAATTTGTTTTGAATTTTTTTCTATTAGGTTCTCGGTTGCATGATCTAAGTTTAGCAAGTTGACTCGGGTTGATTTGGTTATTTTTTTATTGATTTTTTTTATTTTATCTTTTCAATATCATGTTGATTGAGAATTGAGTTTTAAAATGTTTTTTTATTTATTTTTATGAGGTTATAATGATCCATGACCCGAATTGTAGATTATAAATGTTAATTTGGATTGATGCTTTTATTTTAATTTTTTTTTACTAAAAAATATCTAGGAATTTCTTAAGTCAAATTATGTTTCTTCTAATTGTTCAGATTATTTTTGAACTTGTAAAATTAATTGGATGATATTAGTTGGTTTCAGAAGTTCTAATTTTTTTTTTCTTCTTGGAATCATTGGATATTTTTAAAACATTTTAAGAAACTTTGAATCCATCGATGCACACCGTAGAGTGAGTAAACAACAATTATATAATATAGATTGATTATAGTTGTGATAACTATATCCTTATCCATACGTATCATTATCTATGTATTATGGTTATCATTGTCGATAAAGAAGTCTCCATTTTGTCGACTTCTTA
>Ga0307510_10002679_pt1 | contig 20376 bp, 22 predicted proteins | sample 12_EM_MG_FD_207224 | JGI IMG/M metagenome (GOLD analysis project Ga0307510, IMG submission 207224) | Populus trichocarpa ectomycorrhiza microbial communities from riparian zone in the Pacific Northwest, United States - 12_EM | ecosystem: Host-associated > Plants > Roots > Unclassified | place... | reverse complement strand
ACGTATCGGAACGCAAGAAGCGATTAATTATTGTCGATTAACATGGTACCACTAGGGACGTACATGAACCAAAGGTCTGCTCGATGGGGTAGGAAAACCCGCCACACCATTCCGCTGCCGCTGACCACCCGAGCCCACTCCAGTACGATGACCCAACTCATCCACACCTTGCGTGAGTTTGATACCACTAGCTGACGCACGTGAGTGAGGCGTAGTCGGCCGCGAATGGGGAAGGGAAGGGCCTGTGGCGGGATCATCGCCCGTCTTCGTAGGCTTGATATACGAGAACATGGTAGATGAAGAACCAAGGCCATGACCCCCCGGGGACGCAGGAGGGGGTGTACTCGGCCGCGAGGGTGTTGATAGAGAAGATCGTGAAGGAGCCTTACGAGGCAGGTGCTCAGTCTGCTCGGGGGGCGGTACTTGCGGAGACTGCCCCGTATATTCGTGTTCAACTGCGCGCGTGGAGCGTCCAGTATGATGGCTCTCGACAAGACGTACGGAGCTGGCGCTCTGCCGCTCCGATACGCGAGTCGGGCTTTCACGCCCTGATTCCTCGACATTCTGGGGCTCCGATGTTGTCCATGACTTGCGCTGCGTAGCGGCCCTCTGTGGCGATGGGGTAACAGCGGATGGTGTCCAGGACTTACGAAAGTGTGAAGGGACAGTCACTGTTGCGGGCTGCGAGGATGAAGATTGTGATGATTCGGGCTTCCACCGACTAGCGATCGAAGGTGAGGACTTGGCTGGGCTAAGTTTTCCAACTTCCGGCACAACAGACCCCGCTGCTGCCTCAAGAGCACTGCTTGCCTTCACCATTGATTGTACGAATCCCCGACCTTTGAGGCGACTGATACTGGGCGTCGGATCCTTCTCCCTCGGCGGGAAAAGGGAGGGAGTGCGGTGTTGTGGGGTGAGCGGAGTAGTCTTCGGAGTGGAAGCTTCCGATCGGGGAAGAGACTGGTTCGATGCAGAGAACGTGGGAAATTTGGCGCCTGATGCAGGGGATGACGTGACTGCAGTTCCAGACCTCTTAGGCGTGATAAACGCGGGTGCAGGGGGTTTGGAAGGTGGGGACATGGGAGGTTTCTCCAAGGGTGACATACTACTAGAGGTCGGCGCCGGCGAGCGCGCATCGAAATTCGAACTGCCAGGTGGGACACGTGTACGTGGGGAGCTCGGGCGAGACTGTGACAATGACATTGGAGACGGGAGCGTCGTAGTGCGTGTGGGATGGGTACCAACGGGTGTGCTCATAGTTCGTGGCCTAGGCGCATCGCGCTCCGAGGATGGTTTGCTGGCTTGTGTCGATGTAACCTCTCCGATGTGTTGCACGTACCGTTTGAGTGCCGTAGAGGAGGACCCTGTGCGCGGTTGACGAGGCGTTCCCCCTCCTAAACCGTGATCACCGTTCGGAATGGGAACGAGTTCTGTGATAGAAGAAGAGGGCTCATGTCTTGTAACGGGCGAGTCAACTTCGTGATCTTGGGTAAGAGAAACGACTTCACGTCCTCGTGAAGTAAGCCCAGGCATCGCTACGCCTCCTCGTCCAAAAATCGGATGGGGTGCGAAAGAAGGGTTCTTCCGCTGCTCGAATAGGGTAGGGTCGGTGGCATCTAGTTGGGGTGCATGCTTGTTTAATCGTGGACCCGTGGCACGGCCGCCAATAAAGGCTGCAAGAGACATGGGCGCAGGAGATGACGGGGCTGTCTGTGGGCGAAGGGACGGTTTGCCAACAAGTTTCTGGAGGGTCTCCTTTTGCTCGCCATGGCGAACGGTGCTTGAAATCGTAGAGTTAGGAGCATCAGAGCGAAGTGAGACGGTTGAAGAGGTGTCTAAGGGTGTGTCATGTCCTTACATCGCCCGGTCAACGCTGATGTAGAGCCGAGACCGACGAAGGAAAGAGCATACCAGCAGAAGAAGGGTCGAAGGAGGCCTGGCCATAGCCAGTACTACGACGTACCCGAGCGAGACGGGATGCGGCAATCTCTTGCTCGAGCTTTCGGTGTTCCTCCTCTTCGTCTTGGTCAACCTGACGCTGTAGAGCTCGAATCTTCTGGGCCCATTCCGCAACGCCAGGTTCACCAGGCTTACGCGTGCTGAATTGATGATGTGAAGGACTTGCTGGGAGCTCCATGCCTGTACTGTACAACTACGAAGAGAGGGTTGATTGGTGTTGCCAGTGAGATCAACCAAGGAAAACAAAGGTGGCAAGGTGTGGAAATGCGGAAATAACAAACTGTAACGTGACCCAAACGTGGGTTTAGCTAAATTCGGTAATCTTGAGTCGAGCTAAGGAGTACTGTACCGAGAGTCTGTCGCTAAGTATAAATGGTACGTGTGTCATTGTCAACTAGTATGAGTACGCATAATGATCATAAACAACGTCCGACGACAGTCATTACAAAAGAACCGTCAAGAAGACACCCAAGCCAGACAGAATCGCCAACCCATCCCACAGTCCGAATGACTTAAGTGCCCCACTGGTGTTCGTATCAGGCAAGCTGTTGCCGGTTGCGGTCTGTGATATCCCTGATGGTGTTTTGCCATCTGTTAAAGGAACTATAAACGATGGATACCAAGGAAAGATAGAATGTTGGCGAACCAATGAAACTGGCACCGCACTGGTTAGAAATGCTTGAATTGGTACTGGACGTGATGACCTGGGGAACGTTCGAGATAACGATGTTATAGGCTTCCTTGGTACAGTTATTACACGACAAGCTCTGCTGTACGCCAAGGATGGGAAGACCGCCGGTAAAAACTTGGGTTAGGAAATTGAATATATTGCTTGCGGTGACTGTGCCGGTGCTGTTTTGAATGCCATATAGTTGATCCACGGAGCAGAGTTGACCGGTGCTATTACTGGGTATTGACAGAGTGTACGTCAACATTCCTGGGCGGGTAATTGAGGGGAAATCTTTCCAAGACATACTCTTTCAAACACAGAATCTGCCGCACGGTCGGATAGTATGTCTGGACAGTGCTTGTGACACTCGGGATACTGTCGTTGTTTAAACCAAGTGATGAGAAATCAGACGAGCATCCTTGCGTGATATTGGTCACGAATGCAGCAAGAGTCTGGTTCGAGCACGCGTCCTTGGGGCACATGCCATTCAACCAAGTATCAATAGGACCGATGACGGAGGTGTTTGAGCTGCCCACGAAAATGGGAGCGAGTCCGGCAGCATTTATACATTGGGCATCGGGGGAGGCGACGATGTCAGCGAGTCTAGACTGGCACTGAGCTGAGATGCTTTGGCCGCTGAGAGAGGGAGAATGGGTGGTTAGATGGTTACTGGGAAAGAGTGAGGGAGGCGCACGGACGACTGAGCAAATACAGAGACAATCCCGGAAGTGATCAGGCTCGCGAAGATAACAGAGGGGTTGAATAGCATTGTCGATATGAGTGGGAAGATTTGGGGAAAGGATCTCGGTCACCTGTGGTGTTTTTAAGTGAACGGGGTGGATACTTGTGAGAAAATCGACGTCAACGTACCCGTCCAAGACGTCAATGGCACAGGTTCGCACCGAGTCATGTGGGTGCCCATTGGATTGCTCCTGCTCCTACTGCGGATTCGGGTTCCAATCGAGTGGCAACTCGGTGGTGCGTAGCTTGTGGTGCTTGTGTGCCTCTGTTTGTACCCGTGGTGATGTTCATCGCGCCAAGCTAGAAGAAGCGATGATCACCACCCCAAAAGGAGCCACGACTTCTCCTCCAATGGCTATTCTTAAGAATACACCATTCGACTTGTGGTCGCTGTGCACGCTTGAGCGTATGCCCTATTCCAGTTCCCGTTCAACCCGCATACATCCATGCAGGACGTCATATCCAAGCTAGATGACCACCACCAAGAGCAACACCATCCTACGCGTCGAGATTTCAGTAATCCTACTCAATCATCATCCCATGTTACACCTCCCGGACAAACTTGCACCGATGGAAAAAAATGCTACATCGAACCGAATTCCACTACTTGTATGGGGCCAGGTTTTGACCCCAATGCCTACTCATGAGCCTCTAGATGTCGTCTCGTCGTCTGAAAATCCTGGAGAGGCCCCTTTTGCTGTCTCGAATCCATGCACGCGAAATGTAGCTGGCAGCGTGGATCTCGACGTGATTTCTGACCGTGGTTCACTGTTGAGCCTCCCAATAGACCAGCATAGGTTATGCACGCCGCGTCATATGCCACCGCCTAAAAAAGCCCTAGGTCCCAATTCGCAACCGTGGGCGAGCAGTCGGGCTGGCATTGATAAAGAGAACATTTCGCCACTTTCCCCCTCGAATAAGTACCCCATAGCAGTACAGGGGCTTGTTTCTACCTCTTCACCGCTCGTCCCTGCTGTTCATTCAAATCAACTCGATTCGACCATCCCGCCAGGCCTACCTCCCATCCAAACCCTTCTATCGATGTCACTTTGCGGCCGACCTATCAATTTCGACCTTCAAACCCTTGATGACGACCCGAGATCGATCATAGAACTGCTTAGTGCCTCATCGAGCGACCGTGATAAGTGGATGATCGTTGGCGCGTATTACAGACGCAAGGGCAACACCCACGCTGCCTTAACCGTAGTTACCACCATGGTACAAGGTCAGTAGCAGCCAATGCATCGCCTCCATACTTTTCTGAACATGCGACCCTAGTACTCAAGAGCCTGGGACTCAGGGAATGTGACATGAGACCCGCTTTCCTCATGCTCTCCAGCTGCCATGTTGAGTTATGGAAGCAAACACGCTCCCCAGATGGCTCCGAGACGGAGACCTCTGCAGCACACCTTGACAAGTCTTGCCGTTGGCTGCAGCTTGTTTATGGCCAGAACAATCCTGAGCCTATGTCGGAAAACAGCTCTGAAATTATCGACACCCTCTCCCCTGTTGGCCCTACGTCTAGGCACCCCCGTGGCGTTCCGTTTGCTCAAGAGCGTTTCGCGTCCGATAAATGGCAAAGAACGGACATTGAGCGTGATTTACAGGTCTTGCGCGACCGGCAGGCACTCCATGTCGAAGAGCTGGCTCACACGCGAGAGGCAAAGCGGCGCCTCGAGAGCGAAGCCTCTAATGAACGTGTCACACGACGACGGCTCGAGCGGGCGTTACGTGACCTCGAGGCCAAACTTTCCAAAGCGCAGAGGCGTGCCGACGACGCCCACGCCCTCGTTCGCATGGAAGTCCATACACGGAGGAGGTGTGAACAGGTAATTGCCGAGGAGCGGGCAAAGCGCAAAGCATTGGAGGACCATCTAAAGGAACAGGCACGGTGTGCGAGGCCATTGCTCGAAGGTCTTGCTAGTTTGTTCCAGGGAGCAAATACACAAGTCCGACCTGACGCAACTATTGGCCCTACGGAGAGTTGCCGTGATGATAACCCGCAGCCTCAACTTGAGACGACTCGGATTGGCCGCCGTGCTCGTGAGTAGGGATGAAAAGTGTGTGGGATGGCTTCTAAAATTATCCTTTACAAAAGCGGATGTTTATTCTGTAATAGTACACCCGAGGATAGAGCGAATAGAACCGATTGAATTCAACATCCGCCATTCTAAGAAGAGACCAAGAATACTAATTCCACGAACAGACGGGATCACGACAACCTTATAGCTTAGTACCTTCTTGGCATGCGACTGGACCGAGCATCAGTCCGTACTTTCCTCCGTACATGTATTTCGTTTGTCTCACCTAAACAGGAAATTTCGACCTACGTTAGGGTCTGGAAAGCGATCACGCCCAACCGAACCGTGTTGAAGCCGCGCTGTATGAATAGCAAATACCGATGCTCGCAGTCATAACAAGTTTCAAGGGGTGTAAAATCGTGCTATCCGCGGACAGTGTTACACCAGGCTATCTGGGAACGGATCGTGGTCGACAAAAAGACTGAGGGACAACTTGGCTCGCATGTGTCGCTGTTACCTGCAGTTTGTCAGGGAAGGGCCATGCGCAGGTCACCACGATATCGAGGCCAACCTCCGCGGGTTCTGATGGGAGGCAAATGGGCGTCAGTGGCTTCTGTGACAGTTAGCCAAAGTGGAGGTTCGATATTGCACGCGCCTCGAGTTCACCCTTGCGCTACGGTGAGCGCCATGACGACATTTCGTGCCCAGGGTTTGACTATCTACATTCCTACGACTAAGCTTGAAGGCATTGAAAATAAAGCCACTTATTGCCACGGACTCCCAAACCTTTTCCACTCATATATGTGATGTGTCTTGGCGCGATCCCATCTTATAGTAAGATAGGTATTGTCATGCTCAGGGATGGGGTCTGGCACTACTGCTACCCCATCTTTGATACTTTTGTCAGTGACGACCCTGAGCAAGCCCTTACCTCGCGTTAATGCGGGAGCGTTTTCCCGATCCTGTCTCCAGAAAGAATGGCGGGTACATACCGACATGTGCGTGCGCGTCAGATGATGCTAGACATGCACGAGAGCAAGTCTATCTTTACTTGAGTGGTCCTGAATGTGCTTACCCCGGAGTTGCACGCATTCATGCAGCGCCCACGGTGTTGAGCGCCAGAACCTTGAATGTGAATCTTCTCAGTAGCTCTCGCCCATAAACCACGCGCGCCCTCGACAATAGCCTCAGGAAAATAATTATGTCCTTCAGGGACTCCATGTGACCACCAGTGCAGATGCACGCATTAGGGATAGTGGCCTGTGTACCTGGGACCTTGCGGTCCGATCTCTGACAGCTAACTGGTATAAAGTCAAATAGAGTGGGCGAGAGTTTGATCTGTGTGGATTCGGGCTGCGAATCTGAGGTTCAAGGTGAGGGCGCGGGAGGAGTGGTGACCACAGATGAAACCTGCGGTGATGGGAAGGACGATCGAGTGGTGGAGTGGGGGCTACATTACTGCTCGACAGGACTGATGATGACGCTGTTGCTGGTCTGCGTCATGTTGGAGCCAGAAAACAAAGCAAAGCCGGCGCCTTTCCATATCTCCATGTGAGTCTCCGAACAATCGGTCTCATCGCTCGTAGCACGCTATACCTTTCGGGATTGCGATGTACAATCAAGTCGCCATGGTACAGACTGAGACATGGGTCCGTCCAGTAGATGGTCCGGCAGTACAGTAGTCCGGGGGTAGATAGGTTTCATCGTTGTCCTGTACCTGTGTTGCCGTCACCTCCACCTGGAGATCCGTAACTGTGCCGTATTTTCATTTATGATCCATAAAGCGAACAACATTGATATTCATGAACCCACAAAAGATGCATGACGTGAATGCATGACGTGATAATAACATGTGATGGAAATGGCAGGCTGCTGTACAGATTTCCGGGAACTCCCGAGTGGCGGCTAAACTCTGATTTCAGACTGGATGGCCAATTGGGTCAGAACACATCGTGGTGGTGACTTAATATTCTCGCTACCGTGCAGCACACCATCCTTTAATTCTCGCTCTATTCAAAATGGCCACAGTACAAACACTCCCGAGGGATGTTTCAAAGCTCGGGCAGGAAGTAAAGCTGTTCGGGAAGTGGGATACGCAAGAGTTCGTGCCATTTGGATTGCTCAAAGACACGGACCAAAAAGATTAACTGCTCTACATTTCAGCGTCGAGGTGAAGGACATATCACTGACGGACTACATCCAAATACGCCATGCCGTTTATCTTCCTCATACTGCTGGTCGATACGCTAAGAAACAATTCAAGAAGGCCCAGATGCCTATAGTTGAACGGCTCGTAGACAGGTTAGTTATGATGTTACCGCAGCACCAGTCATGTTGACTGTATGTGCCTTCAGTCTAATGATGAAGGGTCGCAATAACGGCAAGAAGCTGCTGGCTGTCCGCATTGTTGCACACGCATTCGAGATCATCCACCTCCTTACGGACCAGAACCCAATCCAGGTTTGGCTGTTTTCTCCCCTTCAATGCTCCACTTCCCTAACTCCTTCCCGTTGTATAGGTCCTCGTCGATGCCATCGTCAACACTGGTCCTCGCGAAGATTCTACTCGTATCGGTTCTCAGGGTACTGTCCGTCGCCAGGCCGTTGATGTTTCACCGTTGCGGAGAGTCAACCAAGCCATCTCACTTCTCACTATTGGCGTATGTTCGGCCCTGTGCCACCACCCTTCACGTGTGCTTATCTCATGGTCTTCGCCTTCTCAGACACGCGAGTCGGCATTCCGTAATGTTAAATCAGTAGCAGAGTGCCTCGCGGATGAACTCATCAATGCGGCAAAGGGTTCTTCGAACTCCTATGCTATCAAGGTTTGCCATTGGTCAACTTTGTATTTCTATTGCTCATGCGCAGCCATGCTACCCGCAGAAAAAAGATGAACTGGAGCGTGTTGCGAAGTCAAATCGGTGAAAATTCGTCCTCCGCGGAGTGTGCAGTTCCCGCAGCTTTCCCACATATTTGCTTATGCCGCTTTCGCATCCCAGCCCGCGTCCGCATGTATCTGTATGTCGTCCACGTGCTTGTCTTACGGCAATTCGCGTGCCATCCTTAGGCAAAACAGAAATACTATTTCTCCAAATGCAGAAATTTGAGCTTCTCGTGGGGCGTAGATTGACACGTGTGTGTCATGGCACGGTCAGATCCTCGGAAATACTCCCTGGAATTGTCCGTACATTGGAGTGAGAAGAAACCGTGATATGTTTCATGCATGGACCACGGTCATCCATCCAGTTTGGAATTGTGTGGGGCCAGACCCCGGCGTCTGGACCGGTGTTGTGCCTGTGGGGATATCTCTACACCATCGTTGGCGTGTTCCCTTTCCAGAAGAAAACACGGTGCGGAGAGGGCCCGCGCGTGATCGCAGCAGGTGGTCGATCTACGTGGTGGGGTGGTGGCAGCTTGCAGGGAATCGGGGGCCATCCCCTAACTATGCCCTCCATGAACAAGCAGTGTACCAACTGGAGGCATGCCGCGCCACGTCGCTGGCTCGAAGATCCCAAAGATGAATGTCCGCCTGGCATCGGGCTGTGTCGGGTTCCAAATAAATAGGTACTTCCTTACTCCCTGTGTCGTTTTCGGGGGTATTGACGCATTTGGGAGATCACTTGGCACATTTAATTTTTATTTATTTACTTTTCTCGTTTTTCTCACTATTCAATTTTTTTTTTCGGTCTGTGGCGCCCCACGCCCTCGCACTCGTACCCAGTTTCCCGAAGGTGTCGCCTCGCGCCCCTACGACCTGTTTGTGCTGACGCCACCGGACGCAAAACATTTGATTCCTGATGGGATCTCAGACTAGTCCCACATTAACTTTATTCGTTCAATGCTGGATGGCAGGGAAGGACGTCTTGGGACAAATGCTAGCGCGCGAGAACCATCAAATGTGACGTCTTGCCGTCGCGAATATATTAAATAATAAAATGGATGGGAAAAAAAGCGAAAGATGCGGCGAAGACGGACAAAGGGATAGCTCAAGTCACTCAGCATAGAAGCCAGAGATGGAAAATGGAGGGCCCAATGCTCCATTCTAAATTACTCTATTGTACAATTGTGCGAAACAAGATGTGCGATAATGACGGTCGGCGGAGCAAAGGCCAAAGGGGGGAAGAGATAAGACCTGCAGTTCCGCTCATGGCGGTTTCGGTGTCCACATCAATGAGGCCGGTATGATGCGTAGTAGGTGTCCTTCCCCGGAGCGGTTACAAGAGAAACAGGGAGAGATGATGATGATATATTACACAAGTATAGTATATGCCAGAGTGTGCAATAAATAGGTGAGCCTGTCTGATCCAGGGGCAGGAGCAGGAGAAATCGAAGAAATCGAACGAACGTGCCCAAATTGAATTGGACAAGTGCCCACATAGACGACCGACATGGAAGTTGACTGGCAATGTGCAAATAAATAGGGTGTGTGCCATGCAGAACGGCAAATGCGTAAGTGTGAGCGACTGGGCAGTGGCCACAGATCCATGATAATGCCTCGATAAAACGCCTTGACCGCTTCACGTTGCAGGATTGGCAGAGTGTCGCAGAATAATGGCAGTGGCTGGGAGGGGCTGTGCCATTCTAGTGGTAAGACCGTCTTTTCGATCTGCGTGGGGTATAGCCGTAACCGGCGGAGGGACTCCAGTGCAATATTAGCGCGCACGCTTCGCGGTCGTAATTCTGATGCATTGATGCTTTTAGCCCACGACCTCTAAGACCCCCGCGAGCCAGAGGAGAAAGAATACACCAGAAACTATCGGCGCTGTGTTGGGGGACGGGTGGAGGAGGACGACTCGGGTTTCGGGACAACGCCGTCGTAGCCCGAATATCCGATCTCTCGGCCAAATTCTTTAATCATGGCCTTTCCCACAAGACACACCCAGCCTAGGCCCTCGCCGGACGAGGGTGCGCCGGGCCAGAATAACTCCCCTTCTTCGTCCTCAATGTCGGGCTCATATTCCTGGTTGTGTGAGAGGGACGAGTGTATGATACGCGTGAAGGTGGTCGGAAAATGGTCCGACAGAGTGCGAAGGGTTAACAATGCTTGAGATTGTCTCATGCAATGGGACGCCCACATCACATCTTGGGTTAGGTTCTTAAGTGTATGTGTGAATGCAGCCGAGATCTCTACCGAGACAGAATTAGCGATGAGCGGTGGTGGACGGCCCAGACGGAAGGGCTGTTCTCGCGAGCGGGTCGCGGGGGTAGGTGTGGGGCGAACCGGTGCGGTCGAGGCGGACGAGTCACCTGTTGCGGATGGAGTATCGGATGGGCGGCTCGTTGGTGTGGAATTAGCGCTGCTCGTTGCAACAATACTCGCGGGGGAGGGGAGCATCGGTGGCGTTGACTGGGTGCCCGTGAGTGGCGTTCCAGTAGCACTGCCGGGAGGGGCGGAGACATTTTCAACAAGCGCCCGAGCTTGAGCCATCAACTTGTCCATTTCCCTGTCAGCACTCTGTTTGGTGGCGAAGACAAACATGCGGGTATGTATGAAGGCCTCGATCATATATCTGGCGTGTATGATGCCCGGTAAGCGTGCGGTACAAGGAGGTGTTGGAAATACCCACATGAGCCCAAGGAAAGCCTTCTCGCATTCGCTCGAAGCATTCTCTGCCGTCCATTTGTTCTTAGTCCAGTTTAGAAAGGCGTCCTCGGTTTGCCATGAACCGGTTATGCATGCGTCTTTGGAATAGTCGGTGGTCCATATAGAATACGTGAAACAGATGAGAGCGTCGAGAAGCTCAAGACGGGCAATGAGGGCACCATGCTTGTGATATGGAGAATTCTGTGGAGGCGGATTTGGAAGTGGGCGATATTCCTTATGCTGTGGAGAGAAAGTAGACCAGTGGCGAGCGTCCCCAGAATACTTGAGCATGCGTCCATAGTTATGATAGCGATCGTGGAGTTCGTTGAATGTTGGGTCACCTCGTTGGAGGTTCTTACGGGGCCGTTGTATTGGTAAAGAATGAAGAGGGGAAGCGGGAAGCGGGGGAAGACGAGATGAAGGGACGGGGGGCGAGGGGTCATCACGTAGCTCGCCTTCCTCTGGCTCAGAGCGGATTGGGGGCTGTGCCTGATGACGAATATAGTTTTCCGGGTAGTCATCCACACGCGTGCGCTTCACAGGATCGTATGCATGATAGGACTCGAGCTTCCGTTTCGCGGGAGGTGCGGGTGAGGAGGGCCTAGAGGCGGGTGGCGATGGAGGGAGATTTGGGGAAAGCGGGGCTGAGAGTTTGCTAAGGATCTGAGTGGGGGGGTGATAGGAATTAGATACGGGAATGAGCGAGGGCAGGCATGAAGTCGAACCTGCAAGTTCTTTAGAAGCTGACTCCTTGATGGACTGGGAAGGGTAGGAGAAGAAAGTGAGATGATTGTGCCAAGGAAGTGAAAATGATGGGAGTTACCGCTTGCGATGTTTATGGTTGGCAGTTGATAGTGATGAGGAGCGGTGAGGAAGGACGATGGCAGAAGGGGGCATTCTGGGAGGGAGGGTGAATGCGAGGGAGGATGGTGGGTGTAAGAGAAAGAGGGAGGAAGGGAGTGCCGGGGGCGACAATGTGAGCGCGAGCTGAATCGAAGGTCTAGCACCCAATCGCCACTCGGCTGAGCATTCCACTTGTCAGCCGACTTGCTGGGTTCTCACTTGTCCTGTCCATCTTTCCGGGTTTTACGTTCCTCTCCTTTTTGTCTTCATACCGTACTCTACCGTATTACTTTTCCAACTACCAGAACCCTTCGCCCCCCTTTTCCTTGGTCCCGGTAACCATCCATCCCTCCATCCTCTCAACAGCCAGCCCGATTTGCCACCGCTTCACCGGTCTCGCATGCCCCATGCGCTTGCCGTGTCGCCATCAACTCGTCGGCTCTTCGTCGGCTTGCCAGCAATTCCGCCACCGAGCACAGTCAAGCAGCCACATCACCGGCTATGCCGCCATTCCCAAAATGCCCGCAGCAATCGAGCGCTCGGTCTCACTTTCACTCCTTCGCACTTCATTAGGTCGACCGAAGCGCCTTCTCCCCGATCCCAGGATAGACGCTCAAAGGCACAAACTCATCCACCTAAACCGTACCTGGTAAGTACAAGACCTGTGCCACTCTGTACACTAGTATCGCATCTCGGATCTTTTGTTCCTTTTGTGTTTATGCACCTACAATACCCTTTGAATAATAGTGGACTTGTTATTATCATTCTCATAGCACCGTACTTTTTGTCGATTTTCGTTTGACATGGATTGTTTGGGCCAAGTCTCGTTTTGACGCATCTCGAAGAATCCGCCACTTTGCCTTTATGCAGCGAACCATCCGAAATTCGCACTCTCACGCCTTATCATGTGGTGCATTTTTTTTGAGACAGGAACGCAAGCAACTAGGGGACGCTCACCCTGTAACTGCAATTTATTCTCGCTGCTGCGTGAATGATGTCAGACAATAGTGCCAAGGTCCATTTGTGGGTAAATAAATCTTGGCATCGATGCGGTGCAACATTGCCCTGGAGTCAGAGGATGGGATGGTGGAGCTACTCTGGAGACCTACCACGTATAATACAATACGGTACGGATACGAATGTGTTGTATCATCTATCATACAGTACAAACTGGTGACGAAACGGAGAGACAAACCGATCGACTTCGGAGGATCGCGCCTGTGTTTCGGGATTATCCGGGGGTTTCATTACCTTCAATGTCAATTGGACGCGAACACGCGACAATGGCACGGAAAGTTCGCTATTACTTCCGCATCGTCCACAACCACGACCACGACCACGACCACGACCATGACCAAATGGTCTCATACTCTGCCCATAAGTGCCGCTAGGTCTACCCCACCTCGGAGGTTTAGAGGAAATGCCATTGTCATACTTACCCTTTTGGCCACCTTCCAGCTCTATTTCATCAGCAGCAGGTTTCCCACCCTCTTTCGCCGCACCGTCCAAGTCCCATTCCACGCTGAACGATCTCTTGCGCGCTGTGCTTCTCTGAAAGTTGCCGCAGGCCCCCCTGCTAACTTTCATGACCGAAAGGTGTCAGACCGGTTTGCCCACGGCACAAAGGCTGCCCTCTTGCACAATGCACGCATCTGGACAGGCGAGAACAACGGGACGGAGATCCTTCATGGAGACGTTTTCATCGACAAAGGAATCATTCAAAGCGTTGGGGATGTCAATCTGAATGCCCTCGGACTGGACCTTGACGGTATGATAGCCCGTGGGGAGCTTGATGTTGTGGATGTGGGTGGTGCCTGGGTTACTCCTGGGTGCGTGAGTTTTGGATTTGGCTGTTGTCTGCCATGGTGGTGCTGATCCCCGTGGTTTTTCAAAGGCTTGTCGATCCACACTCTCACCTTGGTGATGCACCCTCGCCTATACTCGATGGTGCATCGGGCGATTTCAACTCCGGCAAGGGGACCATTCAACCATGGCTTCGTTCGCTAGATGGACTCAATACACACGACGACTCCTATTCCTTGTCCATTGCGGGTGGTGTCACAACTGCCATCGTACTACCTGGCTCTGGGAATGCCATTGGTCATCACATATTTTCAGTCGTCGCGCGATTCCTGCTGAGAGTTCATCATAGGTGGTCAGGCATTTACAATCAAGTTGCGGAAAACGGCAGAACGCTCGCCAACATCCATGTTACTCGAGCCTCCCCTCGATATCAATGTCACTCGAAGTACTGGCGATCACATACCGTGGCGGTACATGAAGTGAGTCGCATTTGGCCTGTTAGTTTGAGCTTTACTCATGGTGAGTCAGGCATGCATGCGGTGAGATAGTTTGCTCGGGATTGAACTTTATCTCACCATTGCCCTGGATGTCGCAGGAGAGAACCCTAGTGCGTCCCTAGGAGACGCTTTCTATCGTCCTTGCATTCCTTAATGCGGTTACCTTCTCAGGTCGGATCTACGACGATACTCGCATGGACACTAGTTGGGCATTTCGACAGGCGTATGCTAGTTGCTGTGTCATCAATGGATTGTTGACCAACTTTTCTATAGATATGATAAGGCGCGCCAGATCAAAGAAAAGCAGGATGTATACTGTAGTGCTGCCGTCGCTGGCCAATGGGCCGGGCTGGGCGAATTCCCGGAAGACCTGCAATGGGAGGCACTGGTTGATGTGCTGCGAGGAAGAGTCAGAGTATGCTGTCTTTTTGTACTTGTCGGACCAACATGTCGTGAATTGTTTGCCTTTTCCAGGTTCAAACCCATTGTTATGAAGCCGTCGACCTGGATGACCTGATACGGGTACGGACATCAAGTCGCTGAGTAACCCCTATGACACTCAATAACAGCTGTGTCATAGCTTTCCAATGAGTTCCAATTCCCCATCGCGGCTGTGCACCATGCCCATGAGGCATACCTAGTTCCAGACGTGCTGAAACGAGCATATGGTGCGAATCGAATTGCTTGGGTGCGTCTCGAACAAACATAGATCATGTAACACAGGGCATCCTCCTGCAGTCGCCATCTTTGCGACCAATGCACGGTATGTTGTCATTTCGGTCACTTAACCGGTTGCCCTCATAAAAATACCAATATCCAAAGGTACAAGCGAGAAGCCTACCGAGGTTCCGAGTTCGCGGCGCGAATTCTTTCTGAGAATGGGCTCAAGGTTGTCGTTAAGGTGGGTAATTGCCCCTACCGCCGTGCCGCATCGAGAATCTATGAATATTGCAGTCCGATCATCCGGTGCTCAATTCCAGATACCTCCTGTATGAGGCGCAACAAGTGCATTACTACGGCCTTGCTGCTAATTTGGCACTCGCCGCTGTTACAACGCTCCCCGCTCATGTCCTTGGATTGGAGCACCGAATTGGGTACCTAAAGGAGGGTTAGTACGCCATACATACAGCACTGGAAACGTTCTATGAAGGTCGCTCATAACTTCTATTACTTCTAGGCTGGGACGCTGGTGAGTCGAGAGCTCGTGTCCCTACATGAATGGCGCCTAAATCTTGGCGCTTCACCGGAAGATCTGGTTATTTGGGATAGCCACCCTCTAGCGCTCGGCGCCACACCCGCCCAAGTGTTCATTGATGGAATTCCCCAACTAGACGGCCCATATGTCATTCCCAAGCCTGAAGCTTTCCAGGATCTTCCAAAAGTGCCCAACTTTGATCTTGAGGCCCAAGAAGCTGTCGTATTTGAGGGTCTCCCGCCGCTTCTTCCCAAAAGGGCCCCCACGGACATCATCCTTTTCACGAATGTCAATAACGTCATCCTTCCACGACGTGGGGACCCTGCAGAAGTATACTCCTCGCTAGGCGACGAAGTTGGTGTCGTAGTTGTACGGAACGGTGACATAATTTGCTATGGTGCAGAGGTCACTTGCGCCCTCGATGATCTCACTGAGGGCGAGCGAGTTCGCGTGGTGGATCTACAAGGCGGCACCATTTCTCCAGGGCTAATGACATATGGTTCCCCACTTGGCCTCCAGGAAATCGAGGCAGAGCCATCGACTGGTGACGGGACGGTGTTCGACCCGCTAACCGGACGTGTTCCCAAACTCTTGGGGGGTGATATCTCCATCGTCCGCGCCGTCGATGGGCTGCAATTTGCCAGTCGCGACTCCCTGTGCGTGTGTCGCCTTTCCAAAGTCTTCACTGACGCCTCTCTTTGCCTTAGGCTTGCATATCGCGCTGGCGTCACAAAAGCCATCGTCGCGCCAGTTCACCACGGCTTCTTTGGCGGACTGGGCACGTCATTCTCGACTGGTGCGGTGCATAAACTCGCAGATGGCGCAGTCATACAGGAGGTCACTGCGCTTCACGTCTCCGTCGGCCACTTTGGCAGCAGACCCAGCATCAGCACACAGATCGCCGCGCTCCGCACCCTTCTGTTGTCGTTACCAGATGACAGCATCACGGACGCCTCTACGCCCTTCAGAGATGCCGCGAGGGTCTGTCAAATTCTCTCACTCAGCACACCCCTACATGCTGAATTTCTGTTAGGGCGTGCTTCCGATCGTGGTAGAGGCGCATAGTGCAGACGTGATCGCGACACTGATCCTGTTGAAGAAGGACGTAGAGGACAAGACGGGAGCAACCATTCAAATGACGATTGTTGGCGCCACGGAAGCGCACCTTCTGGTGAAGGAAATAGCGGAAGCGAACATCGGAATCATCTTCAAGCCATCACGGCCGTTCCCGGCCACGTGGGAACAGCGCAGACTGTGGGTGTTGATTTGGGCTTAGGCCCAATCTTTATGTGAGATGACCTGCTCCCAGGTTGCCTGGTCCCCCACTTTCCAAGGAGACGGAAATTGCCCTTTTCCTGGCACACGGTGTCACCGTTGGCATTGGCATTGAAGAGGCCTGGAGCGCGCGAAACACACGTTTCGATTTGGGATGGGTGCGTGCATTGATCGCATCGTTCTTAACTACACGGCTATCTCCGTGGCGACGGACGAGTACTGATGGCTTGGCCCACGTGTAGGCGGCGCTGGAGGCAGGTGGTCGTATCTCGAAGCTCCAAGCGCTCGCACTTGCGTCGACGAACCTCGAAAGGCTGTTGGGTAGCGACGTAGAACTTGCCTCGGGGGTCTCGGACCTCGTCGCAACCCAGGGAGGAGATCTGTTCTCCTTCGGGAGCAAGGTCGTTGGTGTTATCTCCTCGAGGCGGGGGTATGTGGACTTGTTCTAGAGGGGCCAACGCATTGTCGTGCGTCGTCAAGCCGAAAGTCGGACGATTCATGAACAGTATTTGTCGTGCAACGCATATTGATTAATTACATGCGTGGTTATTTCATTTTCATCTGGCACATTCAGATGACGGATGAGCCGTCACACATTGGCACGCCGTGGTGACCCGAAGAGTATTGGCACTAGTACTGACCCTGACACGCGCAGTCTTGCCTATTAAGATTAAGTTCCGGGCTCTCGGCAATATCTTACTGACTGAGGGCCATCGTGGATGAACACGCGAGAGGAATTGATGGAGAAAATTTGTAGAGTACTGTTTAATTAGTAATATACATTGGTAGAGGCGGTAGCGATAGTGAGTCTATCAGTTGTGGATGTGTTGAACTCCATGAAACCCGAATGAATGATCACAACAGTCCGTCCGTGTGTTTAATAAACAATAGAATGAAAATAGTTCTGGGATAAGAATCTAATGCGTCCAAGCCAAGCAAGGCGATGCAGATGCAAATGTCCGTACTCGAGACACTGCTATAAGGCGCGTGCCTCTTCGATGGTTGATTGTCGGTTGTGTGAGAGAGGTGAAGGTAGTGAGGGGGACGACGCGACATCGCCATGAATGATATCTGAACCAGTCCGTGATGGCGGCACCTGTGGGAGAGAAGACTGCCATCGGCTCGGGACCTCAACACCATACGAAACCGTAGTGCCCGTTGAATGTGCGCTGGAAGGTTCAGCTGTCGTTGGGGTGACCTGAGACAGCACGTCGCGCGCATTCATCGCCGGATCGACTCGTGGCCCACTGTGAGTTGGGGTTGGATTCGAAGGGCGCGAAGTCACGGTGGACTCGGCCTTCTCAATGTCCTTCTCCGTCGTCGTTTCGTTTCCGAGCGACCCTTGTGATGTTGAACTACGACTTCGGAGAGTGGCAAATCGTCGGTGGAGCCACAGGCGCTGAAGTCCGAGGTTCCACAACGTATTGAATAACATCACCACGACGGCGATCGAGAAAAGTACAAGGACGACGATCCCAATAACGACACGCGGGATAGGGGCTAGAGCGACTGGCACAATGAAGGCGACCAGTAAGCCAGAAGTTACAAGGCGGACGACGGCGAGGAAGACGCTGAGAATGTCGGCGCGGCGTGTCTTGCCCGGCTTCAACGTGATATGGGAAAATAAGAGAAAAAGTTCAATGCAAACAACTAGAATAATTTGCACGGTTCCGTGGTTTTTTGCTGCGGCGATGAGTATGGCGCGGAGGAAATTGGCTAGGAGGGGCAGCGAAAAGAAATGATGTCGCGGAACACGATACTGGCCATACAAAGGCTCAAGGGTGGGGAGATCTTCGGCAAGCAGCCATGGCGATGAGCGGCGCCCGAATAGGAGCACGCGTAAGGCTGCACAGCCCACAATTCCGAGAATCCCGAGGAAAGTAATAACGGAGATAAGAGTAGAAAGCCATGAATCCTTCAAGGTCCATTGGTACAGTGCGAACGTAGTCAATGGGAAAAAGGATATTAGTGCCTACAGGAAAACTTGATTAGTATGTTTGTGTTGACATGCGTACAAAGAACTTACAATCCGCAGTCCCCAGGAGCGAGCAACAATAGGAAATTGAGTTTTGACCCAAAGCGAACGAGTGCGGGAGCACAGGGCGATCACGCCATAGATCACGGCCAACAGTACCAATGTGATGGCGATAAGGATGAGAGCGGAAAAGAATGTGGTCATGAACGCATTGGCCGTGGCAATGCCAACTGTATTCACATAAATGGGTACGCCTGCGTCAAGAACGTTGGCGGACTGTTGGGTGACGGTCGGAGGGGCCGAACTTCTGGGTTTAAGTACTTGTCGAGTCGGCCCAGACAAAACGATGTGAGGGAGGGCTTGAACAGCAGCAATCAGAGTTCCTGGGGCATCGTAACCACCCCAAGGACTAAGCTTGCGGTTGACCAATGCGACGGAACCATCGGCGGCGGAACCTGCAAGATTGCCACCTGTGAGGTGCCGCATGTTGGTGATGCTGTTCTGCATAGATGACGTGGGTGACTGAGAAAACAGTCCCATCGCCCACGAGAAGTTGAGTGTGAAAGCCCGGTAGATGACGGGATAGTTGAGATCAAAAAAGCCCGATGAGGCAATGGTTTGATAGAGGCCAAGAAGATCGAGCAGGCGGAAGGGAGCCACAGAGTCGGAGAGAAACGATTGCCAGGCAGCGGAGGAGAGGGCAACAAACGCCAGGCTGCCAATACCCCAGGCGACGCCGGGTTGGTGGGTAGACCAGCCATTGGATAGGGTGGATTGTATGCATGCCTTCACTTGGCCGGTGCCCACCTCCGTCAGGGTGAGCTGAGCAAAAGCCTCGAGATCGGGTATTTTATACGCAATCGCGGGGATTTCTGAAGAGACCTTGATCGAAGAAGGAAGAGGGAGTGATTCAGAGCCATTGAACACATAGACAGGGAGGGGACAGAGGGCGCCGTTGAGAAGCTGGCAAATATCCAAGGTTATATTAACGGGATGCATGCCGTAGACGTTCAGGAAAATATTTGCGGAAACATTGACGTTTGCTTGCTGTTGGAGGAAATGAAGAACTGGTATACAACACAGAAGGACTATACATACGACTGATGCGGCGGAGACGTTGAAAACCACAGAATGATTTGAAGGAAAGTAGGCAACATCGAACTGTTGAACAAGTAAATTCTCCGGTGGAGCGCAATAAGATACAGAGGAAGTATCTGGAGTTAGCAGGCGGGTGTGAGGACTCGTCCTTAGTTAGAGTAACTAAACTTACAAAGGACGTCTTCGTGAGAACGGACGAGGGGGAGAGCAAAGAGAGAAAAAGTAAAGAGTCGCAACCAGGCGACAGAGAAGAACATGAAGGGCGTAAAAGATGGGGGGGGGGGGGAGTAGTGAGCTCGTGGCAGCCTGTAAATATAAAAAGAGTGGAAACATGAGGCTTTTGTTCACGTTGTGCATTGTTCTAGCGTGACGAACCGCGTCTATTGTTTTTTTCTGCCAGACAAGGCGGTAGTGACGCGCTCTTGGCGAAGGATGGAGAGGCTACGTCTATGGCGCCGAAAGGAGAGTGGAGTTTAAAGGAAGTGGAGTACGTTGCGGAGAGGAATACATGCAGGCAAGGCGAGAACAGTACGAATAAGACGCTCAGGCTTACTCCCACCACTTTTTTTTTAGGACAGTACTTCGGACCGCAAACCGAGGATGAGCACATTTTTATCATATTTTACGACACTGCGTTTACTCGGCTTATCGCCCACAACTGGTCGATTCGACCCCATGACGAAAATGAACGACCGATCCCTCCAGTAGTCGTCGTG
>Ga0307510_10002678_pt1 | contig 20378 bp, 21 predicted proteins | sample 12_EM_MG_FD_207224 | JGI IMG/M metagenome (GOLD analysis project Ga0307510, IMG submission 207224) | Populus trichocarpa ectomycorrhiza microbial communities from riparian zone in the Pacific Northwest, United States - 12_EM | ecosystem: Host-associated > Plants > Roots > Unclassified | place... | reverse complement strand
GAAGGAATAGCGTGTTCCAGATGCGGTATAGCTTATTTAAGATGAGCCATTGGATCTCGTTAACCGGTATTCGTAATTTTGTTAACATGCCCTACTAAGCCTATTTGCAGTTTAGACTGTGATTTCTGTTGAGATCCCCGATGGTGGATTTAACGAGAGTTTACGGTAGAGGGGTTAGATATGAACCTTCGGAAGATATATTCGCCGAATATGGAAACTACCGGTACCGGTACCTTACGGCACAGAGCAATGCATTTCTTTTGCCGGACCGCCCTTCCCTTCTTTTCTTTTCTTTCCCTCCCAGTGTGGGACATTTCCCCGAACCCGCGGTCGGGCCTCCACCGAACTCTCGGCGAGACAGGGCGGCTGGTGAACAAGGGTTCAATTCCAAGTCATTTTTTGTAGCCCTAACCTTGGAGATTTCCTTTTTCCCGCCCGGTTTTGGTCCTGGGTGTGGTTTGGATGGAACTCAATTGGCACAGCAGCCACTCCACCGCCAAGAATTCGTTTTGGAGCAGGAGGTGGTACGATGGGTGGGTTCTCTGTGTGGTGCTGGATTCTAGGACCTAATTTAATGGAAATGCCCCGTGACGTAAACAATACTTGCACAAAAGGTCCCTATGAGTGAGCGACTATGAACTAGATTCCGGGCCCCGAGAAGCAGATCAGGTAGCGTACCGTGGCTTCGATAGAGCATGGCATGGGAAGAAATACGGAATGGAGGAATTTGATTCTAGCCCCAGGCATGAGAGTACCTACCGCATCTATAATAAATTATTGTTTTTCTTTAGAAGGCACGAGCTATTTATCGGCCGAATTTTCACGTCTCTTGTTTGAGGTGAAACCGTTCGATCTTGGAGGTCACCGATGTCCCAAGCCCATGCGTGAGGGTGATCATCCTTTCCCGCGCCGTAAGTTACAAGTACCGAGAAGGGTAAACTTAGACTACTCGTAATCAACCCTCCACTTTTGCCACTTCACTTCACTTCAATCAAGTCTCTCAATGTCGTACAGGGCTTTGTGAATAAAAAAGAAAAGAAAGGAGAGAGGAAAGTGTTAAAAAAAACGGAAATGAGGGCAGAAAACTCATCCGAGTACAAGCAATTGAAGACATGAAGTGCAATATCATACAAGCACTATCTCCTGGGCCGTCAGGATACTGAGAAACCAAGGTCAACAAGGAATTTTCTGCTGATATCATAACTAAAAAATGGCAAATGTGCAGTCTTCCCACCATATCTGATATATATTAGCTACGTGACCACACTTACACCGATATCACTAAGGAATACCGTAAGAACCCAAACAATTGAACCTCGCGCTAAGCCATCCCTTGATAGGGGGACGAGTGCACAGCGGAAATTGATTCCCTCAGCCGAGCTTAAGACAGAAAAAAAAGAAAGAAAAAAAGAACTAGACATTACCAGAAAATGCAACTCCAACGTCGTAGCGTGAGGTCCAATTATTCGAGTTCTTACGGTACTGAGGCTGTGGTTCAAAAGGACCTCAATCTTCTATGTCTCAAACTTTCGCAGGGAGGGCGCGCAATTTTCGACTTCCCGCCGGCCCCGGAGATATCATAATAGAGGGATCCAGCAGGAAATATAACCCCTACCAAAAATTCCAAGTACTCGGGGGGGGTGGAGGTTAGTGATGGGATGGACAGACGTTTGAGACGTCAAAGCTTTTCACCCTGCCTAGAATCATACCTTTTTTGCCTCTGACAGTGATGAGCACGGGGGATTGGAACCCCCGTCCGCTCCATCACTAACCTGCTCGTACACCCCCGAGGATGAAAGGACAGACTTCATGTGAACCTCCCGAAAATTTCAGAGCTCCAACCCGAAGACATGATGCCAAGATGCCAAGATAACCTGAAGACAAGAAGGAGACAGCCTAAGACCTGGCTAGTCCTAAATTGTTGTGGTACGATATTCGATGATTGTGGGCGGAAATAGCCGCTGCCATACTTATTGCAGTTTAGATTTTTGCCTTGGCCATTGTTTACATCTTGGTATTTCTTGCAAGGATACCGACTACAACCCCTACCTACCACTCGCAAGTGGGTGCTAGGAGTGTTGGTGATCCTTTCAAAAAATGCCAAGTGGGGGTACTTCTGTACTAGCCTGGAGCAAAAAGTGATCGGAAAAAAAGTGGTTGGTGCAACACCACTTTTTTTCCTGTCACTTACCCTCACACCCAGGTACTTGTACAGTACTTACCTGGTTTTGCCTTTCCTGGTTTATTGCTGTTTCTGTGGTTACGACGTTTTCCATAAATCTTGGGTTGATGGTCTATCGGGAAGCCAGGCCAAAGCTCGTTCGGAGACGCCGGTTTAGCACGTGAATCTCGTTCGTTACTGGCGTATCCTATCGTATTCGACGAACTTTGAGACATTTGGGCCCTCTTTTCTGAGCGCTAACTTAGTCTTAGGTTACCGTAATCTGTACTACTGTACGAGTAGACTACTTCGGTATGGTTTCTTTTTTGTTCGTTGTTTCTTTCCCCTTTGAGGGGGGGCGATCCGGGTTGCTTGCATAAGCCAGCTCCCACCAATGACTGGTGGGCAATGTGTTACAATAGACCTCGGGAGGTGCTCTCCCAATTTCTTACGTTGTTCCATGTATACGCTTGAACCTTGTGCTATGTGATGTTGTCCCCTCTTGTTCCCAGCAGTTCCCAGATGCTGCGTATGTATTCCCAGTGTTTGCTCCTCTACATAGTCCACTGCTTTCTTTCGTTTCTTCTCTCCTTTTCTCCCTCTCTTAATACAACAATTCGCAACACGATGTGATTCCTGATTTTGTGATCATGGATTATCACTCGGTGATGGATTTCTCTTTTGCGTTGAAAAACGGTCCAATGGCCAGGATATGTACCGGAGACATGTGCGTGCGAGAGATGCTAAGAACTTCTATTGTACTTGTCCCAGGCAAGAAGTATCCGGAAACAGGGGTGATCCTAGAGTCGGAGTTTTGTATGGTACAAAATCCGTGCTTATCTAAGTCACATACAAAATTCGGACTCCAGGATCACCCCTGTTTCCGGATACTTCTTGCCTGGGACAAGTATCTTAGAGGGCCGGGAAGGTCCACTATTTATCCGGTGAAACAGCAACATATATCGGCAACGGAGAAGGAGTCAAAGAAAACAATATGGGGGACAAGAAAAAACAAATGAGAACAGAATTGCATATTTGGTCGATTGATTGAGCGGTGACATGAGGGAAAAGTCAAATAGGGTAAGCCTAACCCGGGGAGTAGGAAACCGGTACTAAGGGAGAATGAGCGGCCTTGTCGTACTCTAATACGCAGAAAGTGCATATCCGAAAAAGCCCAATTTCAGCATATTGTGGCACTGGGTGGACTAGGGAATAAGCGTTGTGGGATAGGTGTCGTAAATGTAGATTCAGAGGCCAGGTCACGGGGGCCGGCCAGAAACGATCGGGGCACCCTCGTTCCCGTCGGGCCGGGAGCTCCTAGTGGGGGATTGGATATTACTATACCTATGATATCATGGTTAACGTAGAGGCGGCCTGTATGGGCAATACGGGAAGGGGGTATTCCGCTAAGGCAGATTCGAGCCGACAAAACGGTGGATAGGTAGGGGGGCCTCGCCTGTTCGGATCTGGATGTGGAGGGTGCGATGATCCGAGGGGTTGGTCGCCGCACTTGGTGGGGCTTCTTGATTCGCTATGTATTTTCGCCACCGGTTTGAAAAGATCCATGAACAGTTCTAAAAGCAGGATGCTATCGGGTTGGAGCCCTTTTCAACATCAGTGCTTGTATCTTTTTTGTTCTGTCGAACCCTACTCCGCACCAACTGTCTCCGAACTACTAGACTATCTCGTAAGCTACCTCTAGAGCCGGTACTTGTATCTCAATTCATTTCCCCTGTTCGGTGTTCGTGAATTACAGATCTCCTGTTTGAGCTGAGCCGGCATGGTGAGACTCCATAATAGCTAGAATCCAAGGTGGGACATTCTAGCGATCGTAATAATGAGGTGCCAGGAGATGGCTGATGCTAAAGGCTTTTGTAACTACCCCGTAGCTGGTGGGATCAAAACTTGGGTGTTAAAGCCAAAGGTACCCCATTTGTACCCTATTCCCCTTAAGGCTCTCATACCAAGGATAGGCCTAGAGTGTGAAGTTCTTCTGATACCGGGAACATGTACTAGTACTATACCCCTGATGAGAATGGCTTGGACACCCCCAAGATGTGGTAAGCCTGGGTATCAATGGAACAAGGATTTTACCCAAAACTTGAGGTTATATATTGGTCGCAGTGTCTTAATACTCGGGGACTTGTTTCCCAAACTTCTCGGCCCTCCTGAAAGTGATGGGTCTTGTTGTCAAAGCCGGCTTCTTGGTCGCTTCTTGCTAGATCGCACCCCGGAGCGGTTCTGAAAAACAAAGCCTTTTCTGTGCCCCCGGCTCCCCGTTCTGAAATATTTATCAGACAGTATTTAGCCAGACCCTTCTCGTGCGAATCTGGACCTTTTTTTTTGCCGATAATAGCTTGGCCGGTCGACTCGGTACCGCTGTCGAGCTCCGTCAGCGCCGAGATGGGGGAGTTGGAGGCGAGAGGGGAGGGTGTGACTTGCCCCGGCCCTCGCTGGATATCGGACTTGAAGGAGTTGTGTCGTGAAAATTTTCACAATACTGTAACCCTTTTAGATAGGGTGAATGCCAAGGGGAGGGGGAGAAAAAACAAAGACGGAATTTCGTGCATCTGGCTGACGAATGAATACCGGACTTTTGGAATTGGCCTAACTTAAGTTACCCCCCTTTTATTGGGGTAATTATGTCGGCGATAATGGAGTCGTAGTAAGATATATAGAGTAAGGTATTAACTTGAGGAAGAGGAATTTGTCTTGGGACGTCAAAGTTTCTCTTTTGCTTGTAAGTATCGCGTTGTTTTATTTTGTTGGTATTTTCTCCTGTCCTGGTAGGGATTGTAAGCTTAGACGTCCTGAGACAGGTTTCTCCTGTCCAAGTTGATACTGGTAGGCTTTAGCACTGTGCTACGTCAAATCGAGTCAGATACAATACTCGTACGTAGCCGCGGTGCTGCACTTACAGGTACGATACATTTCTTGAGAAGTTCAACCCATTGCGACTAATCGGCGCCGGCGCCAGGGGGAAGATAGCGATATAGTGAAAATTACACAAGGCGTCTCGAAATCCGAATTCTCCGTTCTGGTGCTCGAGTACTGCGGCAATCAAAGCCTGAGGCAAAACGTTTGGGCTCCGGCGCGGTACTGAACTTTATCGTCGGATACCAGAAACACTGCCGTGAAAGAAAGGCAACTCTCACTCCATCTCCCCGCATTCTACAACGTCCAGGAGACGCTGGTGCGAAGCTTGAATTCGCTTTGTTCTCCTGCCCGTCCGCTTTTTCTTTCTTTCTTTTCTTTTCTTCTTTTGGCTACGGGAGATCTGAGAGGATTAGTGGAGAAGTCGTTTGTCGCCTGAGATAGGGGGAAGTGCGGGAGGGGCGGAGTGGGAAGGATTACGCTTGTTTGCAGGGGAAAATCTGGGACGTCGAGGGTTGGAAGTGCCCGACGAACGTGGATTGGGGAACTAGCATGAGGGGTGGTCACTGGTGATCTACGGTAACTCAACTGGCGATCAGTCTCCCGACTTGTCTAGCATTACGAGGCTCACTCGAGACTCTTAAGATTCTCGTCCCTTTCTCAGATCCTGTTGTGCGGTGAGGCGGCATGGTCTGATCTATCTGATCTGCATGTGATACGGTGATACCCCTTGGGAAGAAATGTTGAAACCTCGCGGTCGAGTCACTCGTGGGCTTGTGGGGTCCTTGCGACTCACCTCCCCAGTACTCCCTCCAAACCCACTTACCTCGACTCTTCCATCTAGATCAACTCGAGTCACTCTCCGCTAAGGCATTGGGAATTTAGACCCTAATAGACTCCTCCTGGAGATACTTAGGAATTCGTTACAAGAGAACTGGTGGTGATGGCGTGGCAGTCCTGGAGTACCGCATTGACAAGGCGAGTGGCTACGCAGGCGTAACAATAGATTTGTGCTATTCTAATGAGTACCGCACAACCACTATTGTATCTCCCCGCAAGAAAATTATTCGGTATGATAGTACCGTATCCACTAATGAAATTCGCTAACCCCGTCCCAGGATGTGTTATTTCCGGCCCAGTAGGATATCGTATTGCTCTAGATTTTGGCCTAAACAATGGATTATGGTTCGCTAGTTCAAGTTGGTCTGAAGTGGCCGATGAGAAATGCCATCTGAAACCTAATTCCGCTCTCTAACTGGACTGGAAATAACACATCCTGGGACGGGGTCAGCGAATTTCATCAGTGGATGCGGTAGTGATGGCTAACGTGGAATTAAGCTTATGGCCGGGTGGCTGATGGTGACCTGCTCCACAGAGCCTCGTAGGCAAAAATAATAATCGGCTGAGGGGATTGTGCAGCGGGTCAGGCACCGGTGCTGTACGGTACGAGTACTCGAGTACTGATGCCAGCCCACCTGTCATAAGGTTGATTACTCCAATAGCGCCTCGCTCCCCTCCTCCACTTCCAGGGACTGGTCTCTATCTCAGGCTTACACTACCACACCAAGTCCTCAACAGGATGCATCTTTTTTAACGCCACAAGCACTTTGTTTGTCTGTGTTACCAACCTGACTCTATTTTTGGACTCTGTTTGGTATTCTAGAATCTTATTTTTCTCGCTTCGCTAGGATGGCAGCCGAGGGATGAGATCATTCAACTCAGCTCTCGGGATTTCTATTTTTCCGGATGGGTTGCTTGGTTCGAGCAATTATTACACCTTTTTTGGGTCTACAATAGAGGGGAAAAGGGGAGTTGTTATTTTGTGTGGGGAGGGGAAGAAGTGACAAATTCAGGTTTTTTTTCTTCGAGAAATGCTCCTACCCTTTTACCAGCGGAGAGAAGGGCGGGGAGTTAAACTACTCGTCGGAGAATAAACCAACTTCCAGCTAATAGGCAGCATACCATCTCCATCCATGGGGGACTGGCCTCCCTAACAATATTTTCTAAAACATAAAATACTTCTCGGATTATGGCTTTTCGATAAAATCTAAAGGATACGAGTTTCTTTCCGCTAAGGTACAGTACTCGTCGGACCGGTTCGCCCTTTTTCAAGCGCCTGGTAGGTATTTTTTATTATTAAATTTTATTTTATTTACCGAGGTGTTTTTTCCTTACCCGCCCCCCTGTCAGGCAAGGAGTGTTGATCAAGGCGGCTCTTCTTGTGCCTAAAACACCAAGTACCCTAAGGGAGGGGGTTAAGTTTAGACGCCCCTTTTTTTTTGGCTTCACATCCGCAGCGGATAGGCTGCAAACCTCTTTTTCTCTCGACAGATCAAGGAGCCTTGGCGGGGGCTGGAGCACTTCTGCTTCGAGGTTAGGTGAGGAGTGCTAGGTGCTCTCCAGAGGTTAGCAGTGCCTTGAGCTGGATCTTGGGCTGGCAGCACCGCTGCCGATTGGCGTTTCTGGCTGAAACCTTTTATTGGTATCTCTGTTGCCGGTAGATGGTATCGCGGACTTGCTTGTTGCGGCTATGTAGCGAGGGGGTTTAAGTTTTCTGACGTTGTTTCTGGATTGCGCAGCGCTTTGCGGCGTCCAATACATGAGTTACGCTGAATGTTTTATGATTACAGGCTGGTATTAGCGTTCATTCGCGGGAGCGGGAGCGGGAAGGCTAGTTTAAGCTTGTATTATCCACTCAGGGCCTCGCACTCGAGCTGGACGGTGCGACACTATGAAAGATGTAAAGGAAATCTGTCGGAATTAGAGGCTTGGAGCTGTCGCAAGATGGAATCAAGGGCCGTGAGCGGTCCACCCAGACTTCACCTTGGTCGTGGGGTTCGGGCACGGGCAAGGGGATAGGCTGCCAAGGCCGGGATTTAAGCCACACTGCACTAAATGCGGTACCTTTTTAGAGATCTTTGGAGGTGTGTCGAAAACGAATCGGCATGTATGATATAACAGTATTTGCGTGAGTGCAGTGGCATAGACGTACTGGAAATTATGATTGGGAGGATGGGGAAATGCAAACCGTCATGTTACTCACCGATAGTTGTATGCTATATGAAGGGCTGGCTTGAATGAGTCGTCTGCTTCATGTGAGACTGCATCCTTTACTTTTCGTCAATGTGTGTAGGTTTTATCACAGATTTGTGGTTAGGGGGAGGATCCCGATTGTTTGAAGTTTTTTTTATTGCCATTTGTTCACCAGGCGGTTTTGTGAGTTGGCCGAGTTTGGAGTGAATGAATCAAAGAAGGGAAATAAGGAGTAATGGGCACATAAACCTGCCGCAGATCATATGTGCCCATTCTATACTCTAAATGAAAGGTCTCCCTGATCCGCCTACTTTTTCTCTCTATTCGAGGATGGCGAGGGGTTAGGATGGGCTCAGGTTTGGTGATTATGGATAAGTGGTGAGATGGTATGGCTACTCTTTTGTTTTCTTCTTTTCGTCTGAGTTTTTTGACACTGCAGGTGTGGCGATACAGGCTACCGTTTTGGTGCTGAGACTCTCTCGGAAGTGTCTGCTTCCGCCTGGTGATGTAGAGAATTACAGAGGGAGGTGGGGAAGAAAAACCAAAAGACACAAGAAGCTACAGTTACAGATCAAAAATAACTGAACGCCCCCCGGTAACTATTGGAATTAGATAACCAACTCGCTTATTAGGACTGGTTGTCAGACTAGTAAAAGTTTTTCCCGTTGCTACCTTGGCACGTTCAGTTTATTTTGATATGTGACTATACTAGCAATTCCCACCCCCACCGAGTCTAAATAGGAACGGGTGCGGGGCGACAAGAGATTATTTTTTTTAATCTTTTTTTTCTCAGATTCTAGAGGGCTCCCTTTCAGTGCAACGTCAGTCCAGAGTACCGTTCAAGGGAGTGCGTTTGAGCCAGAAGGACTAGATGGGCGCTTATGTACCGGTTTTGGGGATATCCTACCAATCTCCAACCCTTCCAGGGGTTGTCCGATGTCAGATCGAAATTCTTTTTTTCCACCAAACCAAACTCAACTCCCGGAACCGGTATTACTGTTCTCTATAGCCATGGTTTGGACTGCAATGGTCTCTCTCTGTCTTGATCTCGCTCTCTATTTTTCTTTTTCTTCTCTTATTTGCTGCTCTGGATGTAAGACGTTCTAAGCTCTACCCGCCATCACCCATGCCACGCATCATCCATCACCCACCACACCCATCACATCTACCATACCTGCCACACCCCCCTCCACCTTCCCACCTTTGCCATCTCCGGGCAAGGGAATTGCAGGCAAAGAGGAAAAGGCGAGTGGGAGGAGGAGGCTCAGCATGATGATTGTTTTCGCCATAGACAAGGGTGGCTTATGCCGGAAGTATCAATGCGGATTGGCAGGCGAAAGGAGTCTTATGCCCAAGATATGGGTACCTGAGCCAACTATTAGGCAACGTACCACCGCACTTTGGCTATATACACCCCAGCTTGCAACGGCCCTAGGCTGTGCCTCTTATTTTCATTTCTTACTCTTCTCCTTTGTTCAAACTTCACACTCTCTTATGAACCCTCTGCGAGGTGCCTTTCTTTGACATCCCTTCCCCTCCCCTCCTCCCATCCCCCCGCCATCGGGGCAACAATGATATTATACAGATACTTCTTCAGGCCTTTATGGACTACGACACTGATACTGAGTTATTATATTTTGGTGGTTGGAGGACAAACGCTGGGGTCTTTGGCAAAGAGCAGATGTTTTCACAGGTGTTTTATCACGACATGTCCTGGTCTGGGGGCAAATTGTGTGTGCTCGCGGTTCAGGACAGCACTGAGTATAACGGAGATATGGACTTGCGCTCAGATTTGCCCAATTGCGGATGTGATAACCGGTTTCCTAGCCTTGGGGGTCGAATGCCCGCCCTTTATATCAACTGCCACAGGCCGGGGCGTGGCACGCAGGACACGCTCGTTTACAACTCCTAATCCTTCCTCGACCGCATCCCGATCCACTTCCCAGTCCACTACCTCATCTGCGCCTAGTCGTGCTGGTGCTAGCACTTCAGCAAGCAGAGGTATAAGTACCCCCCGCATCCACTCGGACAGCTCCGCTAACTCAGTCAACTATTTTTCCAGGCTTACCCACTCGTCCAACTTCATCGAGCATCGGGCCTTCGGGTCCTAGGCCTTCCTGTTTAACCCCATCGGGCCCAACCTCCTCGAGATGCGCAACCAAAACGTCGACTATGAATTCAAGCTCAACTTCAACCCTAGCCTCCTCTGTAACAACGACTCCTCCTGTATCGACCGCATCCATGCGAACCTCCGACTCATCTACTAAACTACCCACCGACCTTCACCACCCGACATCATCCATGCAAACCTCTAACTCATCTACTAAACTGCCCGCTGACCCCCCCAACCCGACAAACAAGGCTGCAATAGTAGCATCTGTCTTTGGTTCGTTAGGCTTTTTCATGGCCCTGCTAGCAATCTTCCTGGTCCTCCGGCAGCGCCAGGCGCGAAATCGCCATTCGATAACAAGCTTCACCGATATCATAGACTTTGACGCCAACAGAGGGAGCATAACCACTCCATTGCCAACGTTCAATCCTGCTCCGCCGAGGGTTCCACTGGTAGACATTGACACCCGGCCTACGACTCAGGGTTCTCGGATGAGTGCTGGAATAGGAGCAGGGGCAGTGACGGCAGTGGCAGGAACACGTGGGGCGCCTACACGCGGAGAGCCTATGGTTGTAGCGGCGCCCGTGTCGGGTCCTTCCCAGAGCAGCAGTAGATTATATATCTTCCCACCTCCAAGCCGACGACTACCTGGTATTCAGCGCCAACCCCAGAGCCAACAAGATCCAGGCCTCCGATCATTAAGGAAGCCTCTACCGCAATTACCACGGCCTCCGGACGAGGCTAGAGTTAGATCGAGGGCTGGGTCTAGCACTGGGAGTATCCCGCTGACATTGCCGCCTACCGTTTATCCCATAGCGGACACCCCTCGACCAATGTCCTCAATCTCAGAGACGGCAGAGGTAGATCGATACCAACCTATACTGGACGAGGCCGCAGAAGTGGAGTTTAGGAGAGTGTATCAAGATGTCCGTAGGGCGCTCAACCGGTCACCTTCTACCTCTACCGATCAGAATTCTACAGATTGGAGCATTATGACGGACCTGTCGAGGAATTCGACGATCCGAAGTTTTAGACGTGAAGGATGAAGTTTGTAAAAATGCATGTTATTAACGAATTGGGATTTTTTTTTGATAGGCAATTATGGGGTTTTAAACGGGAGTTTTTGGCTCGGGGGGTTTTTTATTTATTGCGGGAGCAGGGCGGTGCATTATGCTAGTAATTTCTGGTTCTGGAAAGGTTTTTCTTTTTCTCTCTTCTGTGTTCTATCCACCCTATCCTTCATTTGTATCATTTTATGCCTCCTCATACTTTTTTCTTAATGCATCATGGGTTTTTTTTATACCTTTCACTGTCTTTTTTCCAGCTCTGGTCGGGAGCTGTTGTATTAGCTACTGGGGTTTTCCTTCACCTTGCTTCTTTGTACATTTCTTTTCTTGGGTTCGGACCATTATACAATTTGCAGGGGAGTTTCTTTCTCCTCCCCCCTTCCTTTTACCAACCTTGCACACATCACAATTTTGTATATTAGACATTTTTTCACTCCCGGGACTATCACACATGGCTCAACACCTATATTATTGAGTGCAATACCTTCCATCTCTGGTTCGACTCAGCTTTCTGGCCGCACACCCTAGCAATACGCACCTCAGCAAAATACCATCACCCCAATTCACACGTGCGCGCTATGAGAACGGCGAGAGAAAAAAAAGCGACACAAACAGGTAGTACCAGCCCCAGCCACAGGCGGGCGGAATATCACATTCCGGTCAGGTTCCCATCCCCCCACGCTTACTCAACCCACCGAGTGACACACCATGACCAACCGCCCAGCCAACCAGAGAAAACGCGGCCGTTGCACCTGTTCGTAGTCATGCTCTGTTCTACCCAACATACATATGTGCCACAGCGTTCCGAAGCAGAGTATGAGGAAACACCGAGCGGTGTGTGCGCGTCAGCGCCCGGTGCCGGCGGTTGAGGATGTTTACCTATGTGGTGAGTAGGGGAGGAGGAGGAGTAACTATTTCGGCTTGTGTTAAACAGTGGGTACTAGCTAGGGTGCTGGGCCGTAGGGGCTGCGATATCGGATATGGTATGGCAAAGAGGTACAGATGCGTGGAGATCATGGACGGGATGGAGTATACCGTAGCTCAGCATGGGCGGAGAGGGGTGATGCTAGGGGCTTGATGTGTGGCGGTAGGCGGGGGGGAGGGGGGGGGAAGGAAGTAAGAGAGAGGGTGATTAGTAGCTGGTTTTTGGGTAGACTATCATATGATATTTCTAGGCGTTTGCGCTGGCTGGGCTGATGCGGAGGGCGGAAGGCGGGATTGTCTTGTGCACCTTGCGACTGGGGGTGTACAGTATGATATGATAGCTTACTCCGCTGTGGTGCCCTGGCTTCTTTTTCCTTTTATTTGTCGTACCCTGGGGTGCTCCCGCCTTTGGCCTGGGCTTTCTTGGACTCAATTGGGGTGGAAGGAACTTTAGTTTGCGTCCGGTTAAACCATCCCCCTTCGTGTTCAAGGGTGGCTGGTATCATAGTGATCATATGTTTATCTCTGATATTCTGTTAGTGGAATCTACTCAGGCTCGTTTATGATCCCGAGCGCCCATATCACGGAACCGTATACCAAGGTATCCCTACCGCAGCCTGCATCACGATCGCGGGTTCCTAAGCCAGTCATCCTATGGGACCCGCCCCGCGCCAGGGCACGTTCTTCTCTTCCACTCGTATGGATCACGCACTCTCTATTCTCAGCATGTGATGCTGAGGCGGCTAGGGCATCAGATAGATCGGATATGATATGATAAGTTTTTAGAACTCCGGCATCGGCAACTGGGGATGCACGTATGGCGGAATTTCCTTGGCCAAAACTGTCCCGTGCATGTGAAGCCGTGGGGTTCGTGTTAGGGTCGAAAATGGAAGTGGGGGTGGTGGTACCCGGGATCCAGTTTCCCTTCTATTATGGCTTCCTTGCAGCGTACGGTGTCTTGGTGGGGGCTTGGGTCAAGTTGGGTTTGGAGAGATTTGTCTGTCTGCTCGGCGGGAGTTTGAATGGAGGTTGGGGGGGCTGGGAGGGTAGTTTAGAGTTGCTTTGGAAGGGTATTTTTTTGCTTTTTTTGGTGCTATGGGAGAGGAAGCTCCCAGGGGGTTTCTGCCATGAGGAGGTTTGGCTTACGTTTCTGTGGTCCCTGGAGTTCGTTGGGGGTGCCGTACAGTACGGTAATGGATATCGGGAAGCTTTTCTAGCGATGCCGAGTACAGGTATGGCTTCTGATAGTCTAAATTGAGGTATGACATGAATGGTCCAGTCCAGTCTCCTAGTACCGAATAGGGTAATTACTCCACCCCCCCCCCCATTCCAGACTAATTTTTACCTAGGTCATTAATAATGCGTTTTAACATGGCTAAAAGGACTCTGATAAGTTAGTGAATAACGTTGGTTTCGAGTCGTGTTTGCCAAGGTACAGTAGTTAAGAATCCGAAATAAGTTAGCGTTGTGATAAGACATCATACTTACCGTGAATTCTTCAGATAATGGCAAGCATCGATATTTGAGGGATGGGATTATTTCATTCTTTAAAAATGTAGTCTCAAATTCTATTATGCCACATTATGGCCTTTGAGGGTTGGACAAAGATCTGGTTGCGATAATAGACTACCTCACCCTAAGGAGGCTGTCGTACTCCGGCAGCTTCAGTCACAAGTATATTAGATATCTATGCCACATTTCACCGCTAAGATATCCAATTGAATGACTACCGGGCGATGTAGGGGGTTGGAAGCGCTTCCGATACAGGTATGAGAGCGCTTTTCCTATTTATCTCTCTCCCTTCGCTTGGTTTCTGGGATGGTGGATTGCTACGCTTTACGGCAAGGTCAACTCTACCTCAGGCTCACAGTTTTCTCTCTAACTTCTCCTGGGCCCTCAACTTACTTTACCCTCGTCGGCTGGTCGGGCTGGTTTTGAATAGATCTCGGCAACCACGGCGGTTGGCGCCGAAAATCCACAAGGATTCGTGAAGAGATTTTGCTGGTTTTTGCGGGGACCGCTCACCCTGTGATCAAGGGTTGGTCGTAACTGATGTCATCACAGGGATCAAATAATTAGTTGGGATGGCTGATGAATTCACGATGCTGGGCGCCTGGGCTGGAGTAAGGTTGAATTCTTCTCGATTGAATTTCAGATGCTCGCATTTTGATGCACTGGGCGGAATGGGTTTGTTTTTTCTATTGATTCACATTTTTCTCTAACAGAGGTGTTTTGATATTTGTTTGCGAAGGAAGGTATTCTGTGAAGAATTAGTGGAGGTGATGGTTGGTCGAAATGGAAATGGAATCAAGCGCTTCACCGAAACGCTCATGAGACTATAGTGCGAGTACGAAGAACTACTCGTACAACCATGTTCATCCCCGATCAAGGCCTGCTAGGGGTAAGCCACCCTTACCCCACGTGGAGGGGTTCCTCCAAAATTCCTGGGCTTCTAGAAAGCTAGTCAAACTAAGCAAGCTAGACCGTGGAGATTTCCCGGTGATCTACCGCCCGTGGCCAGATCCCTCTTCCCCCTTCTTGTTCCCCCCCTCGGTGGAAAAAGTGCAGCTATCATACGAATTAATTAACCCTAAGATCTCAAAACCTCCTTCCAGACACCCCCGATATTTGTGCCACCTTCCTTCTCTTCATCGCAAATCATTTCGTGTCTCGTATGGCTTTCCCGCCGCAATCTTTAGTGGGCGAAAAGAGCTCGAGGGGTGAGCTCAGTGAGAATGTCACCGCAAAGTCTAGGATTTGCTACCTACAGCAATAGGGAGCTAGCAAGGGAAACGAATATTCCGGCGGCAAACAGGAGGCTAGAGGCGGAGGAGCGTGATGGGGGAGGGAGCAGGGGCCCCCACATGCCCAGCCGTGGCTTTGCCTATCCTTCTGGTTGTTCGGGACTACTGTTACCATGAAATTTGGGTATACTCGTATCATACTGTGTTCAAGGATCGTCAGCTATCAGCCAGGATTTTGAGATGCCGGGACTCGTTTGGAGTTGCTGCCACAACTACCAGATCTTTATGTTCCTTGATATTCTCTTATCTTTCGGGGTTGATCCCTCTTCGCTCTGCGGGATGCCGGGGTGTTGGTAATGCTAGTATTATAAGAAATAGCGCTCGTCCCGGGGCGACTCTCTTTGCGTGTACCATACCCTACCTTCGGCTCTTACCCGTCCCATATATCAAGTTTCCGGATTTCTCTTCCTTGTTCCCCTGGTCCACATCTCCTAAATTAAGAAGCTTGATTGGTTGTCTGAGCAACAGCATCGTTTTTCGGACTGTAGCTCCTTGCTCGGCCAGACAAGGTGGGGGTCAGGATGCTTGGACTCAGTCTTGAGAGTTCAACTCGTAACTTTGGCGACATGTGCATCTTCCTTCCAACTACTATATTTATTAGTGGAGCTGAGTGACCAAGTGTGATTATACGTCTTTGCTTCAATAAGTTACTCAATATCCCGCTATTATATCCTAGTCTTTTGATGGCCATACTACCTGTTTGGGTGATGCCAGCCTGATTGGTTCATTTGCCCACACTGTCCTTACAACTTCCTTCGCTGTCCCCCCCTCAAGTTTTATTCGGGATATAAGTGGTTTCTACAGTTATTCTATCACTTATTTCTACTACGCTCTCCTATTGAGGCGGGACATGTCGCTGCGGCAAGCGGCGCTGGGGGCGCTCTATCTATGGGAGAGTCCGGCGGATGTGTGATTGGGGATCTTGGGTTTGGGGAGAAACTCCGGTTGGTTGATCCCACAATATAAGGGTATACGGCACCATTGGCTATTAGGATGTTTCATGAGAGCTTTACCACACAGGCTAGGACTCCGTCTCAACATTTGCCAGTTAGAAGCAATCATTGAAGGAGCAAATAAAACAGGGGACTCTGCTAACTCTTCTCTTTGCGCTTCCGTTCCCCGAGAACTTACAACTACGACACCCCTACTAAACGCCCTTTTCGGAACCCTCCGCCTCTTCTACCCATCCCTCTATAGAGCCCACCAATTCGCCACCTCCTTCGATGAACCTCCATAACCCCTTTCCGTCTTCCGGGCAGTTCTCCCGCCCCTCGTAAGCGCACTTGGCGCCATGTGTGGTAGAAGGGGCTTGCTTCATCTCGTTTCTAGCTCAAAACCAGAGGATGATGGCTTCCGTCATGGGGGAACTTCTGAAAACCTCGGCACCAATATTCTTTTCTTGTAGTGCCTCACGATGGTGTTATCTTCACCATGGGTCTTTGGGGTAGTCTCAGAATGAGCAACGCCTACTGGCGCGTATCCAAGAAACCCCTCCTATCAGCCGCCTGAGAAGCGCTGGGCGGCGCGAGGGCGGAAAGTGCAAGGGAGCGCTGGCGTAATTTCGGAGCACAGGACGAGACTCCCACTCCACTACTAGAGGTGGGAGCGACCAAGAGGAACAAGGAGACTACTTTTCCCACGCAGCCCGCGGGTCCACACAGAGCCGTGGGGAGTCAGGAGGGGGAGACGCGGTTGGGAGTTTTCATCAGCAGTGTCGTGCTACCGGACACGCTTGCTGCTATGTTCGCAGATTTTTCTATCTTCCGGTTGCAGCCATAGCTATCCCGTCGGCAGGAGGGGGGGGGCGGGGTTATATATAGGGGTTGAGAGGTGAGAGGTGACATCACGGTGCCCTTCGTATATGTATGAACATGTACTCGTAATTGAAAGAGTTTTGTGAATACTGCCACTGTTGGGTGATATTAGGATCCAAGCAGCGAAGCAGGATTTTGGCGGTATCCAATAGTAGCCGTGTTCAATTTGTTGCTTGGTTACGGGTCGGATTTTGTTTTGTGTTAATTTTTCCCTTATACATACGGTACCGCTGGACGTTTTATTGTTAAATTTCGACCTGATAATCAGAGCATCGCAAGTCAACCGGAATCGGACCTAATTCTATGTCGGAGGTCGTGCACAGGGAGCCAGAGGTGGAAGACAAAGTAATGTGGAAAGATATGGATGGAATGCTGAGAGAGTTGCTTTCTTGCTCCTTTCACGATATATGCGCCTAAGACGGTCCCGCTATAAGCGGCGTCTGTATCTCGCCCTTGTGATTTCCTGATGCACCAAGGAGTGCGGTAAGTAGCCGAACATGCTCATACTTTCATCACTTTGGAGTAATACTTCCGACTCTTCCCCCCCTTTTTTTTTGAATCTCAATGGTTATGCCAGCAAAGTATTCAAAATAAGGATACCTACCATCAGTTCTCCGTGGCGCAATTGGTTAGCGCGTTCGACTGTTAATCGAGAGGTTGGAAGTTCAAGCCTTCCCGGGGAAGTTTCCATTGTGGCTTTTTTTGTTCTTTCTTGAGGCCAGCAAACCACCCCGCTCCAACCACTCCTTCCTCCTTCCCCCCTCCTCTTCTAGCATTAACAAAACTTTCTGTCTACTTTACCGCCCCTTCGCTCGTTAAGCGGGCGCGCAAGCGAGGGAGCTACACCAAACGCCTACGTTTCGAGATTTGCATTACTTGTACCGCCCCCTTATAGCTTGATTCGACTGCCGCCGGTGATAAACCCTAACCCACTCTCGGTGAGAGTACCATTGGAACTGCGGTTTCGCTGGCCTAGTTTCCCTGTGTCTTTTCGCCCTCCGTACGATAGGATGCAGATGATCTGCCGCTGTGTGATAGATAACTGGTTATCCAACCGGTGAGCTGGTCGGTAGCCGGTGTTGTGGCATCGCGGCAGTTTCAAAAAAATTCAAAACCACACGAATTAGGCTTCAAGGCAGCAGAGCGGCCGGTGAAGGCTAGTGTCAGATATTGTGAGGCTAGGTTGTTTTAAGGGGTGTCGCGGCATCTTCATGGGGGTATGGAGAAACGTAGACTATGAGCCCAGCAGCAGCTATGCCGCGAGTGAGGCATCGTGATTGCCTAGGGTGGTGTGCACTTTAAGTAGGTGCTTTGGTGGGTAACTGTGATATCCTTGAATGGGTAGTGCTGACCCATTCACTTGTGCATAACTAAGAGTGTAGCTGGCATTTTAGCTGAGGTGGAGGGTGAGGGGATAAGATTGGTGGCTAGTAGCCGTTGTCCATTGTCTAGATATTCTGACTGGTGGTTGGTGGAGAGAGGGTGTTCTGGTGTCCCATATGAGGCGGAATTAAGTTCACTTAGCAAGGGTATGATTGGAGTGGAAGCTCTTTCTTTTTACTTTTCAATAGATTGATCTAGTGTTTCTTGCTTAGGCTTTTCCTTGTACAAGCTATTGCCGTCACTTGCTGTGCTGGTGAATGACCAGGGGGAGCATCAGCACGGTATCTGCTGAATTCCTAGGCTTGGTCCATATATACTCCTCTTGAACTGGATTCTCATATGTTACAAAGCTTTAAGTTTACTATCTGACAATTTCCTGATATATATGGGTTGGAGGTCTAAAATCCACCTTTTACAGGGAAACTTGATCTAACTATGCCTTTTACTACACAAACTCCTTAGTGAAAAAGACAAGATTACCCGGTATAAAGGTTTGTGCTTCGCGCTAGATACCGCGATTTATAGTAAGGCACTAGCCTTTTGCAATAGTGCACGGTATGTTATATTGAAACACTAGTGGCTTCTCGGGGACTGAGAAGATATTCTGTAGAGGTGAAAGAGCATTAAAGTGAAAATATAAATGGAAAGCAAATTCTGTCGAGGAAGGCATTGTTACCATAGCCTAGAAGGAGGCTAGAAATAATAGGGATAGAATAAATTGAGAAGATCTCAAAGCACCCAGCTAGGCATGAATAATTGGACACTTACATGGAGTCTCCTAAGCATCTACCTAATTACCATTTCCACAACCTCAGTTAGGTAAGATTGAAAGTTCACTCTTCTACTAACTAAGCGTGCCCTTACGCCTAGTATGGTTTGTTTTCCCACCGCTTTATGCCCTATGCTACTGAGTGAAAGAACTGTAATGGAACAAGCAGTAAATTCAAGGAGAGAAGAAAAGAGGAAGGGAAAAAACTCCCTCAAAATTGCTTCTATCCAGCAAAACAATACTAAATCTTGGTGGCAAAAGAGGTTCTCCACTACCTTGTAGGTGGATAATCCTCTATCCTGAGACTGGGGCGGTTCGAACCGGTGCAGCATGCACTTCAACAGGAACCACTCCACCTAGGCTATTGGCCTCAGGACAGGATAAAAAATATTTTTTTTAGGTTTTAAAAAAGGGGCCAGTGGATCAGGGCTGCGCGCATGGGTTACTAAGGGCAAAGAACTAATTTAGAAAATTTAGGGCTCCCCTTCCTGCTCAAAAGTTGCTATCATGCTTACAAAGACAATCATCACACATTTGGGGAGTTAGTATGAATCTCATCTAAACCCACGCAATGTACGAGTATACCAGGCCAGACATAGGACGATAGCACACCGCGAGTATGAAATTATCATCCTTTGCTTAGATTCCCAGCAAGATCGCAGTGCCTCGAGTTTCCTTATCACCAAGGGCATTATTTTTTCCCATCAGGCAGAGCTTTGAAGTGAGCTCGGGTCCCGACTACGTATTAACCACTAAACCCTTATTATTCATTCAGGATCGAACCTCGAGAAAGAACAAAAAAAACATTATGATACCGAATAGACCATGTTCGGATTCTATCATCTCTAAGAACCATATCCTATGCACTAGGCCTCACTGTCTCACGCCCCATCCTACTGAACCATGTGGAATATCAAATTTCGTAGCTCGATGTCCTAACTTCCCCCGACGCCTCCCTAACATATCACCCCCCTAATAACCGGGGGAGCCCACATGGTCCAGAAAAGTCTGGAATAACCTCGACTCATACAAGAAACGAGTTTCAGTTTCTTAGATAGGGAGTATCAATTTCATCAGAGGAAAATATGGAGGGATTTCATCAGGGCTTGAAGCTATCTGCGCTTTCTTTACTACCTACAGGTTACATTCTGGACGTACTCTAGCCCTAGGAATTTCCGCGCTCCAGTGATGGCCTGATAGGAGAGTTTTATAGCAGAGCTACTAAAGTTCCTTAAGTACCATTTCATGTTGGAAAAGCTGCTCGGCATGTTGGTTTCTGTTGTTTCATCAAAGAACGGAGATTAAGAAAGATTTTTTCATTGACGGATGGATAGGACAAGTGGAAAGCATGAAGGCTACGGGAATGAAGGAAGTTTTCTTTTGTCATACATTTCTTTTGTTCAGGGATAACAGAGTGTTTATTTCATTCGTTTCTTTGA
>Ga0307510_10002677_pt1 | contig 20378 bp, 24 predicted proteins | sample 12_EM_MG_FD_207224 | JGI IMG/M metagenome (GOLD analysis project Ga0307510, IMG submission 207224) | Populus trichocarpa ectomycorrhiza microbial communities from riparian zone in the Pacific Northwest, United States - 12_EM | ecosystem: Host-associated > Plants > Roots > Unclassified | place... | reverse complement strand
GAACCGGTGGCACTCGTGGCCCTGCCCGGTGAGACAATCGTAGCCTGCCGTTGACAGTGCTGCGCGCGGATATTTATATCGAGTCCGGTACCTACTTACATTTTAGACTAATGAGGGTACTGTAGCATAAGAAAAAGTGTTCTAGACTCCTGGAGATGAGCGCGCGACGATGAGGGCGAGGGGTGATCTGAGGAATGAAGAGACGGCGACCCTGCCTTGTGTGGCAAGGGCGCACGCTCGCTGTCCTGTGGCGTCGAGCGTGTCGGGCGTGTCGAAATCGGGCATTCCAAGCCCAGCGCGTGTGCTATCTCTACAATACGATGTACAGGTGTCGATCATGAGTGGTGTGAATGTGTCTTTTTAGAACGGAGCAGGGTCGCGAGATTGGTATCGTTGCAGAGCACTAGGAATGGCACGCTGAACAACATATCCGACGTATCTCGTCGGTGGTGTCATAACACGTAGTGAGCGATGCAGCCGAGTCTAACGCGGTTGTTGACAGTTTGAAGAGCGGGATTCATCGGAATGCATTGTCAGTGGCGAGTGGGCTTCTTACCTGCGTGATAGATGAGACCTAAACATGATGGCAAAGAGACATCCGCACCGTCGACGAACATGTTTCTGGTGGCCGCTGGAAGGGTGGCAGTCATGCCATCGAGTTCTTTGGAAAGCTTGACCTGACACCCAAGTCTACTTGTGTCCGAAAGTCCGAAGGCCATATCCAACATGTCGTTCTCATCGTCCTCTGGCTCTGGCAGAAGGTCATAATGTTCTGGAGAGAGAATAACGTGGCACGTGGAGCAGGCAACGGAACCCTCGCAAGCACCTGCCACGTGTGCAAAGTTGGTAAGTCAAATTGACCCAGACATAATGGACACAGCACCTTCTAGGTCGATATCATGTTCGTGGGCTATGGAGAGAATGTCATCTCCCCCATTGGCCTCAACGGTTTTGATCAACTCTCCCTTCGAATCCCGAAAGTGCAACTTGATACTAAAGGGGAGTTGAGGATGCCGGAGGGAAAGTATTCTGCGAGGGAGAGACTTACCCAGTTCCGGGCTCTGGCCGAGTAATAGTTCCATGACAGCGTGCTGTTGTGGGTATATATAAGAGATGGCGAGAAGCACGTGGAGTGAAGTGTCTCACCGAGAAAGCGAAATGGTAGAAAGGAAGGGCGACAAGAAGAAGAGGTGATGAATAGACGATGCGAGGTGACGACTCTCTGCCACAAAAGCGGCATCTTTCGACTGTTCTTCTGGGGACTACGACTGGACTATACGCTGTTGTCACCGTCCGGCGGCGGCACCTCACCGAGTCAACGCAAAGCGCTTTTTCAAAAATGCAATTGCAAAACTCAACGGGCCGTCGGGCCGCAATATCGAACACAGCACCTGGCACCGCTTGCCTGTGACTTGCTTTGCCTTACGCTACAATGGCCACTGTTAATCAGGTGCGTGTTGATTGCACTTCTTAGTTCTTCTGAGTTTCCTGACTAGTACCCTTGTCCGAAAGGTGTCCGATCCACTGAGTCCTGCCCGCCGTCTTCCCACAGAAATTCTTCTGAAGATATTTGCCTTCTGCGTCGCGCCTGATGAGGCCAACATCGAGGCCTTCACCGCACTTCACATTGTTCGCATCAGTCATGTGTGTCGTGTCTGGCGAGAAGTTTCGCTCGCATATCCTCCCTTCTGGTCGAATATTGCTTTCAAAACACCTTACCTAGCTACGACCATGCTTGAACGCTCCAAACCGCTGCCCATCGCTATTCGGGCAAATATGACGCCTGGATGGGGACAATTGGACGACACCTCATACCGTATACGGTGCACTTTCAAAGCTGTCTCTCGTGCTTTGCGTAACTCGGATCGTGCAAAAGAAATTAATCTCCGAGCTGGTCCATCCACGCGTCTCACGAAAGCGTTCGAGGATATACGCCCCACGAGTTCTCAGCTCGAGTACCTCGCATTACGTGGCTACGGTGACAGTAATCGGTCTACCGTATTTGACGTTCCCAGTAGCGTCTTTACTCAGTGCCAATTTCCCCTCAAGACGCTTATACTTGAACGATGCAAGGTTGTCCCTTCAGACCTTACTCGCCACTGTGCCCAACTTACTCATTTGGAGCTACGTGCGGTGCCGTCCTTTCTTGTCGGAGACCTTGTCGCCATTTTCCAAAACGCGTCATCCTCATTGCAGTCTGTCATCCTTGATTCTATACCCATCCCCGGGGGAGTGTTCGAGAGAATCTCACACACTTCCTTCCCCCATCTTTCTCTCCTCAATTTCAGTGCTCCAAATGGAGATTCACAGGCCCATAATGTTTTTTTCCTGCTTCACTTCATGACAATCCCCTTAACTGCAGCCCTTATCCTCCAATTTCTCATTCTCGGTCCAACATGGCAGATGCCTTCCCCAATTGTTCCTACTCTCCGTCGTCACTTCTCTGGCGGTGAGCCTATTCGTAGTCTCATCGTCTTCCAAACAAATATCCAAAAGAAACGTGGCCTACGAATACAAGGTTGGACCAGTCCGAGATTACCACGGTTCTTTTTCCCGGAGGAAGGGCGTCCACCCATGGTCGATGTTCACTGGCTATGCGAAGAACCAGAAGATGGCGGTTCCCTTGAACGAATCCTAACCGACTTGGCCAATGTTGGCCCCCTTCACGCGGTGCAAACACTCACCATTGCGCGTGTGTCAGTGCTCTCCGTAACTGCGATGGACGGTCTTCTTCTCATGTTGCCGTCCCTACGCGAGGTCTGCATTCATGGCTCGGCGTCTTTGCGAGCCCTGTGTGGACTAGAATCAGGTGGGGGTCCAGTCACACGGTCACCACCACTTGTGCGACTGCGCGAACTCCAAAGTCTAACTATCTACGAGGCCACTTTTAGAAGCAATGGAGCACCGGATGTTGATTTACATGCTCTCCGCAATTGCCTCGGCGAGCTGTCCACAAGGGGCTATGGGACGACCGAACTTACGGTGTGCTATTCGGATGCGTGGCGTCAAGACATGGAAGATTTAGCAAAACACGTTCGCCATTTCCTGTGGGATGGATCTGTCAACGGTACAACGAGCGTTCCTATTCCTATTCCTCCACCAACGGATCCAGCCCCTTCCAACAATACCGCGTCATGAGCAGAGAACACGACTTTATTTGAAGATACCGTCTACTGGCAATTTTATATACGCTTGCACTAACCTATACACGTCGTTAGCGTACTTTGCAGCGCCTGACGACTACACGGTACCGCAGCATCGATATTTCGTCGGGAGACAAATACCAGGATATATGGAAATTACGAAGAAAAGTAGATTATAATAAAGCTATGGTTTTGAACGCCGTAAACATTGTGCCACCCAATGGGCAGAGTCCCGAAAGAAACAGCATACTACAAAAAATACCAGGAGGAAAATGATGGAACAGATGAAATAATAAGAATGTCCAAATGTAACTTAAAGCGGTACTCCCTATGTGATATAGGTGAAGCCAAATGATTGTGATGTCACCTCTATGGGGAAACAAAGAGTTGGGGTGTGAGACATAAACGTAGCTGATAGGTTCGGTTGAAACTACAAGTCGCGAAACTGGCATGAGTTCAAACCGGAATTACGCTGTGCTAGCACAATGACTCGCCAGCGGACGTATACAGAACTACACCTACAGAGTCGTGTCAGTGATGACGCGTCCCGACAAATGGTCACACTCACTCACAGTCAAACACGCGATCGAGTCATGATGAGTAATCTTCTGGGGAGGTTGGGAACGTGATTGCGGATGACAGAAATAGCTTAATCAGACGGTGGCCGCCCTTGAGCTGTAGAGGAATGCGGTAAATAGCCGTTTTTGTAATACAGGGTAATTGTGGTGAGGACAAGTGTGGACAGTGCAACGTTGACTCGGGCAGCGGGGCTGATGAGCGGGGGGAACGATCCGAGGCGAGGCATTATTATGCCATGCTGAAAACATGTGTCGGCGCGTCTGGTAGCACAGGCAGAGGAATTGCACGCGGCCAGGAAATGCTAAGCATGCCATCCGCCAAGCACGCGTTTATGTCCTTGACCTGGATGACTCGGGTCAGCGCATCGTGTTGTACACGGTGACAAACCAAATTGAAGGACATACCTGAAGTCCCGCCGGTACACTGATCGTACGCTCGAACCTGCCGTACTTGAGTTCCTTCACAGGATACATGGCAAGAGCAGGGTCTGTATTTGCAAGGAGGGGAGGGGGCCGCCGGGAGCCAGAGATGGTGAGACGACCATCATTCGTCAAATGCACGCCTATCTCCTCTTTCTTGAGACCTGGCAGCTCAAAAGTAGCCGTGACGAAACGAGACTGGGGTTCATCGCATATTTCTAGACTGGTAGGATATCAGGAAACACGGAGGGTGTGAGATGTGAGAACGCACCGGGGTCGCATGACTTCTGACAATGATACTCCACCTTGAATAGCGTCTACCCTCCGGCGGTGGGCGAGGACAAGTTGGATATACTTGTTAGCGAGAGCACGCTCTAGAGAGCGATGCCGGTCGGTATGTGACGTCTTGGGAGGGTGTGAATAGTTGTTATTCATGGAAGGGGTTCTGATGGTCATGAACGGGGATAGAAACAGGTGGTAGATGATGCGAGTGGAGGGACGAATGGTTTATATATCGGCCGACTCGGATCGGCATCTCGGGCCTCGAAAATCCTCGAAGCCTCGAGACAAGGGCCAGAAAATTAGAAAGGTGAGGCTGGAAACTGGCTGGAAGGATGTAGGTTCCGGGACCTGCACAGCAGTTGCTGCGTGCACTGCCTCACTGCTCTGTCGCTTCGGCTTCGGCTTCGGTTACCGGGTCCGGGTGACTCCGTTCCGGGTCTCCAAACCAAATGAGTCATCATAGCCATCGACCGGCCTTAGCCGTTCCGTTAGCCGCGCTCATGCCCGTGCCCGGTTGTTTGTGGGCCCCACTTTGAGACGCCCTGATTTTGCATTGCATTATCATGAGCAAGGTCGTCTTTGGTAAGTCAGCATCAGCCCTACCACCACATCAACTCATCCACTCCCTCGCTTACCAGTCGGAAATGTGCCCTACAACATGGGAGAAGTCCGTCACCATCATTTCGTCATCCTTGCATTGCTTGATCCTATTCACAGGACCAACTCATCGACGTGTTCAAATCCGTCGGTCAAGTAGTTGGCTTTAGGTGCGCATTCATTCTCCCACCATCTCGCTTGTCTTACTCGCTCCCGCCAAGGCTGGTGTTCGACAGGGAAACCGGAAAACCAAGAGGTTATGGTTTCTGCGAATTCGCGGGTATTCATGTCTCCCTTGCCTGCTCCCGTTTACCTCTCGCTTGGCTTCTGAATCACAATCGCCTTTCCCCTCTAGACCACGAAACTGCTCTTTCGGCCGTAAGGAACCTCAATAACGTCGATGTTGGCGGCAGACCCCTTCGAATCGACCTCGCCGACTCGGACCCTTTTCTGGAGGGCAAGACAACAGTTCGTGGAGAGCTCATTGATGGCGGCGAAACACGTGCGCAGTGGCGTGAACGTGAGAACGCCAAAAGAGAAAGGGATAGGGAAAGAGAAGGGGATATGGGGTTGGATAGTGCCAAGGACAAAGCGTCGTTTCTCCGGAATCTCCCTCAAGGCGTTCCTGTTCCCCTCGGGGCGTCGGCCTTGGATATGATTAGCCAGGCCCTTGCTACAATGAATCCCACTCAACTGGTTGAAGTCCTTGCGCAATTCAAGGTGCGTCATCCGTGGCCCTAATCAGTTTTCATGTCGTACTTTCCCATCCAAGGGATCACTCATCCTCATCGCGGTCTTATCACAGGCATTTGTGATTACCCACCCAGACCAAGCGCGATCTCTCCTCGTAGCACATCCCCAGCTGGCGTACGCTCTCTTTCAAGCTCTACTCCTTAACAAAATAGTAGACCCTGCTATTCTCCAGGTGAGTTGTCTGAGCTGGTCTCGCAGGTGCTGTCTCATTTTCTGCCCTTCGTTTAGCGCATGCTTGCGGCAACCAATTCGAGCCACCCTGCTTCCGCACCCACCCCGACGACCACACCCGCACCCGCACCGCACGTTCCTTCCCTTCCCCCGAACATCCCACAGCTTCCACAACCCCCTGTACACCCGCCGTATCACGGTGTTCCACCTCCTCAACCAATACCTCATTCTTTCTACCCTCCACAAGTGCCTTTGCACTCCTCATCCACGGCACCGCCCCCACAGCAACAACAGCAGCCCTTGCCATACTATGGCATCCCGCACCTACCGCCCCAACAACAGGCACCCTCGGTTTCGTCGGCTGGTGCCCTTGATAGCATTGACCCGTCCCAGAAGGTAAGCTTCGTGAATAGCGCCTGCTTACTGCTGGGATGTGAGCCTAACCGGACAAATCCAAGGTGATGCTTCTCCAAGTTCTTCGTTTGACACAAGAACAAATTAGTCAACTCCCACCTGCAGAGAGGGATGCTATCCTTGCCCTCGTAAGTTCGTCCCCCGAAACATATGACAAATGACCAACCTACTTTATTAGCGCTCCCAACTCGGCAATCTAGCTTGATGGGAGACGTCTCAAGTGGTATGCATATTCATACATCACACAAAGTAGTACTGTTCCGTTATTCGCATCTCAGTTGGCATTATAAGCACGGCCGAACAACCCCCTCTTTAACGTCTATAAGCACGTCCTCATTCTAGTAATCATATATTTCCATCAAGCATTTACTCTGGCAACGTGTTCTGCAGGCTCCTGCTCGTTTTCAACTTGAGGAGCTTATTGATAATGGTATCGAGGGGCATCATGGCCGTCTTGGCCTTGGTCCCAATGTCATCCCGGTTACGCACATTTACTGAACGGCTATCCAACTCTTCTTGGCCCACCACTATAGGCACCCGTCGCAAATTGATTCCGTGAGCACCGTGGCAGAATATGAGGGTTGAAAGCGTGAGCATCTTTGAAACGCACATTTAGTGGGACGTACCAAGGATAAAGTTATACTGTGCAATCTCTCCATTCCGGATCTTCTTGGGAAGTGTGTCCGCACCGTTGTCGACATCGGTGAAAAGACCACTCTCCGATAGCTTGGTGGCGACTTCAGATGCATACTCTCTCTAGAAAACGACTCATTTTTAACAAAGGTTCGATGGATGTGCCAGAGACCTACATAAGGCACAGCAACCGGAATGACCAGGACTTGTCGAGGGGAGAGCCAGAAGGGCCTGCCGAAATACTCGTCAATAACATGATGGCTCTGAGATCCCATCGACAAGTACCATTTTCCAGCGAAGTGCTCCGTAATAATAGCAATGAACCGTTCCAGACTTCCTAAAATAGCACGATGGATGATGACTGGGCGGCTCGGAGGCTTATCAGGATTGATTGACTCTTCAGCCGACCGATATTTCAAATTGAAGCGCTCTGGTAGCTGGAAGTCGAGTTGAATCGTTGCGCACTGAAATGAACGACGAAGAGCATCACGGATGGTGATGTCAATTTTGGGACCGTAGAAGGCACCGTCTCCAGGATTGAGATCCCACTTCCCCGAGTACCGTTTGTCGAGCGCATTACGAAGTTGCTGTTGTGCATGAGTGTCGTCAGTCAATTGAACGGCAGGAAAACTGGCTAACCGCCTCCGCCGCATTCCAAGTCTCAATAGAGCCCAGGAACTTTTCTGGCCTCGTTGAAAGCTCCAAGGAGAATTCGAAGCCGAAGAGGCCATAGGTATGTTGCATGAAGTCGAATAGCGCATCGATTTCTTCTCCAATCTGTTCAGGATCTCAGCAGAGCCATATACAGTATAAGAGCTGCAGACCTGATGTGGCATGCAAAACACATGCGTGTCATCCTGAACGAAACGGCGCACTCTTGTCAGGCCAGTCAACGCGCCACTTGCCTCGTTTCGATGGATAATGCCAAACTCGGCCATCCGTATGGGTAATTCTTTGTAGCTTCGATCGCGCGAATCAAAGATCAGACAGTGTCCAGGACAATTCATGGGTTTGAGGGCCCATTTTTCCTTCTCAACGTCCAGGGTGAACATGTCATCTTTGTAATTCTGCCAGTGACCAGACGTTTCCCAGAGTTTAGAGTTGAACATATTGGGCGAGATTACTGTAGGGCAGTCAGAAGTTCCTTCGAGTCAAGAAGTAACACTTCGTGCCTTCCTGGTATCCACGTTTATAGTACTCTCCCTGAAACCTCTCCGTGAATATGCACGAATAGAAGTATGCTGGAGCAGCGCACCCGTAGTAGTTCCACGAGGGTGTTGTAAATACGTGTTCCATGAGGCAGCCAAAATGCGTTACCAGGACTCAGGTCATTGAAGAAGAAAAGTTCCTGTTCCTGTTAATACCAATGAGACGTAGCTACTTGCCTGCGTACTAGTAATAACACACCCTGCCGATTTTCCGGTGGTCACGCTTTGAGGCCTCGGCTAAGAAAACCTTGTAGTCTGACAGTTGTTTCTTGTCAGGGAAAGAAATCCCATAAACGCGTTGCAGAGAGTCATTGTTTGGATCACCGAGGAAATAAGACGCGGAATTCTGAAAAGGCGATGATCCAAGAACGAAAGGGAAAGACTGCACACAAACGAACTAACCTTTGTGACCATGAATGCCTTGATTTTTCCAGTGTTGGGGATATGGGGTCCAACGCACAGGTCGACCATAGGTCCACAGCGGTATACGGTCGTAGACGTCCCATCAGGAACCTTGGTCTCAATAAGATATCTCTTATATTTATTATACTGTGAGTGCATCATCGTAAACGGTCCGGGACGCCAGGTTATTGCAGTTCTCTGCTCACGTGGAACATGTCTAGTAACTTTTCCTTCGAAACGAGAAGGCGTTCGAACTTTTGGCGATCCTTGATGGCATGTTCAGCGATATTCTCGAGTTGAGGATAGTCTGCATGTGTGACCACTCTACCGGGGTTGGTACATGAGACTCAGAGTACAGGTGGTAGAAGGTAATATTAGACCTATCGTTGATCGCCATCTCATAGAAGAACCCATCATCCGTCGGTGGACCGAGGCATAAATGACATCCATAGTGTCTTTCGGTGGCTTCTCCAAGTACATGGGCGGAAGAGTGCCAGAAAACCTTCTTCCCTGAGAGAGAGGATCAACGGAACACATAGGGAAAAAAAACGCAGTGTGTTACCTTCTGGATGCTCAAAACCGAGCAATTCTAGCTTTATAGATTTCTCTAGCGGCCGCTCGAGATCCCAAAGCTCGCCATCGACCTACGAAAGGATACCGAAAGTTAAAAACATAGACCCGCCAATTCCTGGACGGAAGGACTAGCACCTTGGCTATAACTAGTTTTTCAGAAAGGCTCTTGGATATGTCCTTTGCAACATGCATCGGACTGGTTTCCCAGCTTGTGCCTCTACGCTCGGCGCCATCGGGCAGTGTAATAGTGATTTCCTGGCGCGGTTGCGCTGCCCTTCATGAGCTTTACACCAGTGTGGAAGAGTGGACGGGTAAACCTTGTACAAAGGCATCGTATTCTGCCTTCAGTTCTTCAAAGATCTTGATACGATGTTCAAAGAAATCCGGGGGTGGTTGGAGCTGATGAGAAAACGTATGAGTCACGCCCCAGCTATGATAGTACTATACGACGAACTTCCAATGGGAACTGTGACGCAGGCGCCGCTTTCGGTTTCTTCTCTTTTTGAGGTTTTGGCTCTTTGCCCGACACGATGTCGGTATGCTGGCCCACAAGAGCTGGTACCTGGACAGGGCCAGAGGATACAACCGGATGGGCCATGGAAGACGAGTGTGAGCAAAGTGAGAAAGTAAATAGATGCGGGGAAGGGTGCTTTGGATACCAGCGTAGTGATGGTATTGAAAAGCCTTGCTGCCGGCGAAGTAGACAGAGGCTGATGAGCATTCGATTCCTCGCAACGCAACTTAAGTCGAGTCACTTGACTCAACTCGACTCTCGGTAATGTCCGAACACGCGACTTCACGATAAGATTAACCGATCCGATAACATCCAGTAACATCCAGTACAGTACCCAAACTATTTGAATATGGCACCATCATCTAGTCAGTGCCATCAACCCGCCACACCTTGATTCCCCCGGCACGATCCCCACTGACTATACCACATCGAAATGGTGAGTCGATGCAGGCGAGTGCTGTGATCGTATCCCGGTGAGGCCGAAGCAAGTTTTGCTGACTATTAGTCAGCAGTGTCATCCGTTGTGAAGGGCGGTTCTGCTGGCTGCCAGCTTGTGCAGATGCCATCCACGTTTCGACATAGCTCATAGTGGAGCCACTGGGAGATGAGATAGAGCTATTTTGGCGGCGGTCATCAGATTGGCCAAAGCATACTGGCAGAAGGACACACCTGTAACTTGGCTTATCGTTGTCCAACTCTGCTCCGCTAAGTATTGTCGTCCGTTCCACCTTGCTAAGATCCCAAAGCGTGAGCTTGCGGTCGTCAGATCCGCTCACCATATATCCTCGCCCCCCAGCAGAATGCCATTCAGAATTCAAAGAGGATCCTGCAGAACGATGAATCGTTGAATGGCCACCAAATTCGTGCCCCACCACCAGGGCACGAATATCCGAAGAAGGTCCGTTGAGTATCGGTTCTCGAGAAGGTGTCTCGGAGGATGGGCCGCGAATCCCTTGAGCTCCCGGGCTATGCCCTCTCGCACGAACAAGTGCGGCAATGGCCGCAGCTGCGGTTGGCTCCGTCGTGCCACCAGAACGGTCTTGAGGCTCTTCCAGAACAGCCGAGGCCTTGGAAATAACCCTTGTGCCGTATGTCTCCACCAGCGTCGTTGTTTCAACGTCCCAAATTTCCAGAAGAGCGGGTGGGTCATTCTGGGAAGTTGATCGCGATGTCTCCACAGCCACGACAACCCATCGGCCCCTGCCGCGGCAAGGGTGGATGGCACATTGGTAAATGCGAGAAGACCCGCTCATCGTAGCAGACACAGTCTTCCATGTCTTTATCATCAGACCAAATCGGATGTCCCACAAAGTTAAGACGCCAGAGGCAGTCCCTGTAATTACCCAGGCGCGCCTTTTATCCAGGCACATGGTCGTGATGGGACCACTGTGGCTGGGGTGCTCCATTGTGAGTAGAACTCGCATAGTACGTAAGTCCAGAAGGCATATCGTTGAGTGTGTGGTCGCGTAAACAAGATTGGATGCCGATTCTGGAATCGGGTGACATGAGTAAGACGTGGGAGGGAGGATAGGGCGCGCACCTGAGTCGAAGTGAGTCATGCAAGTGATGTACTCCCCAGGTCGGCTTGTTCGATGCTCACGAATTGTGTGCATCTGAGTATAGCGTGGAAGGGCACCACTCTGGCTCACGTGGACGCGGACTACATGGAGACTCCCGTCATCGGCCGCGCTAGCGAAACAGTGCACGCCTTCTAGCATACAGACGGCTTTGACCTTTCCGTGATGCTGAGTGTACGAAAGTCGTGGCTTGCTTGTGACGTTGCGTTCCAAACGCGCAGTATCCCACACTTTCACCGTCTTGTCATCCGAGGATGAAACAAGAAAAATGTGGTCTGGTGACACAGCAAAGGCGGTGACGGCATCGGTGTGAGAGCATAACTGGGCTACAAGCGTTGCTTCAGGGCGCCTAGCGGTACCGTCTCGAGGAATGAAGCTCTGCCGAACCGTGTTACGCCGCCGCACAGGGCCTTCATGAACTCGGGGCCCAAAGTCATGCTGATACTCTCGGTTGCTGTCCAGATATAGGCGTTCCAGAAGGTTATTGACACCAGCTTCGTGGCCATCTAGTCCAAGATTCAGTCATTCAACGCTTGAAGTGAAAGTATTCGAGTACGGTGGGCCTACCGTATGTAGAAATGGGTGCCAGTGATGTAGGGCGGCGCCAAAGTTGTCCTAAGACAGTTCCAGTATTGGAAACCGGGGAGGTCCGTCCAGAATGTTCGGAGGAGCCTTCATGTAACATCTTTGAAGTGGCTTCCAGATGACCAATTGCATTGGCCCTCGATGACCCAATAGCCGGTGCTGCCTTCTGTCCATCGCCGCTTCCAACATGGAGGCGATGCATCGCGCGGTTTAAAGGCGGATTTGGGGTAGATAATACTGAGTCAGCAGGACTTCCAGGTCTGTCAGAGACTTCTGGTAAGTCATCCAAGGTAGGGTCTACCTGTTGAGAAGGACTTGAAACAGACACCGAAGATGAGCGATGTGGAAGAGGAGAGGGAAGAGAAACCCCAGAGCTATTAATAGCCGTCAGCCTCCGGCGCAGATCCTCAAATGGCGCACCACTGAAGCCGTACTCGATGCTGGATGGTCGTGATAGACGGGAAGTATCAGTGCGGGGTGATCGAGGATGTTCAAACGGTGTGTGATGTCGTGACGTCGGAAGCAGGCGGGGCGTGCGCGAGGTCAAGTCTGCGGTGCGAGTTTTGAGGAACACGGTCTGCGGAACGACCTTAAGCTTTTGTAGCTCAACATGAGCCGTTGTCTTCAACATGTCAGAGTCTTCGTCGACCCTTTGGCGCAGGGAATAGCTGCAGGACATTAGGTAATTGACGAGGCAGTTCAAGAATTGATCACCTTGAGATGGCATTGGCAAGTTTTACAATATAATCGCGCATAGAAACAAGCTTCGTCTCTTCTGTTGATGTCATACCGAGTTGTCGTAGCTTAGTTAGATGGCCTTCGTCCCTGAACGAGGCATGAATGAGGTCGTTTATCAAGCACTGGTTGCACCTACTCATCGGTCTTGTTTCGCATTGTTGCTGTTCTCTTGATTGTAGCAACACTGTCATGCGGTGATTCGAGCCTTGTAGACTTCTTGTAGCCTCTCCAAAAGTGCGTTTTATCCGCCTTCATTGCCCATTGTAGGGCGGCGTCAAACATTTGCCGGTCTAGCTGTGTTCGTCTGTAAGCATGGATACAACACTGATTCAAGGACGACGAACAGGTGACTTCAATGCGGTCAATAGGCTGAACTCGTCAACGTCACGGACATCGGATCGAAGAAAGTGCCTCAGAGACGGGTAGAGAATCCCCCAGACGTCGCTCGATGGAAGGTGCTTTGCCGCAGATGCGATAAAAGCCGTCGCCCCTGACACACGACAACGTCAGCCACGTCTCGGAGCACCAGATAGAGAAGTACCTTGTCGTATCCAAACATTAGGGTGGTAAAGAAATCCCAGATTCGCACTCATGAGTTCCCAAATTCGCATCTTCTGGAAGAGGCCCAATTCGCACAGGTTAGTCAGTGCGGCTAAGACGCGAGCAACAACGCTTTCTTCGACGTCTAAAGTTGAGCCCAGCTGTAGGTGAAGGTAAAGGTAAAGAAGAAGGGCATTACCGACCTGACAAAGCCTGAATCATTAGAGGTAATATATATTCTTCCAGACTCCTTCCGCCTGCACATGCCGCCACATCCACTATGGCGTTGAAGAAAGCATAGCGGAGAAGCCAGTCCCGGTCATTCAGGTACGTGATCATGTGGCTTAATAGGATATCGTTTGTACGCTGTCGTCCCAGGAAGATGCACATAGATGACACATCATGTAGAACTGCGCGCTTCACGACACTGGACGGGTCAACAAGTAGCGTGATAAGATGCTCTTGGATCGCGTTCTGCAGATCTTGCAAGGCTGTATCGTATGGAACCTAATGGAGATGGGTTTGCGAACAAAGATTCCAAGATAGTTGGACTTACTTCAAATTGGGCTTCATCGTATTCGACAGCATCTGCGGCAACCTTGAACGTTCCGTGAGCCTTAAGTGCCTGGCCCATCTCCAAATATCGCCCTGCGACATCTGCGAGGTGGACAACGCACTGCGCATATGAGGAGCGCACAGACACCTCGGGGTCGTTAACCAATGGTTGGATGTTGGGGATGATATACTCAGGAAAAATTGATGCGTTGGCGGGAGTTATGACATTCACAAGTGACAACTTTGTGGTGCTTAGTTTACGGATGCGGATCTATACGAGAATACTCACCACTTGCAAGAGCGTCCTGAGGGCAGCGGCGCGAACCACAGCGGCATCGTCACGTAAAAGGTCAACGATGTAGGGTACCAATCGATCAAGTTTGGCCTCATCCGTGAGATGAACGGATAGAGCAAGAAAGACATCCAATGCCCGTAACCGGCTCGAAGGTTGAGAACAATTTCTGACATTGGCGCAAATCAGAGCGAGGACGATAAGGGCAGGTCCATCTATGTGCAGATCATTAACATCAGACAAGACGCGTTGTTAGAAGACTACCTTCCGTCGCAGCGCGAGATCTTGAATTCCTGGCTCGCAAAAGCTTCGAATCCCTGTTTGGAATGTATAGTTCTACAGGAAGGATGTCCTATATAAGATGTCTAATCCTCAAAAATGCGCAAAATCATGGAAGAGAGACTGACCTGTAACGGCTTCCCTTGTGCTTCCACGGGCGCGTAGTCAACCCGAACATCTGTTATTGTGTCCTCGCCGATGTCTTCAAGAAGGTAAGGCTCTACGCTTTCATAGTCGGCCCAAATTTTCTCTATTTTGTGGTCCGCATCCCTAGGCACTGCTGTTTCAGGTGGCTTCGCGTCCGCCGTGTGCAGGGGCGTGACAGCGCCACCTTTGGTTGTGGATGCTGTGGCTGGGGCAGCCGATGTTACTGGTGTCAAGATCTCTGGCGAGGTCGCAGTAGCGGGTACGGTAGCGAATGGGGTTATTGTAGGTACTTCATTGATAGACCACACATAGCCATGCAGAAAAGAGTAGAACACCTCCGGAAAGACCGCACCACGGGCAGTGTGAAGTAGCGCATCAAAGGTAGGCCTTGCCGAGGGATTGAGGGCAATCATATCTTTGATGAGGTCCTGAAGGGATAGGTCCAGATCAGGACAGGTAGACTCATCGTCTGGTGTGGGACTCACGCGAACGCCAGGGTCCTCAACTGAAGTAAGAAGGGCGTCGTGGTTCAGCTCTCCTTCCCGATACTTGAAGAGTTGACTGAGTGTGAACAGAGGCGCACCCTCCCTGAAGAGCTCTGCAATTACGCATCCAGCACTAAAAACATCCATAGCCTCGGTTACATGGCTGATTTTCTGCAGATCATTGTTTCCCAGGGCTGATGCACCATCTGGACGGGCACCCGATGCAAAAAAACGCTCCGGGGCAACATAACATGAGCGTCGGCCAGAAGTGTCAAAGTAGAACGCAAAGTCGGATGGATCGTCCAGAGGAAGATAAGTCGGCTTGTATGATGCAAAATCGGTCAGGTAAACCCAATTCCAAGACGTAACGAGTATGTTCTCCGACTTGACATCACCATGAGCGACGTTGTGGGAGTGAGCGTCTCGTAGGGCATTGAGCAGCTGGAAGGATATCCATTTTTTCTCGATCGGGCTCAGAAAAGGGCGCGTACTAAGGACACGAGTTGAAACCGAAAGTACACACATATTTTGACAGTAAGACCCACCTTATGCGATCATAGAGATTACTTGCAACCCACTGTCGAATAAGATAACCAGCCTTGTCGGAATCTATAGAAGCCTGATAGCTGTAGACGTTAGGGATGTCAAGCAGCGCCTCTCGTTCGGCTCGGTGGGGCGGTTCATTCAACACTAGCAGAGGGAGTCTGTCATGCCACATACCTTTCGAGTTCCTCTGGTACCTGCTTAAACTGAGCCCCAGGTCGGGTTTGATGTAGATTTTCACAATAACTGGGCCATTTCGATGTCGACAGCGAACGGTCTTCAGAAAGCGCGAGGATCCAAGACTTCGGGTCACGTCGTCATGGCCATCTTGATGTCGATTCATAGAGCACGTACCTCTTCTCATACACAATCTCAGGGCCGAGCTCACTGATGAACGAGTCTAATGTCGCAGCAGTTCGTGTAAGTGTGTACCCGGACTGGGTATTACCCATGACAGGAAGAGCGAAGAACAAAGAACTGATGGGAAACGGGCTCTGGCTACGATAACTTCCTTTCTAGGCCACTTCAACACATCTCCCGTCCGGCCCGGGCCGCTCACCAACCCGCGTCTTCATCGGACTCGCTACCTGACAATTGGACACCAAGACCACGATCGTGAGAGCCTACGTTGTCACTATTACCCGACTCTGCGGACTGTGAATCGACATTCTCGTCTTCGTGCATAGCCGAGTGTCGGCCACGAAGACGACCAAATAAACGCATTGGTGGCCTGGAGAGAGATTCATGGTCTCCACTGGTGGGAATACTTCAGAAAACCAGAAATACCGATGCTTCCCAAAGGACTTACGACTTCGCGCTGTATCCACTGTTGTCATCCCTGCAGATAAAAGGGTGAGGAAAGTAGAATGGATCTATTGTACGACACTCAGCGCACGCACACTTCGCTATCACTGAGGACTTGTCGTCGAGTTCTGAGGGTCGTACGTCGCGGCGCAGTCTGAGATTCAGTGTCACTGGTATCACTGATGTTCTCATCACCATCTTGATCTCCTCCTAAAAAAGGGATCCGAACATTTCCCATCCCACCCCTTCCCAGCGTTGTTGCGAATGCCGTGACCCCCACGATAGAATCGTCATGGTCGTCAGAGGAATTTCCAACCACTTCACTGTCGTGATGCCCCGAGTCTTCATCATCTATAAAGCTGGCTTCAAATGACCCATCATCTGACTCATCCATGTTGTCGCTACGTGGGAAACCCATGATGTGTTCCATTACAGGGAGAATACTCCATAGCCCAGGGTGCTCTTCGCCCGAAGCGTCATCGTCATGTGCATAAGCATTGTGACCGCTATAATGGCGACCACACTGTGAGCATGAACCTCCCCAGATTTCGTGCATGCAGTCAAGACAGCGGTACACCTGGTCCTCGGCGTCATACATTCCAAAGGCACTAGGTGAACCGTCAATGGGGGGAGTCCCTGGACGTGGTGCGGGAGGGAAAATGTTAGCCCAGGGATCTCTAGATGGAGCTCCTGAATTCGTAAATTCGGCCTCCGGGGAATCGAATTCTACTGGCTGGGGAAAGTCTTGAGCGAGCCCACTCTTGACAACAACAGCAACCATGTCCTTGACATTCCATGCTTCTATGGGCCGGCCACGCACTATGGCACGGCATTGAGGACAGTTTTTTTTGCGGTATATGTGTCCGCCTTCTAGTCCATCAGTTTGCTGATCAACTTTAAACCAGTTGACAAGACAGCCATAACAAGAGACATGACCACATGGGGATAGTGCGAAAGGCTTGTGGAGCAGATCAAGACAGATCTGGCACACGAGAGACGACACAATGCTCGCAAAAAGGGCTTTATGGTCGCGGAGGGACTAAAAGGAGTTTGTACACCATCAAAAGAAAAATGGGACGATAAGCGGACCTTGCTTTCGGCATGTAACGCTTCCACAACACGTTCATTGGCAACAAGCTGGGCCCCGGAAGAGGATGATATGGCTACCGGTGGCGCACAAACAGGGGAAGGAGGGTTTGACGAGCCACCGAGGGGGCTACCCGACTGAGACGAGATAAATGACGGCCGGTTCTCAGTCGAGGACGCGGAAGGAAGAGGAGGTCCAGGCGAAGGAGACGATAAACGAACGTCCTGCACGAGTCCCGACATTATTCCTGATTCGCGAGTGATGGGTAGCTTCTTCTTTTTCCTTCTCCTTTTGGTTTTGTCTGAGTAGCCTTGTCCATGGCCCGTTTTAGGTTTCTTAGTAGGTGGTGCGGGGGCGCCGGGTGAGGATGTACGCTTTTGGGAAGACTTTGGACTAGGATTAGGGGGCACACGTGTCAAAGGGGATGTTTCCATGGTCACGACAGAGGGAGAAGGAGGGATAGCTGTGGGTAAGACGAAGAAGCAATGCCTTGTTCATTCATGTTTTATTGTGCGCCCACAAAATCCACGTGACCACCGCGCAAGATCATTTTCGTTTTCGAGACTTTGACCGATGTGGGCCTTCCGCGATAATAAATTCTCTACTATGTCCCACTATAAAGTAGCGTCCACGCTCTACCTCAAAAATTAATGATGTGTGTAAGATGAGACTGGGACGTCGACAAGGACATGGCCGTATTAATTGTGGGTCGTGGGTCGCGAATTTTGGTTGTTGGCTTACGTGATATCTGGTCCTGAATTAAGTGCGAGCATCAGCAAGCCCGGCCATCCCGACTGCATTAGCTGGAAACATGCCTCCGCAAGTCCCTATTCATCCCGCTACTAGACCGTCTTTCTACCGCCCACAGGCAACATGTCTCATCCGCGATGTCCTCCTTCGTCTCACGAACGTTGATGATACTATCCCAACTGCGTCGCCGCTGGTTGGCTCGCTTCATATGACTCGGTCACGGCACAAAACAATGGTATCTAATCTGCCGAAGACAGGGCATGGCGTTCTCCCTCTTCCTGTCCTATCTTCGTCGTCTCAATGCCGTTTATGCGCCGGCCTCACCTTCGGAGTTTGGAAAGAAGTCCGGCATTCATCAGCTCTCGTGTTTCGTTTCATCTGTGCAGGTGTTTCTGGTATCTCTGATTATCAGGCGTTCTGGCTTTTTCTATACTTCGTTTTGAATCTCGTGCTCACCCTATATAATAAGGTTCTCTTGGTAACATATCCATATCCATATACCCTTACTGCCATCCATGCTCTCTTCGGACTTGCCGGTAGTACTTTTCTTCGACTGAGAAAAGTCTACGAACCTAGGTCTCTCTGCGGTTCAGATCACGTTGTAATAGTCGCATTCTCCATCCTGTACTCTGTCAACATCGCTATTAGCAATGCGTCCCTTGGCCTCGTCACGGTACCAGTAAGTCAGCCTCTGGCCTTGTAACGACGTGCAGGTTAACATTACATTACGAAGTTCCATCAGGTCGTTCGCGCTGCAACGCCTTTTTTTACGACAGTCTTCTCTTGGTACCTTTTCAATACCCATTTCAACCGTTATCAAATATTTTCGACAGTCGTTGTCGTCTTCGGGGTCGGTCTATCAACCTATGGCGATTACTACTTCACGACTTGTGGCTTCACCCTCACGCTTATTGGAGCCGCCTTGGCTGCTCTCAAGACAATAATGACGCATAAAATCCAGACCTCACCCCTCGTTTCGCAACCTTTTGCGATACACTCCAAGTCATCTTTCGCCGGTATTCCAATCGGGCCTGTCACCAAAATTTTAGCACTCCTACCCCGACTTCGTTGTCATCGCCTACAGTTGCACCCCCTGGATCTTCTTACTCACCTTTCTCGACTTGCAGTTGTGCAATGCATCGCCTATGCCTACCTTTTCGGGGAAGTAGAGCTTGTATTCCGACGATCGTCATACTCCAGCATCTCGTGGCAGATCGTCCTTATCTCTGGCAACGGTGTTGTCGCTTGCGCACTGAATATTGTCAGCTTCGAAGCTAACCGACGGTCGGGCGCTCTTAGCATGGGTGTTGCAGGTTATTCCTATCAACAATCTGTCTTACGCCCTTATACTGAACTAGAGTCTTGGCTAGCCAATGTAAAGCAGGTTCTTACCATCCTCTGTGCTGTCTGGTTCTTCCATCTAAATCTTACCCCCTTGAATGCCCTTGGTATCATACTCACGCTTCTGGGTGGTGCGTGGTACACCATGGTCGAATATTGTATGAGGCATGGCTATTTTCGCAGCTGAAAGCTCGCATCTAGTAGATCGCCCCTCAGTCGATAATCATAACTATGAACAAACCTGACACACAGGCACTTTTCTATCACTTAATATATGTCCCGTCGAAATCTCCCTCGTTGCTTTGTCATCCCCAGTTATGTGACTCGTTACCGAAGTCTTTAATTCATATGTACATGTACATGGAAAGACTGACACCAACGCTTAGTTTCGACAAGATTACATTACGTCACGCCTTCTCGCTGAACGTAGTCATTTCAAGCGACTCGCGTAACGTCTTCTTCGAAAGTTGCCCTCATCTGAAGTATACTAACTTAGTGTGTGATCCAATTGCTAATTATTCATTTACCTCCGCATAAAACCGGTCATCTTCAATGACTCTAAGGCCCGTCAAGGCAAGCGCCTTGCATACGTCTAAGCAGGCCTGGTGGGCTTCCAGGGTAGCTGCCGCGGAAGTAAATGCAGGGGTGTGGTTCCCGCCATTCGGCTCTGTTGGAATGGCTGCCGGGTGAGACACGCGTCAGGTTAAGCCCTTGTGCAAGGAAGGAAGACATACAGAAACCAGGGTGGATAGACGGTAACGCTACGAGACTTTGAGTAATGGAGGTGCGCCTAGTTGTATAAGAGCAATATACCGTAAGTTATGTTGCCCTGTGGTGAAAGGCCTCAGTGGGGTATTATGTCATCTTGGCAAGAATCTTACGAAGTCCGTTGATGCGCTGCTTATACCCCATTTGTAGTCCACTGGTCCTGTTTTACTTCTATGGACCCGCGCAAAAGTATCGGCTG
>Ga0307510_10002676_pt1 | contig 20379 bp, 24 predicted proteins | sample 12_EM_MG_FD_207224 | JGI IMG/M metagenome (GOLD analysis project Ga0307510, IMG submission 207224) | Populus trichocarpa ectomycorrhiza microbial communities from riparian zone in the Pacific Northwest, United States - 12_EM | ecosystem: Host-associated > Plants > Roots > Unclassified | place... | reverse complement strand
CAGGAGACGAGGGATGCGTTAGAAGCGAAGGGGGGGATGTAGTGGAAGGATGTGTGTGTGGGGGGGGGAATGCTTTTGATGAAGCGCGGTGCTAAGTAAGTTGCAGTCGGTAGGATGCGGCGAAAAGTGTTTGGGAGGGGGATGCCGGCGTCGTGGCTCCTACCGTTGAAAATATAAAATACCGGTAGCCCTTACTCAAAGCTCAAGCACAAAGGTCGTACCGTAGGGCAAGTACGGTAGGTGTAGCAGCGAGTGGTAAAAAATGAAAATTAGAGGGAAATGTAGCTATCGTAGTGGAGATGAAGCAGTGATAGGTGGCGAGCAAGGTCCAAGGGGTAGAGAGCTTGTATCGGAGTAAAAGTAAAAGCACGGGAAGTATAGAGGAAGGAGAATGTGCAGGATGTGTGTATGGAATGGGGGGAGAAGATTGAGGAATAGGGTGATAGAAAGATTGATCTTGAAAGAATTGGGTACTTTAATGGATGTAAAGTAGGAGGGGGGAAGAAGAGGAGGAGTGAGAAGAAAGAAGAAGAGACAAGTAGTGAGTTGAGATATTGTACCGTACCGGTATCTTGGTGAATGTGTGATGGCTGCTGATGAGCCGGAAAGGGCTCTGTCTTTTAGCAGACAATACTTTTGGTCACGCCCCGACACAAAGCGTATGTAGAATGTATACTTATCTACTTATACTTATTTAATAGTAGGCTGTGTTGCATGAGGAACTTTAGACACGAGCTCACAAAGTACGAGTACGGTATCCAAGGCTCTCGTTCGCTCCAAGAGGCATCGCCCCCAGAGCCACCCTGGCACCTGTGCAGCAGCAACATTCACCACCGCTCAACTCAATTCATGGTAGCAGTATCTGAGGGCGGGTCGAGATATCGCTTAGTAAGCCTAGGGCGAGGGGAGGAGCAAAACAACAGCATTGGCTACAAAAGCGCGACTTGGGCGTCTGGCGTGGGTGATTATTATTAAAAAATTGAACTGGATAGGGTATCGCTGCGGTAGGCGAGATAAATGGCCCAAAATATGATATCATGACTTAATCAACCAGTGAATCTCCAATATATCAATATCTTATCGTATTTAGGGCGTGCGAAGAGGAACTTCCTTTCCTGAATTACTGCCTGGCTCCATCAGTATCTGGATTACTCCTTATGATTGCCCACCTCTTATCTCATCTTCCTTTGGGATCTGTACCTGTGGAAGCTTTCTCCTATCGTAGTAGAGAGATATTGGAGAGTACGGAACAGGCATAGCATCAGAGTGCCTATGGCAGCTGCCGGCACTGTGACAGCGGATCTGCTCGTAATTGCAGCGCCGTATCGGTATAAGCCTTACGGTATCATAGCATTTCGAGCAAACAAACCCTAAACCACAACCTAACTGAGGCGATAAAGTAAGGAGCTGTATCACGGGTGTCAGGGGTTGATGTTTTCCCAGAAGACAGGGATTAACTTTGAAGCTTAACCTGAATTAACTGTTCGAAGTCCTATTGAAAAACCTATGTGCGGAATCTTTGCTGCGCATACAAACAAGTGCCGCACCGTAAGTTACCGGTTATGAAGGGTCAATTTGGGTTAAGGTAGCCTACAAAAATAATCACTCTCTTGTGCGAAACATCTCTCCTCGGGCGCTTGTCCGCACTTTGTCTGATCCTTGGTGACAGGGCGGTCGTCAAAATTTTTTTAACTGCTTTATTTACCTTTTTTTATATTACAATATCATGGACCCGTCTCCATAGCAACCATGCTCAGCTGGTAGAATAAACACAATTCAGCCTCATTTGTGGCCAAGCGAGAGACAACGACATCTCTCCGTACACATACTCCACAGCTTTATCTACTGTCTAATATCCACATACGAGCCCCCCTTCTCCACTCCGCATCCGATTCTCATCCCAAGAAATAGCCAGCGATAGTGCGTGTCCTTGGAGCTGCAGCAATTCCCGTTTGCTTCCTGTAGGCATTCTCGCTGCCTCCTTGCTTCATTCCACACTCACTTTACGATCTTAACGACTGTTACGAGCTCCTCTAATACGCTATGACACGATTACAGCGGCAGCTTATGTCTTCGGACATGTCTGAACCATCTGTCTCGCTATCTTGTGTGTATTCACCTCCATTCCATCCCTCCTCCTCATCGGCCCCTCACTACGTTTTTTTCAGGTCACCTATCTAATATCACGAGACGAGACAGTTGCGAACAATTTCTGGGGAAAGGATGATGCTGGCGTTGGTCCTCTCCTACAACGCATGCATGATGCGAAAACTACATGTGAAGAGTTAAAGGCTTTTTATACTGGTAACTGCTTGTATTCCGCCTTTTCAAGGGAGTTGGCTAATTGTTGAATAGCACGAGCGGCGATTGAAGACGAATTCGCTAGGAAGCTTTTGGCACTCTCGAAGAAGCCCCTTGGTTCTGTTGAAACGGGGACACTCAAGATTTCTATGGATGTGCTCAGGGCAGAAGTCGAGTCTATGGGAAAAGCTCATCAAACAACTGCTGATCAAATGAAAACCGAGTTAGAGCAGCCTCTGACGGATTATTCAGGAGCTTGGCGAGAGCGACGGAGAATTGTCCAGGGAACCTGCGAGAAAATCCTTCAATCGAAAATGAAACAAACGAACCAAGTGAATAAGGTATTTCCACCCTATGGTCACGAAGGAAGGAAGGAACGAAGGAAGGAAAGAAGCATGGCACTAATGAAACTGGGGGTGCATATTAGACTCGGGATCGTTATGAACAGGATTGCTTGAAAATTAAAGGTTATCTCGCTCAAGGGCATATGGTGATGGGACAAGAAGAACGCAAGAATAAGGCCAGGCTGGAGAAGACACAGGCCGCCTTGGTCACTTCAAATGCCGAGTATCAGGAAGCGATCAAAGCATTAGAAGGTACCACTTCCAGGTGGAATAAGGAATGGAAACAAGCTTGCGACGTACGTTCGGTTGACTTCGCCTTGGGTAATGATCTTGCTGACACCTTTCACAGAAATTTCAAGACTTGGAGGAAGAAAGGATCGACTTCTTAAAGGCTAGTCTATGGACTTTTGCCAACATTGCCTCCACCGTCTGTGTGAGTGATGACCAGGTGAGTTCGACACATGCCCTTTGCGTTGTGCAGATCTAACCCCTGAACAGTCTTGCGAGAAGGTCCGAGTGTCCTTAGAAGACTGTGAAGTGGAAAAGGATATTACATCATTTATACTGGATCGTGGGACAGGCCAAGACATCCCAGGTAGCCGCTGCTGTTCTCGGATTACGCTGTTACACCATTGACCTTTTCTTAGATGCACCCAAATACATCAATTTCTGTCGAGGGGACCTATCAGATGATGGAGCCTCCGAAACCCAGGAAGAAAACTATAGCGTGGCTCAGTTCCCTCGCACAGGAAACCCAACATTTAGATCTGCTTCACCAAATCCCTCTACCAGCTCCTCGTCTCAAGCTGAGCCAGAACCGGAGCAAGTTCCGAGCACCAGATCCCGTGATCGTGCACGCCGTGAGTACAAGTCGCAGGATCAAGCGAGTCGTGATCACGGGCATCGTGAACACGATCGCCGCCCCGGCCGTGATCACTTGAGAAACAAAGGGCCACAGACTCCCCCGGCCAACCGAGAAATTGCGGGCAATATTACCCCTGGCTCAAGGTCTCGCCGTGATAGCCAGTACCAACAATCTGGTAACGCTTCAACACCATCAAGGTCACAGCGATACGAGAGGGAAAGGCAAGCCGCTCAGAATGCACCTCACAATGAATATCCTCTTGATGGGATGACCATGTATTGTCGTCCTGGAAATATGATTTCTGATAGTGGCTCAGGTGGCAGTCCTATTGCGCGCCCTCCCAGTAGCCATGCCTCTGGGAGCGATTGCTCCAACCCAACCTCTGTTTCCAGTGGGAGTGAGGCTCCACCAGTTGCCGGAGGGGGAGGTCAACGATCTCCAGTGAAACAGCAGCCAGCACATAGAGAAGAAGAGAAACTTGTTGGGAAACGGAAAAGTGGTTTTTTCAGCAATGGCGGGCCATTTAGAAGGAAGAGCAAGAGCGAGAAAGGGCAGCGGCACCAACTCCAGCTACAGCAGCAGCAGCAGCAGCAGATGGCGCTCCAAGAACAACGTCGTATGGAGGCTCAGCAACAGCCAGAATCACCTGTCAGGCTCCCACCATCGTTGAGAACTCGCGGCACTTGGTCCCCAGCCCCACAGAGCAACTCGCCTTCAACGAGTTCCAGACACCAGCAAGGATACGAGAGTAGCTCTGCAAATAGACGGCAGCGTCAGCCACAGCAAAGGCCTAGTGACGAACAACACGACAGCCCTGAACCAATCGATCCTAGGGCTAGTCTTGCGCTTAATGTCGGTGGGAATGTATTTGACGTGGCAGCGCCAGAGAATAACAAAGGGGGACAATCTGCAAAAGCTCCTGGGGAAGATGAGTTAGCTTTGGATCCTATAGCCCAGGCCCTAGCAGAACTCAAGGGCGTGACAAAAGGGTCCGCTCCACCCAGGAACACTGCGGATCGGTTCTTTGGGCTAGCAACACCTGCCCCTGCGGCGACACCAGCTCCTGGAGTGAACCCGGCTATAAACGCAGCACAACGAGGGACCCCACCACCAAATTACGCTCCTAAGACTAGCGCTCTAGGTCTCCCGCCACCCGCCTTCACATCACAGCAGATGCAGGAAACTACCCAAAGATACGTTAACCAACGAGACCATATGCTCGATGGCCCACAGATGCCTGCGGCTATGGAGGAAGCGCCAAGTAGAACCGGGTCTGGACGGCAGAGAGCCAGGACAATGGAAAACCTACGCACACAATCTAGGCAAAGCTCTCGCGAAGTGTCTGACAGTCAACAAGATCGCAGAACAGCCAGTCCAATTCCTAACAGAAGTGTCAGCCCCCGTCCACAGCTTTATGGTGATGACAGGTATCGCAGTAGCTCCCCCCAGCCAATTACATATAATCGTTCGGCATCCCCTAACCCTTACACACAATCCCGTCCCGGCACTTCCAATACAAACCGGGGCCAGTACACAGCTTATTCCCAGCGTTCCCCTTCACCGCTGCCATCTGGGCAAGAGGTTGCTTTGAGCAATTATAGATCACATTCCCCTGCACCCAGTCACCATAGTAGACATGACAGCTATGGATCTAGAGGAAGAAGCCAGGCAGGCAGTGTTCGAGGCAGCTACGATGGTCAAAGCTCCAGGCATAGCTATTACAATGGCGATAATGGCAGCCAGGTGGGTGTAGTTGCAACCTATCAAGGAGGAGGGGGACAAGTCGTCCGTCCCAGGAGTAAGAGTGTTGTCGATACTAGTAGACAATACAGCCGCGACGGCAGGCCAATCCTACATTATGGTAAGTTGTGCAATGACCCGTGCATCGTTATAGTTTCAAAATAGTTAAGGGTTGACCTTATTTCGGAAAAACAGCGAGAGCCATGTACGTTTACCAGGCAGCTATTCCAGAAGAACTTAGCTTTGCCAAGGGAGATATCCTCGCAGTTTTGAGACAACAGGATGATGGGTGGTGGGAGGCAGAGATAGTAGGCGTTCAGGGAAGACCTGGTCTAGTCCCTAGCAACTATCTTCAAAACTGCTAGTTTGATTCGTCGGTTCTGGGGTTTGTTGCCTTTCATGGAATGTGTTTTCATTTCCCAGAGTTTTTCCCCCAAGCAGGTTTAAAACTGGCCAAAAGTACGTCTAATTTTTTTTCCCTTTTCTCATACTATCAAAAGAACGCTCGTTTGGTCTCTCTTCTTTCCACTTTAGCGTTTGGATATTTAGCGGTGTGATTCTTCGACTACTTCTCCTGCACCTCCCTCCCCCACTTTTCCCCTTCCTACTTTCCCAATCCAAATACCACCATGTCTTGATTTCCTTATGTCATTCCCTTGTCTCATGCTCATGACTTCATATACACCATGTCTTGAATGACTTTTCTACCAAGGATATCATGTAACTTATGCGAAAGCAAGAAGCCTAGCTTCTGAAAATGCAGCCTGTTCACTATTTCTGTATGTAATAACTAAAGTAAACGGCTACTGTGTCCAGCAATGCAACAATAAACTTGGTGCAGTTTTCTCTTGTGATGTTGGTTAGAATAGCAACGTGTACAATTATGATCAGTTGTTCCTATTTACATTTTGAAACTGGCACCCGTCATCTCTTTTCCTTGGGCTGCCACCCTCTCTGCTAGACTTGCCTTTAGCATTTTTGAGTTGTCGCTGCAGAGTTCGTAGATTGTTGAGAGGTTGAAGGTCAGACCAGTGAAAGAGGTTCCGCTATCGATTAGAGATTCGAGGACACCCCGGGCCTGCAAGTATCTCATCAGCACAGGATCGAGAATTGTCAAGAAGGGGGAATAATCACCTCCTTCAGATCCCCCGTATACAGTAAACAAACCGCCAAATTGTTACTCGCCATATCCCCACCCTCCCCGATTGTTTCCGTATCGGAGATCTCTTTCCACGCAGCAGCAGCCTCCACCCACTTCGCCTCACCCATGAGTATCAAGGCGCAGAGAATCCTCTCGTGCATATCCTCCCCGCCCACAGCCGGAAGGGCCTGTTTTGCAGCTGCCAGGTTCCCGATGCGCACATACAACAGACATAATACCGCCTTGAGTTCGTGATCATCAGCACTCACTCGGAGTCCTTCTAGGTGTCGAGAGGCGGCCGCCAAGTCACCCATTTCCGCTAGAGCGCTAGCGACGCGAATTCCTAAGTCGCGAAGACGACCTCTCCAGATGGCGATCTCTTCGGCGTTGTATTCTGGGGAGTCGGGTTTCGCTTCGCGCTTCAATATCTCACTGCGGGCCTCGCGGGCCAGCTCGTAATAGAGCGCTATGCTCCGCCGCCAGTCGCTTACGCCGATGGCCTGCAGGCGGACTGCTAGGACGCGGAGCTCCCAGGGGACCAAGTGCCCACCCCGAGAATCTCGGTAGAAGTTGGAACCCAGATCCGAGAATACTTTTATTTCCTGTGCTGCGGTGGAGGTGCTCCCGATGAGCATGAGACTGCTCAGTCGGATGTACCAGAGCTTGAATATCTCCTCTGCGGTAAGTGGAGTTGGAGAGGTGGAATTCGTGAGCTGGTTAGCGGCAGTTATGGCTGCTGCACGGAAGTGCCCCGTTGACAGGAGTGTGTGGAGTGAACTAGATGCTGTGGGTTGGTGAACTGATGTGCGGAAGGCGGCGGGGATGGTGTGCTGAGGGAGCGGGTGGAAGTTCTGGGGGTGGAGGAGGTAGCTGAAGTCTCGGGATATGGTGGGAGGATGCATGTCAAAGAGGCCGGAGGACATCTGTTGTTTAGGGGCGGTAGGAGAGGTGGGTGGGGAGATTGCGGCTGCTGCGGGGGGGGTGGGGGGCGGGTGGTCCTTAAATGGGGGGCTCAGATGGTGTTTATTAGCTCTATTGCCAAGAAGTAAAGAGCAGGGGAGGCTTTGTTTGGCTTGCTTGTTTAGTGAGGGGTGGATAGGTAGCTTACTCCCCGAGGTCTAGGGGACCTTTTGTTCGTCGACGGGGTATAGAGACTATGGGGATCAGGAGCTGTGGCTGGGAAGGAAGGCGGAGACTGACCTCGTCGTTCGTCTGTTGATGAAGTTCTAGTGTGACCTTTTACAGGTGACGTAGGCGGAAGGGAGGACATCCTCATTCAGGGTAGGGAATTGGTGGCAAGCTGTGGGTAATGAAATGCAGTATGATACTGGAACTTTTGTGGTGACAAGTGATGAAGTTGGGTTGGGGTTATTTCGCCAAGATGGTGATGAAAGAATGCGATAAGATAAGATGTCGAGAATGGAAATTAGAATATCAGGTGATGCACACTCCCGGAGTGCATCACCAAATAAAACATTCCGTGCTTGTTAACATACGACACCAGCACGAGGGTGCCAGGGATATTTCGGTAACCAGGTTATTTAGCATTAATAATTATACCCTATGATAATATGATATGATACCAAGTTCGCAGCGTAATTGTGTGCGCAGTATTTCTTGTGGACAAAATTCTAAACAATTGAAATTGAGGCTTCTCCGGGGGACTTCGGAGGGGTTTCTGTCAGTGATAGACTTTACGCGCGTAGCTCAGGGTTCGTCACGAAGCAAATAATCAAGTTGGGCAACCCTAGCCCCAGGCGATCTTTACGACGCTTATCCCCACTGTCATCGTCCTCACCTCCTCGCCTCTTTGCTTCTCATTTTCTCCCTCCTCCTCAACTTCCCCTTTTGTCTTGCTAGCACAACCTTTGAGCTCCCGCCCCTTTCTAGCTTATCAGCTTTGCTTCCCTTTGTTCACATAGAGAGCGTCTCTTGCGTTCTACCACTTTCCGCGCATTATTTTACTCTCGGTCAACTAGACAGATTAGCTAAAGCTGAACTACGGGAACTGAATCGCGGTTGGGCTTCTACCAAACAAAAGCCTCATTTTCCAGAGAAACGCGAGGCTAATACTTTCTTCAACGAAAGGAATTCGTGTCTACAGAGATACTTAGAAGATAAACAGACGTTTGTGCACCATGAATTCACCAAGCGAGTCGTTTGACGAGGAGGGTGAAATTTTCGAAACAGAAGTAGAGAAGGCACCTCCATCGCTGCCTTCCGTTACTGGCCCCAGGGTTGACCGTCTTTCAAGTAGAAACAGAGGCTCGAGATCTCCCGGCATCAACAATTACCGCGGCGGTAACGGTGACACCTATCCTCCTTTTCGCCATGATCACTTCGACCCCAGAGACTACAGTCGTCGACTTGGGAATGGGGAAAACATGCGTGGTGAGAAAAGACGACGAAGCCACGAACGGGGCCCCGATCCCCGACAGCATAGGGTCCACTACGAAGCGAACGGTGACGTTAATATAGGGAGGCGCCCTAAGGTTTCATATGCCGATATCGACCGCTCCGAGCCTAGAGACCCTCCCAGACCTTTCGACCATGATGATAGATACTACCGTGATGCTAAGCGATCTCGTACTCGCAGTCGTTCACCCCCACGAGGACCCAGAGGAGGTGGGAGAGGTGGCAGACGTGGATATTTTGACGATAGCAGACGTGATGGTGGTAACAGGTTCATTGACGGGGGGAGGGAGCGGGACAGAGGTAGAAACGACAGCCGCAGACACTCCCAGGAGCAATCGGGGAGCGAACAAGGAGATCTCCCAGTTCCGTCTGAATTGTCAAAACGAGATGCTGAATACCGCAACAAACAGTCAAACCAGGGGAATGGAGATAAACAGTCATTTAGTTACCGTACTCCTCAGAATGGGAATAGCGGAAGGTCCGCTCAAACCTGCAAGACCATTGGGTTTTCTCCCAAAGCTGAAATTTTGGGGGATGACAGAAACTCGCTTGCTGGGAAGGCTCCGCTTAAACCACCGCCTGAAGAAATGGAGATTGAGGAGCCGGTTGATGAAGTTAAACTGATTGAAGAGCGGCGTAAGAAGAGGGAGGCAATCAAGGCTAAGTATAAGGGACAAGCTACACCACTTCTTGTATCGGCGTTAGCAATTGCTGGGTCAAACCCGGGTTCGCCAGGTATCTCAGAGGGGGAGACTACTCCAGGTTGGTTTTGACACTTTATCTCTTGGTTCTGCTGATTACTCACCTTTTGTAGCTGTAGCATCCCCTGCACTCCCTGATTCTTCGCGGGAAGACTCTCCAACCGGTGCTTTCAACATATCCAAGAATGGTGCAACTATAATCAATGCAGGTTCTATGATGATGGCAACTACTGAGGATGAGGGCCCTTCAGCAGCAGATTACGACCCGACTGTTGATATGCAGGAGGATAACAAACGGTACGAGCAGCATATTCACGATCATGAGGTGCCCTCTGGTGCACGCGGTGTGACCAAAGCCATTGTGGGAGATGAACAGATACCGGCAAGTTTACCAAAGCAAGAACCGCAGCAGGAATCTGCAAAAAAGGAGGATGATGATGATTTTGACATGTTTGCCGAAGGTGACGACGACGATATGTTTGCGGGGCCGATACCAAAAGCAAAGAAGGCGGAAAGCCAGACTAACAAGGCTCATCCCGTTGTTTCTGATGCAAAGCAACTGGATGCTAGTCTATTAGATAACTGGGATGATCCCGATGGGTATTACCGGGTTATACCTGCTGAGCTTCTTGACGGCCGCTACCGGGTGCAAACAAATCTTGGTAGAGGAATGTTCTCAGGTGTAGTACGAGCCCTGGATTTGACAACTCAGAAGCTGGTGGCTATCAAGATCATTAGAAACAATGAGACGATGTATGCTCTTTATATCTTTACTCTCCTTTTTTATTATTTTACGATACTAACAGCATTGCAGGAAAAAAGCTGGGTTGAAGGAAATTGATATATTAAGGAAATTGATGGAAGCAGATCCGGATGATAAAAAGCATCTGGTCAGGCTAGAGAGATGCTTTGAGCACAAGGGCCATCTCTGTATCGTCTTTGAAAACTTAAGGTATTTCCGTTGCACGCTGAGTTCTCCGTTCTTTACTAACTGGGTTTAGCATTAATCTACGTGAAGTGCTCAAAAGATATGGGCGAAGTGAGGGTATTAGTCTAATGGCAGTTCGTTCATATGCTCAGCAAATGTTTCTCGGGTTATCGCTCTTGCGGAAGTGCAATATACTCCATGCAGATCTGAAACCGGACAATGTTTTGGTAGGGTTCAATCTGGGCTGTCCACATTATTGTCATGCTAACTTTGTTGACGCTAGGCAAACGAAAGCTGCAATATGCTCAAGATTTGCGATCTTGGATCTGCATCCGATGCTTCGGAAAACGAGATTACTCCTTATCTCGTGAGTAGGTTCTATAGAGCACCTGAGATTAGTAAGTAATCATTATTCCCATTACACTTTCCTGACGCTGATACCTTCTATAGTTCTAGGTATTCCCTATGACTTTGCTATCGACATGTGGTCCATTGGATGCACTCTCTACGAACTATTCACTGGGAAGATTTTATTCACTGGTCGCACCAATAACCAGATGCTGCGTTCGATCATGGAGTGCCGTGGAAAATTCCCACAAAAAGTGCTTCGTAAGGGAAAATTCACAGGTTTACACTTTGACGATATGCTCAATTTCAGGAGTGTGGAGAATGATAAGATCACCGGAAAGGTAAACGCTAACTCATTTAATGTGTCCTCCCAAGCTCTGCTAAAATTTCTGCTCGCATAGGACATCACTAAGACACTTACCTTCAACAAGCCTGTCAGGGAGCTGAAAACAAGGCTCCTAGCCGCAGCATCGCCGGGAATGACGGATGCAGAGTCGAAGGAACTAAATGGATTTATCGATTTGTTGGACCGGTGCCTAAACCTTAATCCTGAGCGACGTTGCACTCCAGTCGAAGCGCTCAAACACCCGTTCATACATCGCACAAAGTAGGTTGGGTAGATAGGTGATCTCATAAATTCTGTGCCTCCAGCTCTTGCTATGATGCTGGGCTTTTCCTTCTTCCTTTAATTATACCTCCCTTTTATAGTTATTAGAGTTTCGTGACGTGGCTTTGTTAGATCTTTAGCGTATTCTATATTATTATATGTTAAATTCGAATGGAGACGGGGCTCGATGGCTGTGCTGTGCGTGTGAGATCACATTGGAGGCTGAGGGCATGAGGTGTTGGAGCTATATCATTGATCTGAAATTTTCTTGCCGGCACAGAATTAGTAGCTATTCGCTTGTCTTCTGGTTTCTCTGAGCCTTGTATACCAGTTTCGTCCACCCTCCCCTAAGAAGTACCGAGCCTTAAGTTAACTCATTCATTTTGTGCAACGGCTAGCACTCAGACAATGTAGTCCATACACTTCTCGCCGTAAGAGCCTACCCAGCAAAAACGGAGAGGGGCAACAGTTCCCCTTCCGCGACTACTTTACCTGAATAAACGCTTGTTTCAGAATTTTGGAACGGAGGGGAAACGGTCATTTGTATGGGGCAACGGAATGGAACCGTCGTATCCAAACAGGCTCTAAACTGGTGGGGCACCGCACGGGTCGGTAAATCGTGGCAGCATATAAATCACGATATCGACAAGCGGCATCTTGCGTCAACGCCTTTCATGCCGAGTAATCATTTGCTTCCCGAGCGCTGAGCTCTCCGTGTGCTCCGTGAGTGTACTCGTAGCCTATCACTGACCCTTCCCTTTCTGCTAACCCCCCCTTTCCCCTTCCCTAGTTGGACCCCTCGCTGTGCATCCCCCTTCCCGCATACGCTTTTTTTGGTGACCGGCAGTGGTTATGACAAGAGTGAGCAGCTCCCCACCCAGGATGTTGGCACAGGCAGGCTTAGTATAGCGATTGTCGACCGCGAGTGATTTCTTGTGATATGTGACTACCAGGCATCACACTAATTTGTAGGGTCTTGGTTTCTGATTCCCGCCGCTACCGGTACAAGTTGTTGCGGATTAAGCAACAGTGGACGGATTAAGCAATATCGGATGGAGAGAGCCCACAGAGTTATAGCCGGAAGAGAGTTCACATACCGCTTCTCCTTGCTAGGAACCTGACGGTGCGAGATCTACGCTGGTGTTTTGAGTAGGGAAGTGTCAATCCGCCCAGGAGCCGGCGCCCCACCGGGGCTAGCACAGCATCGAAACCCCAGAGCATTTGTGGTTTACTTTCCTTACTTAACTTTGTTAAGAAAATAGGTTTGAGGCGATATGTGGTTTGCCGGGGTGCAACACTCACCCCTGTAGACGATCCAGCCATCCCAGCGTCATAAGATCTGGGCAGCACTCAGATTTGGGGTTTTTTTTTCTTTTTCGGTTGTTCAGCTTGAAGGCAATGATAATAATGACGGTGGGGGAACCGGTAAAGATTCCCGGGTCGAAAAGCCTCAAAAATATAGATCTAGTAGTATTTTCCCGCCCGGGGTTACTATCAGGTTTGTTGAGCTACCTCTGCTACCTAGACGATGGTAAATCTGTGAGGAACAAACATGCGTACCAGCTACCGTACGTCAATCAGGATCGAGAATTACATCTGCTCGTAGGTGCACCGTATACTGGCGTTCAAAAATATTTGGCTTGCCTTCTCTGAGGTCCTCTTTCAATTTTCAATTTTCAATTTTTTCTTATTCCCAATCTTTTCCGCGTCTTCATAACTTAGGACGGGAGGTATTCTATCGTATGTGTTTCGTGTTGCAACGGTCCTGGTGCGCACCTTAGGCGCAATACACCATAAAGGGGAGGATATAGCCCTTAACCCGATTACTGTGTGCTTTCAATGTGCGTCCATTTTTAATTATGATACCTTCTTCAGCGACCGGCAGGGCATCCCGCTGGGGACCACGGCCCCCGGAGATACTGGAGATCTTAGGGAATCACGCGGACATTATGGAGACTGTGAGTGGTTATTTGTCCATGCGTACGGGAAGACAATAGCTCGTAATAGTGGAAAGCATGGTTTTGAATGGCCAACAGATTATAGACCTATATTTGTGCTTTCTATTGGTGGCGGCCAATTTTCCCCACATTTTGATGCTACCGCTTGGCAAGTCAGCGGCAACTTGGCTCTGCCGATACAGTAGTAGCAAAGCAAGTGGTCCGGCTGTTCCGCGAGAGTGTTGCTTCGGGCACTTCTCGGGGCTGCGGGGATGCGGGGGGCGCCAAGGGGACATTATCAAATATGGTGTTGGAAAATTCGGCAGTTTCGCAGCAAGAGCGACAAGTCCAGAACAGACGAATGCTCCGAGTAGTTATGATTTATGGTTAGCTTTCCAGTGCCATTTAGTTCCACTTTGGAATTGGGTGCTACAACTGTCGTGGGGGCTCCTTGTGAGCTTTCTGTTCGAACCAAAGCTGCGGGCGGGTGATATCAGATGATCCAGATAACCAACCAGAGCTGCAGGTGTGCCGGCTCGAAAGAATAACAATAGCGTTGCCGTCACGGTTAGCCCCGCTCACCCCTGTAGCCTCATGCAGCTCTCTTAACTTTACTTCCCCCATCTCAACCACAATTTTCAAACACCAGCGTCGGAGTCTCTCCTGTATTACCCCGCTAGCCTCCCTCCAGTTTTATACTTTGCCTTCTTCTCCAACCTCCGTGTCAATACACGTGGTGTGAGAGCTGAGCCCTCTGTTCAATTCCGAGCTGAGCGCACCGAAGGGGCCGGTCCAAGGCACTCTCGGGATAGTGCCCCGGTGTTTTCTGTCCGTGCGTTGGTTAATAACTTTCATATACCGTACTGTAGATGACCACATTGACTTACTATGATCTGCTTGGCCACCTAGGCACGGGAACACACCCGCCTCCCGCGATCAATCACCAGAATTCATCACAACTACCGGAAAATACTAATGATTTGCCGGTTTGACTGCCGGTAATTGGCTGAATGGGTTGATTCGGTTATCGTATCGACTCAACGCCACTCCTGGATCGTAGGTTGCCGAATACTGGCTAACCCTAAATATCTGGAGTCCGGGTGGCGGCACGGACCCTGAAGGCACCGGTGTGCCGATCCCGGTACAGTAGCATTTAGACTGTCCGAGAGATGGAAGATCTACTACGAGTATAGGGTGATTTACACAATGCGGGTGTCTAGAATACTGAAATAGGAGATGATATCCCATGTTTTTTTTACAAGCAGCTATGTGGGCACTCTATCGTTTTCGATCTTTCTACAGTTCCGGGGGATGCTTTCTCTTATTGTGGCCTGAAGTTTTCTCGAGCTGGAGCCCACATGGAAGCGATACTCGAATGCCCTCCTTCGTTTAATACTCGCGCACGGTATGCCGGTAGATAGGACAGATAACGTTTCTTGTAGCAGGCTGTGCACTGTACTCTGAGCTAGGCATTTTGTGGTAACGATCCTGCTACACTCGGGGATGTTTGGGTTAGTATTATGATATACCCAAACCAATCCACGGATTTAACAAAAAAAAAAAACTACTATTACATCGTTCTTCTTAACATTGTCTGCAATCTCACGCAGGCTTCTCTCCTTTTGAGCCCATTCATTGGCTTTGAGAAAGTGCACACGGGTTGAAAATCGCTCAAAATCTCTTTCAGGTTTTGGAATACACAAATCATACTTTGCTAGGACATAAGGCAAAGCATTAGGGTTGAGTTGGTCGCTGCGAGACTGTTCACGAGTTCTGCGTTTCGTGGAAGGCCTGTCTTCAGGCAGGTTTCAAGGGCTGGCACAGTAGGGCGGCTGGCAGCACTTCTCACAACCACACACCCTCGGCCTCCACAACTACAATTCGAACACAGAGGGCTAAATTCACCTCCGCGAGCGGAGGTCGACTCTCTAGGGATACCCTCCGGCTTTGTAATCTGGAGAATTCCGCCTCAAACCAAGTATCAAGTGTCCGTAAACGAACGCTAACTCAACAGCCTTGGCTCAACTTGGTTGGTGCTTGCAGTCTGATTTCCACCATTGTGCTAATTCGGTTTCGGACAGTTACCTTCTATTTACACTCCCTCGCCCTTCCACATTTTGAAATGACTTAGCCCTTATTTGTGTAAATTAGCTGATCGTGGATTGCCCGCTTGCCCCACGTCGTTTGGTTGTTTTGACATACAAAACCATCGGCCACCACTACCACAACATCTGGAACTAGCTTCTGAGGCCAATTTCCCCTTCCAGCTTCGCCGCGCGCTCGCAACTCGACACCAAATTTTCAAAATTTGATTGCGTTTGCTCACTCTCCTCTCCTATGGCTTGCTTTCGAATGCGAGATATCTTTCGCTACCATTCATAAGCTGCCAGGCCAACCCGTAGAACTGCCCTCTCCACCAACTCAATGGAAGAGCGCAATCGAGAAGATCTGCAGGGAGTCCTATAAGGGAGGAGAAACATGGTCAGACCGAGAGTAAGGGGCATTGTATAGGGGTTCTAAGTGCGGACCTTTAATTCCTATATCCATTGCGAATGCGCGCTAATCTTGTACTTGGGCGGACAGGCGGGATGAGAGTAGAGGTGGAGGCAATATACGGGGGAGTGGGGCTGCAGGGAGTGAGAGTGCAGAAAGTGGGAGTGCGGGGGATGCAGAAGGGGAGGTGGGAGGAGAGGGCGAAGGGGAGGGGGTAGGAGTGGAGGAGTGGAGGAGTGGAGGAGGCGGGAGAAGAGGCAGCCCGAGTGGGTAGCAAAAGTGACCATTGGAGTAGTGGTCAGACGTTTAGTTGCATCGGGGTTTCCAAGCCGAACGATAGCCCCTGCCGCATATGGGTAAAGGCAATCCCTCCGATGGTCCAAAATCTTATACAAGAGGATCACACGGAAAGTTATACCTGCCGTGGGGCACGTGCAGGTTGCAGTCTAGCCAACTGGGCATCCGTGTGGTGGGGGATATTCCATTGGAGTGTGCCGAGCATCAGCTGGTATTGAGTAGACCGAGGAGCTCCTTTGATAGCTGATGCCTCTCCAGAGGGGGCACCGCCCTGCACAGATCCTGGAGCCGAAGAGGGGATTTGTTCTCGTATTTCGGCCTGTGATTTTCCATGGTGTTCCTGTTCCGACGGTTCTTGGTTTAGTAGGACTGTCAGATCTTGCTTGTATACTGTTCTACTCAACGCCATCAACCTATTGGCTCATGGGCCGGTTTGATATATAAAAATTGTCTTATTTAAAGCCAATGCTTTTCTATCATGCCTGTCATGGTCGGAGAGCTGTCCCGCTTTTTACTAGCTAAATAACGATTCGTAGAATTTCAGACATAGAAATGCCGTCCTGCGTAGTGCTCCCATTAGCTGGGATGTGTATGCGAAGAGGTGGTGTTAATCATGTTGTTCCCACCTCCCCACCCATCCACGGGGGGGGAGAAAGGGGATCAAACAGACACAAAAACGAAGAGTTTGTGATATTCCCGCGACACTAAGTTTTTCTTCCCAGGTGCCCTAAGATCTCCACCGCACCCAGTTTATGGAGCAAATGGCGTAACCCTTTTCTCCTCGGGAATTCCCGTAAGCCAGTAACTCTACAATTACTCCGAGCTGTTATTTGCGTCATTAGATATCACTCGGGGTCGGCACGCAGCTGGCCGCTAAGTCTGCTTCTAGGTACGCTAACCGACAGAGAGGAGCTGCCAGTAACGAATACCGGCGCTAGTATCTCGATCCAGAACTACGATTTCGTATTTATGTCCAAGGTTATTAATCTTGCATTAGAAGGTGTAGGAACTTGTGGGAAGTCGGCTCTGGGGCGCGTCGGAGCACTAAGCAGGAGAGCAGCCATAATAGTTGCAGTAGTAACGCGAGGAGACCGGTGACCCCTCCGGAATTTCAACCATCCAATATAGCTTAGTACTTCTCTCTTACAAAATCACTAACTATTGACGTTTTTGTCTTGGCGACTACTGATTACGGCGAGAGGGGTCCATAACAGGAAGTGCGCCCCGCGTTTGGCCAACCCGCAGTAGCGGATCCCTGAGTTTACTGTGCTACGTCGGTGACCTAATAGCAGCACTGCACTGTGCTCTGCTTCTCATCCAAGAGTTGCCTTCCCCATTTGTCATAGTGCGCATTGGAAGTTCTTTTCTACTAAAGAAGGATAGTGTACTTGTACTAGTAGTATATAGCTAGGCCCACTAGTGTTAGGAAGATCGAGATTGCGTAGATGTGCGGCAAGAATGTTCAACCTTATCGAATTCAATTCACAATGCCTTTTTTGTACGAACTTTCACCTCAATCTCTTGCAAGCTCAGGCCTGGGGAGGACTCGGGGAAAACAAGTTAATGCCTAGCTGCATAATGGAGATCGCACTTTATCGGGAATTCCTACTAGCTAGCACGAGCACATTAGGTTCAGAGTTCGTGTTATGAGCTGGTGCTAGCATCTGTCTTAGAATCCGCTTGATAGTTCGCCCCCCACTAGTCCCGCACTACTTACATACTATACCTCATCGGTAGAGAAGAGCTGCCAATACGCACTACCACAGATGGGGAAGACAGCTCCTTTTGGATGAGAAGCACGAGTACGACTAGGCCTTATACCTCCACAAAAGGGTGGGTTCTACGATTATGCCGGCAGCCAGGAACACAATTCACCACCACTTTTGATCACAGTTCCCGGCAGGTACAATCCTCTCTCTTTGCTCCCCGCATCGCAGTGCTTCAGCTGGATGTCTGGCAAATATTAGAATCTTCGGCTTGGTTTGGCATACTAATCTTTAACCTATGCGAATATCCCTCGAATCCAGGAGATGGCGGGGGAAGAACTCGGTTCTTTTTGTTGGGATGCATGATCTGCATTGGTTCTGAATGCCCAGGTCCCACTCTAACAGGGGCTTCTCTCTGGAGGGTATATGAGAATAGATGTCAAAAAAAGCATCAAAGATACTGAGACATGCATGGAGTATACTCGCGCATGAGGCACTTCCCCGACTTGGTTCTCCACGCGCCACTTCCGACATAGAGTTTCCCAGGTGGGTTGGAGGAGTTAGAGGAACGATACCATTGAGTAATTGCAATTAGGGGTCCTAGCTGGCAATTCCATTGCCCCGAGAGTGGCTATTGAACTGAAAAAGATGCCTATATAAACCAACCCCTCCGGACGCATTACAGCCCTTTCCAGCAGCAACCTCAAACTCAATCCCAATACTCGGCCACATCACAACGGGCACACGCACACATACCTCCAACAAACAAAGACAAAATGTCAGGAATCTACTATGTCTACCTGAAATACGTCCGCGAAACGGACACCCTCCGCGCCGACTATGGCCGTCACCTCTTGACCTTTCGGTCCCGCTGGGACGCTGACGAACTCTTCCGCGGTCTCCAAGGCCTCAAGACGGCCGCCGGCGCCAGCCGCTTCACCAAGCTGGAGCGCGTGAATTCGCAATTCTGGTGCTACGATACAGTCGGAGGGGACCCCTGGTGGACCATTGTCTACGTCCAGCGCGAAAACGCCCTCCCAGAATTCAACTACAAGTTCATGTCTGTCATCCTCGCCGACGCCGCCGCGGGTCGCGACTGGCCCGTCCTTGCCAATCCCACTATTGGCCCCGACTGGGTCTCCGGCGACACCTTTTATATCCGTAACCGCCGCCAGCCCCAACTGTACTGGTATTATGACGACTACCTGATCGTTATTTCCACCACCCGCAGGACCAAGTTCCGCATCAAGGATGAGGCCTACGACGAGGAGAGGGTGCTCATTAGGAAGGACAAGGTTACTATCGAGCCTGTTGGTCCTCTCGGTACTCCCATTGGGAAGTATGTGACCAAGAACGCGGATGGCGAGAAGTTGACTGTTTCATCAACGAGACAAGTTTGGGACTTTTCGGACCTGTTCGATGGCGTTGGCGTTACCTGGAATGCCGAGAGCGGGTTTGCTTCTGGGACCCAGTTTGCTACTAGTGTGCCTGATCTCGGGGATGAGTGGGAGCTTTGCTAGAGCTGTTCGGCCACTTCGCGGGCCCCAGTCCTATATCTGGAGGGGGAGGATCGAGATTTTTGTTGTTACCGTGAGCTCTGTTAGGAGGCGAATGAGAGTGGAGGTTAGCTGAGTCTTGGGTACCGCGGGTTGTGATAGGAATTTACGCTTGGTTTAAACTTTCAACGTGAAGAGTAATGCTCGCGAAACCCTGAATGACACTACGAAACCCCCAAAAAACTGTCCCCCGAAGTGAACAATATAGTACAAAAATTATTTTACCGAAAGGCCAACCGCAAAAGCATCCGCACTAACCCCGAGGGCCAGAGCAAGACCCATAGTAAACTCCAGCTTCAGAGCACCCGACAAGACCTTGGGTAATAAGCATAATAAATCACTCTCCTCATGTATTCTCACTCGATTCCTACATTCGGCCTTTCTCATTTAATGCGCTCGTGCAGGGCGCAACCCGCCCCCCCCTCACAATAACCTTATAGTGGCAAAACAAGATTGGAACAGATGAGGTGATTTAAGAGGGGTTCAATCACCCGTTTCACCAGTTACCTTAGTCTCAGGGGGAAAACCCCCCCCCCGGCTTACCCACCTTGACTTCAGCTGCCCTCCGCTCGTCCAAGGCTTTTAGCACATATTCCTTAGAAAGCGGTGGGACGTGGACGCCTCTCAAGTGCTCATAGAGAAGCGTCAATTTTACGATAACATACGGGTGATGGAGACAAAAGCACCTGCAACTGTTACGGATTTGTACATCCTGTATGATATATACGGCACTATGCACCGGTGACCAATATACCTCGGTATCATGTATCGCAAGGCATAATTTAGGCAATTCGTTTACCAGCATCCTCCAGACTAAGCCTCCAACGAGAGAGTGCTTTAGGGTAACGTGCCCGACGGTGATTTACTATGGAATTTCTAGGTATGATATAACGTCAACCACCGGGAAGTGTCACAGCACCTAGAAGTGTCACACATGGCAACCATGACAACCACAACTAAAAAATGTAACAACTCAACCAATTCTTAACCAAATTGGACC
>Ga0307510_10002675_pt1 | contig 20380 bp, 12 predicted proteins | sample 12_EM_MG_FD_207224 | JGI IMG/M metagenome (GOLD analysis project Ga0307510, IMG submission 207224) | Populus trichocarpa ectomycorrhiza microbial communities from riparian zone in the Pacific Northwest, United States - 12_EM | ecosystem: Host-associated > Plants > Roots > Unclassified | place... | reverse complement strand
GGGATCTATAAATTATCCTTTTTTCATGTGCTTTGGATGATTCTGTAGGTTGTGCTATTTGAAGGTTGGATGCTTGGTTTTAAACCACTTCCAGTGGAAGTCGTCCAAGCAGTTGATCCTCAGGTTAGACCAGTGGAAGTTTATTATAAGCACCTCAATACACCTCATACAGGTCATTTTCTTCTTATGGTAGTTGACCATCAATTGTAGCTTAAGCATGCTTCTTCTTCTTTTTTTCCTTACAGCTACAGATCATAAATAAGAATCTTGAAGCCTATTATGATGCGTGGGACAAGTTTATTAAGGCATGGGTGGTCATCAAGATTCAGGACCCTAGTTGTGTCTACCAATGGCGTTTGCAGGTCCCTTTAACATGAATACACACTGCTGTCAAAGAACTCTTTTCATATGCTATTTTCTTTAACCGATTGCTGTGGGGTTTTGCAGGCAGAGATTGCCATGAGGGAGGATGGAAACCCTGGGATGACTGATGAGGAGGTGTGCTTTCATTTCATCAACATAACCATTTTGGGAGAATTGAAAGCAAAGTTCATGTTATAGGCTGAAGCTTTTTGTGGTATTTATGTGCAGGTTAAAGATTTTGTTTCGCGTTACCTACCAGCATACAAGGCTTACCTTCCCACCCTCTATGCTGAAGGACCCAATGGTTCAGATCCGGAGAATCTCCTTGTCATTGAAATTGATGAAGGAAGAAATCCTATCCTAGGTAATTAGGTGACTTGACAATTTCAGGGTGAAGATTGCTCTGAATGGCCAATTTTGATTTCTTCAAATGGTGTGATGCAACTTTTTGCATGGGCTGGCCTTTGTCTGTATCATTAAGGAGAACAGTCAGATGTAAATGCAAATGTACTAAAAAGTATTATGCAAAATAACACGGTTGCTCAATTGAATGGAATTCCAACTTGTCCAAGGCAGCAAGAAATTATTTTTCCTTTAGGAAGGTGTTAAAAGCTGATGCATCCGATAGCTTTCTTACGAATACGGTTCTTGATTTTTTATTGCTACATGATACATCCGACACATGATCCGATACATGAAGTGTGCCGTGCCGGTCATATTTCTTTTGCAGCATCTGTCTTACACTGAGCGCTTCGTTCCCATGAAATTGCCTAGTCATTAAGTATTTGGCAGTTTAGTCAGCATCTGTCTTTCGTATAACTGTGCCTTTGTAGTTTAGTCTTTTCTCTCTGGCATGTCTAGTGAACGAGAGGGGATCACGATGGAGGAGGCTGATTTATTAGCCCGATCAAGTAAGAAAATTAAGGTGGGTAGAGGAAAACGCCCCATGGAGGAAAAGTCGACGGTTGAGGAGATGGAAGGAAACATAGCCAAAGGAGGCTTCAGTTATAAGGAATCATTAATGGGGTCTGCATATTTGGAACAAAAATTTATGGAAGATCTCCAACATCAGAATTATGCTTCGGAGGAAGAGGAAATTGGTGAGGAACTAGTAATAAAACTTAGCAGAGGATAAGAAAAGGATAAGGGAACCCTGACGCCAAGCTATTATCGTAAAAGTTATGGTAGAAGGGTAGGTTACACATATCTTCTGCGACGACTACTGGATTTGGGAAATGATTTTTTCCTGGCAAAATTTTCGAATCCGGATGATAGAGATTTTGCTCTGTTTGGAGGATCATAGATGATTGCTGATCATTATCTCACGATGAGACCTTGACATCCAAATTTTGATCTGTTTGAAGCAACGATTGACAGAGTTGCAGTGTGGGTGAGAGGGGTGCTCTGGAAAATTGGGAATCATACAGGTAGAACCTTGAAGATAGATAGAAGTAGAACTACTTCTCTTGGCACCAGGGGTAACTATGCTCGCATATGTGTGGAAAGTTGACCTTACGAAGCTGTTGTTATCGAAGTTTAAACTCAGACGTCGAATTCGGCGGATAACTTATGAGGGGTTGCATCTGATATGCTTCCAATGTGGACAATATGGCCATAAAAAAGAAACTTGTCCTTGTGGTGAGCAACATGAAGACTTGAGGAATGGCAGCACCGAGTCTGAACAAGTGCATGGCAAGGCAGATGCAAGTCAATTGGTGGGGAATCAAGATATGGAGTCGGTGATCAGATCAGAGGTTAAAGAGCCACATGGGCAGTGGATGGCCGTGAGGAAGACGAGAAAATTTGGAAAGCGAGTGAAATTGTAGGAGAATGTTATGCAAAAGAATTAGGGAAGGGGATTACAGCCTAAAAACAAGGGCATAAATTCTCCAGGAGGAATTAACGCAGAAGATCTAGAGGGGGGATCACGTTTAACGTGATGCATGAAGCTAATATGGAAACGAACGTTACAAAGAGAGAGAATTTCGAGATTATTGGAGCTCAAGTGGGAGCTGAGATGGTGAATAGCACTAAAAATGAAGCTGTGATGTTGCCAATCCCAGTTAGCTTGGGGTCGAGTCTCAACTCAGAAGACCATGCCTCCTAGTCTTTTTGAACCAAAAGCATAAGACAAGGGCACCAATGCCCAAGGAGCACTTGAGTCAAACAATGGTTACCATAAGCTTTTATATCACACTTCTTCTTGGGCTCATTACATGTGGCCTGTAACTCTTGACATTATTTCACTACGTAATAGAGACCAGGAAGTCATATTTAGTCACACTTTAAGAGAAGGAAACTTGGTTACTGATTTTTTTTAGCCAAGTTGGGATCCTTAAAGGAACTTTCCCCTCTAGGATTAATGCGGATGGTACTTGATGGAGACCTTGCTGGAGTTTCTGTTGGAAGAAAGATGGTTTCTGTAGGAAGAAAGATGGGTCTGATATAAGATTAAAACAGTAATTATTAAGTGTATCTTTCTAAGCTTTTTTAGTTTTTTTTTTTGTTATGTAATAATGCTGAATTATAAGTTTTTTATAAACATAAAATCTTAGAGAATTAAAGAATTAAACTAATACAAGAAAATCATAATCTAAATAAGAATTGTATTATGCCGACTGAACCGGTCGACTGATTCATTTAATCCAACCAATGGACCGGTTCATCTATTCTTCAGAAAAACTAGAAATCAAGTTAATTTTCAACACTCCCTCTTAAACTTGATTTCTTCATAACTCCCAATAAATCTCTTATCTTGGTAAGAACATCATATTTAAGGGGTTTTGTGAAAATATCTGCAACTTGATCTTATATTTTACATACTTAATTTCAACTTTTTTGTTTGTAATGCATTCTCTTAAGTAATGAAATCTTGTGTCAATGTGCTTACTTCTATCATGAAAAAATAAATTTTTAACCAAGACAATAGCCGATGAGTTGTCCACATAATTCTCTATAGACTTCTCTTGTGATATTCACAATTCTTTCAATAATCATCTTAGTCATATAGAATGACAAACATATGATATAATAGCTACATATTCAGCTTCACGTGTTGATAAAGTAACTTTAGATTGCTTTTTTAAGCTCCATGTGAATGTTGTGTCTCTCATGTAGAAAACAAAACTAGTAATGCTCTTTCTATCATCCATATCTCTAGCCTAATCACTATCACTATAATCCACAAGGTCAAAGTTATTAGAATATTCATAAAACAAGCCAAAATCAATAGTACTTTTGATACATCAAAGAATTCGCTTCAAAACTTTGAAATGTGTCATAGTCGGTATCTTTTATCTCACAAGCCCTAATTCAAAGAGAATACAAATGTGTAAATTAAAAAGTTATTGAAAATGATTAAAAAGAGGAAAGATATGTGAATGTGTAAATTGTAGTGTCATTAATGGATCAAAAGTAGATTCTTAAGATGTAAGAATAACATTTATATGTAGGTTTTAATGTACTGATTTAAGCTCTAAATTATAGCATTGATCATAAATATACTTACCAAAACAATGTCCAGGTATATATATATAAAAAGATATAAGGTTTTAGTCAAAGTAGGTTGTCTATGGATTAGTTTATTGACACAGATTAAGAGTTTGTTTGGCATTGTGGTAGCAGTTGCTTTTCAAATTGTTTTTCGCTTGGAAATGCATCAAAATAATATTTTATTATTATTTTTTAAAAATTATTTTTGACATCAGTACATCAAAATTATAAAAAAAACACTATAAAAAAATTAATTTTAAACAAAAAAATTAAATTATTAAGCAAACAACGTTTTGGTTACAATGTCAAGCACCCTCTAAAGTGCTCTTGGAACAATATAAAAAGGTGGGTCATACTTTTGGTTGGTAGGTCATGTTTGAAGAGTGGCATGAATGAACGTGAACAATTTTTTTTTACCAAAATAAGAATTACCAATTACAAGAAACAAAAGTTTGAGGCATTTATTTTTCATTAAACATTTAATATTTTGTATTGTTAGTAAAAAAAAAATACATGTAATGATATTGATATGAGTTTTCATGAAAGGTTGTGAAGGCGATGTATGTATTTGAAGAAAATGATCATAAAATTTATAGTTCTTTTGAAAAAATCTAGTACAATCTGATGATGTCTCAAAATTTAAGATATTTATCTAAAATATTATTTAGTGTTTGAGATAGTGATTAATCAATATATTCAAGTGTTTGGATTTTTTTCTTTTTAATCTAAGGAACTCTAGGTTTATAGTAAAAGCTTGAATAACTGTAAAAAGCATCCCAATCGAGGGGGCTTAAAAATCATCCGATGATAAAGTCAATATATTTATAGGAAATGTATTAAATGACTTAAGACAATAAATGATTTAAAAGAGCTTTAAATTCAAAGAACAAAGATGTTTGTTATTGATTATTAAGTTGGTTAATACTTTGAAATCTATATATATTTATCTTAAAAGATAAAAAGTTATGAACCATTTACCTAACCATTTACCTAGATGGTTCAAGGGGTATCTATACCCCTTGAACCTTATCGTTTTCAGAGAAGAAAAAGATTGAAAAGTCCTCTGCTTTCAGCAACATTAATGGGAGACATATATCTCTTACATATTATTAATGAGATAGTAAGTATGGTAGGTCCTTTAAGAGACCTTATATACACCTATAAAAGTATAGGGAGATCATTATCTTATTATGAACGATTATTCTAGATGGAGAGGCATGATGGTTTATCATGTCTTTAATACTTATATTATAGAGGATTGTTTAGTATCATGCATATAACCTTAGAACTTGATAATGTCCAAGGTTTTTGGGTCTGACATGTTTGTCAAATCCATGTTTTCTTGGACTTAGCTGACTACCAAGTCTAAATTCTTTGAGTCTGGCATGTTCGCCAGACCCACATTACCTTGGACTTGGCTAATTTTTAAGTCCAAGTTTCTTAAATCTGACATGTTTGTCAAACCCACGTTATCTTGGACTTAGCTAACCTCGCTAAGTCTAAATTCTTTGGGTTTGACATGCTCACTAGACCCATATTATCTGAGGCTCAAGTGACTACCAAGCTCAAATACTTTAGGTTTGAAATATTCGCTAGACCCGCGTTATCTTAGATTTGGCTGACCGTCAAGTTCAAGTTCTTTATGTCTAGTATGTTCGTTAGACCCACATTTCCTTGGGCTTAGCTGACTTTTAAGTCCAAGCTCTTTGGGTCTGATATGTTCATCAGATCCATGTTATCTTGGGTTTGGCTAGTTATCAAGTTTAAGTTCTTTGGGTATAGCATGTTCGTCACACCCATGTTAGTTTGGGCTTGCCTGACTGCCATGTTCAAGTTTTATGGGTCTGACATGTTCATCAGACCCATGTTATTTTAAGCTTGGTTGACTACGAAGTCCAAGTATTTCGGGTTTAACATGTTTTGCCGAACCTATTTTATTTTTTAAAAAATTTATTTATAAAAATCTTAATCAAAAGGTAACTCATCAGAATCCATCAAAAACCCAGTAAAGTGGCAATAAACAACTCTATATTATGGTAACAAAATTTGAATAATTTGGGATACAACATTCTTTGGGCATGGTTTTTTATACAAATAATGCAGCTAAAGTTGTCATTACAAGATGGAATGAAAGATTTTACAGGTTCATGACATTCCTCTAAAATCTTAAAAACTCCTAGAGCTTAGTTGTGAAAAATCTCTGAATTTGAAAAGCATTTTTCGTGGTTTGCAGAGTTTAACACTCCTCTTATGGCAAAAATTGCAGCCATAAAAAAGAGGAAACAAAAAGTATTGAAAATGTCATGATAAAAAAAATGGCTTTAAATAATGACGTGAAATATAAGGTTGGCTAAATAATAACCATCCCAAATCTTTTAGTTTATTTATTAATAATAGATGGAGGCTGAGTAAGATAATACCTTAGGAAGATAAATTAAATATGAGTTTCAGTTGCTAAATCATAAGACAATATAAATAAATAAAAAATAATGGACATTGAACTCCTTCAAAATGGAAATATGAATGGAAAAAAAACATTGGCCTCTAAATATAGAGCACGAAAATAAATTAAAAATCTTAAATAATGGGTCTTGAGCTCCTTCAAAATCCCATAGTTTTCAGACCTGGCCTGTTGGCCGGCCCGCTCCAAGGCCCGTGTTTCTGGTTTTGACTGGGTCATCTGGTCAATTTTTTTTTAAATCAAAACGACGTCGTTTTAGTTATAAAAAAAAACAAAAGTCAACGGGTTGCAACCAAGTTTTTTTACCGGGTCACACTGGGTTTTTCTTTCCCCTATTTTTTCTTCAACCTGGCCCGGTTTCAGCCCCGGATCGACCGGGTCTTGGGTCGACCCGCCGAGTCAGGTTTCAAAACTATGCAAAATCCATGAACAAATAATAAGATAAAATGTTAGCCCTGCAACTTTAAGATGATAACATGAACAAATAACACAATGAATATTCTACAACAATTGTGTTTGTTAAAATGATCTGATAAAAAATGAAGGAGCCGAATATTACGATGGAATCGCATTTTATATTTCCATCAAAACTTATGTTAACAACAAAAATATAATGCATTTACATGATTAATACTAAAGTCATCAAACATTAAAAAATTGAAAAAAATAATTTTTTTAAAGCCAAGAATAAATAAAAATTGTAAATATATATATATATTTTAAAAAAAAACCCTTCATTTGCACAAGAAGCCCCCGGCAACATGGGGGTACAAAGGCTGGTTATATAAATATAATATGAAATTTTTTATAGCACAGCATTATAGTTCAAGTACCCATTTGGTTAACAAGGAAAAATAAAGCTTTTAAGATGGGATAATGATAAATATAAGGAATTGAATATAAATATAAAATAAATAAATAAATAAATTATTTAGAAGTTAAAATACTTTAAGCCAAGTATTATGGTAACGACTGTTTTTAAAATATTTTTTATTTAAAACTGTATGAAAATAATATTTTTTTAAAATATTATTTTTAACATCAACAACATTAAAATAATATAAAAACAAAAAAAAAATATAAGTACAAAAACAAGCCACCTCCTTAAAGAATTAACTTCTAGATTTGTCAGAGCCCTATTCCCCGAGCCTAATTCATGTTAAGTTCCCACCAAATCCAAATGATCAGCTGACCCCAATCAAGCCCAGGGATCATCTGTGATCTAAGCTGATCTAACGGTGGACCCACGGCAATCGAATCTGCGAGTTCATAAAGGTTCCTTTTACGGTAGCTTTAAGGTGTGGATTTTGTTCTTGTTCAAACCACAATGATTAAGGAAATCATTGCTTCTTTAGTACCTCCTCAAGTTTAAATTACAAAAAGAGCTGACAGAAACGCAAAATCAACTGTTTTGCACCACAGCGAAACCCCACTAGGAGTTTGCAGCATCGAACTTTTGTGGAAGGGGAAATCTAAATTCAATTCTCAAGATTTGAATACGTGCTGCTGATTCTCCTCACTAGTCAGTCAGTCAGTCAGTCAGTCGTTGAAGAAGAAATTGAGTCTCAAGCCGAGCCATATCGATCCGTTGAATTACCTGAGCGACCCAATGACCCAATGGTTTTGAATCGGGCCAACCACCAAGCTGGATCTAAAAATTATGTGCCAAGACATGTCTACTTGTCAACTGTTTAACAGTAAAAGCAAATCTTCTACCCAATTTACAAGGTTACCAGCTAAATAACACAAATTTTTTAAAGTTTGTTTTTTTTTTTTGTTAAAATATGATTTTTTTATTTTAAATTATTATTTTTTATTTTTTATTGTTTTATTAGGATGGTGTTAAAAATAAATTTTATGATTGTTTTCTTCATTTAAAAAAATCATAACGATGAAATTACTTTTTTTTTGGCATTTTGGGGATGATTTAAAAAAAAAATTGTTAGGGTTATTCAGACGTACAAGGGCATTTTGGTCATGATGCTCGTGACAAAAAATTTATCATGCACGTAGGACCAACCCTATCTAGCCGTTACACGTACCGTCTATTCTGTCGACGCGGCACTTCCGTAATTCAAAACCCCACCAAATCTTTTTCACGTATTAAACAAAGAATTCGACCGTTATCTTCCTTTCTATTCAACAAAACCACGACACACTATTTTCTTTTCTTTCACAAAACATCTCTCTAAAAGCTAGAAGAGAAATCAAGAAGACAACAATGGCTGCCGATTATGCATTCAGGGAGGGAGATGTGGAGATTGATGAGGGGCTTGGGTTCCCAAGAGCCTATGCAAAGCTTTGTAGAGATCGTGGTGTTGTTGGGACTTATAGCCATGGCCCTCCTTTCGCTTTCGTTCCATATGCAATGCAGCAACATGAGGTAATTTAAAAGGAAAAAAAAGGGCCCTTTTGACTAATCTTTTTTTCTGATTTAGTTTTTAGTGAAGGAGAAAATTAGCTCAGGGGGTTAAATTTTACAGGATTTACTCCAAAGTACACAGATAGGCTTCTGTTATTTGATTTTGTTTTCTTGATAATTTAATTCTTTTAGCTTCTTCTTTCTTCTCTTGGTTAACTAAGTTTCTCGTGAGAAACTCTACTTGGATCATATGGTTTTAGGACGAAATTGAAATGTTAAAGTTGCAGCTAAATCAAACAAAAGGTTAAACAACCAAAATGGACCAAGAATTTTTGCATGAAATGTGGTTTTAAAGAGTTAATACTGTCAGTAATTCAGCCAACGATAATTCTTTTTCCATCTACTCCGATGCTGTCTTTGATCATAATTTTCACTGCAGATCTCGAGAGCAAGCGAATTAGAACAGATGTTTCCAATTATTGAACAAAAAGCAAAACAAACTGCCAAGCCCAAGATTTTTATCAGCCTCTTGTGGAAGCAGCTCAATCATCTAGGGTAACTTACCTCTTCATCTCTCTGCTCTGAACCATAAAAAAGCTACTCAAATTTTTATGATATACGATCTCTGATTTATTTGTTACTTTGTTGGATTTTAGGAATGCTGGATTTGATCCTGCAGTAATCCGAGTGGACCCATATGGCAATGTTCTATATTTTCATGCTGATAAAGCCTCACCTCTTGCTTGGGAAATTGATCACTGGTTCCCTTGCCCAAGTACATAATTAATCACTAATCTCTCTCTCCATGTCTGTGTGTATAAAATCATACATAACATCTGTAATGTTTGGTTTTGCTCGTTGAAATTGTAGGGGGGGGATTGACAGTTCCAAGCAATTTGAGGATACTACAATGGCAAGTGTGCAAGAGAAAGCATAACAAGTTAGAGTTTCTTGTTCCGTGGTGGGATCTTCAGCTGGGAATCTCTGTGAACCAGTTCTTATCCATCTTTGCGTCTTCCAACTCAGATTTCAGGTGGGTCTATATCGATATCTACCTTTTGCAGCAATCAAATTGAACGATGAAAGAGAAGTTATATAATGCACTTCGTTCCAAAATTATGGCAGGCACAGGGCGTTTTCGTTTTTGTTCTCAGAAGGAGAAAGTGAGGAACTAAATGCTTCCCAGAGTGTAGAGTCACATTCTTTTCCACAACATTTCATTGAATCGAGAGAGAAACTAGGCCTTGCTCCAGCTGCTGTTGTTGTATCTCGAAGAGAATCATATGATTCTTCTTTGGCTTTGAAATCATTGGATTACAACAGGCAGATGAGGTCGCATTCTCCTGCAATTGGTTAGTTGATGAATCTCAAATACATAACTGTTTGTTTTTTTTTATGTTCCTTTTCTTTTACCAACATTTTTTTCATTTTTCCTCTCCTTTTCTTTTTCATGTACGCATAGTTATAAAATTGAATTTCATGAGGTAATATAGTGTGTTCTTTGGTTGTCTATCTTACTTTAGCTTCAAGAAAAGTGAAGCCAAGTTTTCTGAAAGAAAATGAGGACCCCGACTTTGTCACAAATCCATATCAAGCAATTGTCTTGGCCAGAGATTCTCTTAAGCAAAAAGAAGAAGCTCACAAGATGCAGGCTGAAATACTGGGTTTGGACGACGAAGTTAATGAAATAAAGAGAAAGACTGATGAGGAAAAGCTTACTATTCAGGACTTGGAATTGACACTGATAAAGCGTAGGAGGAGGGCAGAGAAGTGCAGGCGGCTAGCAGAGGCACAATCTTCATACAGAACTATGCTAGAGAAGATGATTCGTGATGCTATGCACCAGTAAGATTTGCTACTCAACACAGGATTTTCTCTCTTCATTTTTGCCATATATTTGAAATATTTCATTTCTGAATTATTATTGCAGGAGTGTTGTTTACAAGGAACAAGTGAGACTGAATCAGGCTGCATCCAATGCACTCATGGCAAGGCTTCAAGCGCAGAAGGCAATATGCGATGCTTCAGAGAAAGAACTCCACAAGAAATACAAACAAAGGGACGAGCTTGAGAAACAAATTAGGCCTGAATGGGAACAAGGAAGGAAGAGATCAAGAATGGATGATATCTTACCTGAAGATGGAGACCATAAAGCTACATTTTATTTACCAGGAATCAGGCCAAGGACACCTTTACACAAGGAGCTCAGAGTGTTTCTAGAGGAGGAGCAGAAAGCATCTGAGGCTGGCTTGTCTGCTAACGAAGAATCAAAACATGGCGAAATTGAAGAGGAACTCAAACAACCTGAAATGACTATCATGAAGGAAGAGCATAATAAATCAATTACCCCATTCGAAAATGAAATTCCAATTGAATATAAGCTTCGGGCACTGGAAATAGGAGAGGGAAAGAGAGACAAAATTCAATTCCCAGTTATCCAAGACCAAGAAATAGAGGAGGATGAAGAGAGCAGAAAGCAACGTGGAAAGGGAAATGTAGAGAGGTGGCTGCAATTGTTGTTAGAGAATTCTGGAGAAGAGATTGAACCTCAAAACTCAAACGGCTCTGGAGCAAACACATCTGATGACATCATTACAAAGCTGAACCAAAAGTTCCCACAGAAAGAGGCCAAGAGCTCAACACAGGTCCAGGGGGAGAAGCCGCAACTAATTTTACAAGGAAATGATAAAGGAACGAGGGTACAAGAGATTGTTGAGATAGAACCAAACAAAACACCGAAAGAAAAAGGAAATGGCAGTGTTGGTGGTGGTGAAGCAATTGGAAGTAGCAACAGTTTTGAAGGGAAGGAAAGAATAGAGAGCAAAAAAGAAAGAGTGCTTACAAGGTCTGAGAGTGCCAGGACATTGCGGCGTATCCCATCCTCTCCATCTTTGATCTTGGGTATGAGAAAGGGGGTTGAATGCATGAGGAAAAAGCCCATGGTAACTGGAGATGATGACTATGACGGGGATCGTGCTGCAGGGAACAGCTTCATCAAGTCATCCATCAAGACTATCAAGAAAGCAGTAAAATTCTGAAACTGCAATTCCACTTGTTCAAATCCATTTGTATTGTACCTTAAATTTTTCTTTTCTATTTTTTCAAACTTTATAGAGTGCTGCTAGCAATGGCAGCATCAGATGAATAATTGTGTGGAAATTTGTATTGTATATCCTAAAGTGTCTTTGATTTTTGTATGAGATTGGTTGTGAGATATATGTAATAACAGCTAGTTGTTTTTGCAAATAAATGTGATTCAGCTAAATTCATTTTCCCAGTAAAAATGTACTCTCTCGAATTAAAGTTCATCAACTCCGACATCTTTATACATGAAACTGAGATAAAAGATCCTCTTTTTTCTGCTGTTGAGTGTGGACTAACTAAAAATGAATCCAAATAATAAATCCCAGCTTCTGGGAATGCGATAGAGGCAGCTTCCTCGATCCTCAACAAAATGGCAAAGATTTACTGGAGTCAGTACCCAGGCAGTGTGACGCATGCGATAAGTGAAAAGTCAAGCAAACTAGGAAATTCTAGTTGGGGATGCATTGGAGGCAAGTGGCTTGATTCTTTAGTAGCCTCAACAAATCACGGATTTTACTCCCAATCGAGCCGAATAGCCAAGTTGGTCATAAATTCAATCATGAGGTCTTTCCCAGTTTGGGGAATTGCAGATACGTTATACATGGATACTTTTTTCAATCAAAATGTGTGTGTCGTGGGGCATCTTGAATGAATAATTCAAGAACAAAAATAATACCAGAAATAAACATCAAGTCACCAAATTCTGGATTCAGTAGTAACGATAGTGCATCCTATTCATGTTGCAGGATGAAGTAAAGCAAAAGGACATTTCTTGCATTCACCAGATCTCGCAATTTCATTTGAACACTACGGATTCAATTGTAAGAGAACGAAGTTTGAGCGGAAGGTGGAACTTAGAAGTATCAAAATTATAGGGCATCAATGCCATTTTCATACATTATAAGCAGACAAATGAGATCATACCTCACATACATGATACAATCTGTGTTTAGCACTTGTGTGTGAAAATTATCACGGTCTAGCTATCTTCTAAGCACATATACACTTTGGTTATATGGATCTCAATAATGTTCCATAGCCAAATTATAAGTCGTCCTGCACGACATTGAGGTTGCCTTTCCAGTATCTGACTACAATTTGAACAGCTCTGTATCCCTGATGGAAATCTCTCTGTAAACTATCTTGAAGATGAAATGGACAACTCATCCAAGTTTCTTAAGCTTTCTTGTCATTTCTTTACCTGTAACCTTCATCGCCACAAGAGCACAAACCATCCTTGAAATGATGAAACTGCTCAGTATCCCTAACAGAAATCTCTCTGCGAACTATCTTGGAGATGAATTTGACAGTACTATGACAGCTTTGGCACATATATAGATTCTTTGTTACCCATATAGGCATCCCAGGAGCAGAGTTGATGAGGCTGTAAGCAATGGCCTGTCTCTCACTGTGCCCACAAAATATGTCAGCTTTTGAAGTTTGAATTCCATCCATTGAACTGCATTCTTGACCATTGAAACCAGATGTCTTCATTTTCTCATAAAATCCCTCCAAAACAACATTTATTTCCTGCATTTGAGGGTGGAAATTATCACCACTAAGGAAAGCGTGAACTTTTCCCTTTACTTCCACCCAACTACACCCAGGATCAACGATTAGCCCTTCCTCTTTCATTGTCCTTCTAACTTTTGCAACTTCATCCCATTTACCACTGTCAGCATAGAGATTACACAAGAGAATATAATACCCAATACTTTCAGCATCCTGCTTGAAAATGTGCTGAGCAGCAAGCTCCCCTAGCAGAACATGCCGGTGGATCCTACAGGCATTTAATAAGGCTCCCCAAATTGCTGGGTCTGGCTTTATAGGCATTCTCTCTATAAATTCATGAGCTTCGTTCAATTTCCCTGCACGGCCAAGTAAATCAACCACACAGGCATAGTGTTTCAAATTCGGGGTGATATGATAATTGACTTTCATTCTCTGGAAGTACTCCAAACCTTCAGTTACCATTCCAGATCTACTGCAAGCACATAGTAGAGAAATGAATGTAACATCATCAGGATTTATTTCAGATTCCACCATCCTTTTGAATAACTCCATGACCATAGCCCCTTTCCCTTTCTGAGCATATCCTGTGAGCAAAATATTCCAAGCCCCGACATCTTTTTCATTCAAGTTAAACTGGTTTAATGCAGTTCTCATCCTTCCACATCTGACATACAAGTCCAAAATTGCATTGGGTAGAAATCCATCGAAACCCATTCCAGCCTTTAATGCATGGGCATGAATCTCTTTTCCGCACATCAAAGCTCCTACTCTAGCACATGCAGAGAGGGCAGAAATCAATGTTACAGAATTTGGTTTTGACTTCAATATCATTTTCCGAAAGAATATCAAAGCCTCAAAACACCGATTGTTAATCCGAAGCCCATTAATTACTGAAGTCCAGGATATCACATCCTTGTCAGGAATTTGATGGAAGATTTCCAAAGCCTTTTCAATGCGTTTGCACTTTGAATACATATCGATGAGTGAGTTCGCAACAACTACATACAATATGTGCCCAGTCCTCTCAGCAAGCTCATGAAGCTTCATGCCCATATCTAATTGCCCTAATGAAGCACAAGCAGATAAAACACTGGCTATTGTTACCTCATCAGGCATGGTGCCCGTTATCTCCATGGTTTTATAAGTCTCCAAGGCCTTGTCAGGTAGCAAATTATCCACACAACCAGAAATTATTGTTGTCCATGACACGACATCTCTGCATTCCATTCCTGAAAAAACGCTTTCTGCTTCTTTCCAATGCCCAACACTCAAGTACATTTGAATCAAAGAGTTATACACTGAAATATTACCATCATAGGCTGTTCTCACGACATAACTGTGAAGTTGTGTCCCTAATCTTTCATCGCCAAGAAGCTCACAAGCAGATATCACGCTCGTCATGGTCATCAAATCAGGATCAATTGAAAGCTCACGCATCCTGAAAAACAATTCCAACCCTTCCAAACACTCATCGTTCTCAAAATACCCTGAAATCATTGCATTCCAAGAAATCCTATCCCTAGTGGGCATTTTGTCAAACAACATCCGCGCTGAAACAACATCCCCGCATTTTACATACATGGTAATCAAAGCATTGACAACATCAACATCCATGTCAAAATCAAATCTAACCACATGAGCATGAACCTCTCTCCCTCTCACTAAATCCATTGCCCCAGCACAACTCCTCAAAACAGAAGGGAAAGTATAGACATCAGGCCTAATTCCAGCCCACAAGATCCTATGATACAAACACAAAGCCTCATCAAAAAACCCTGCTTTTGTATACCCACCAACCAAAACATTCCATGAAAACAAATCTCTCTCTCCCATCCTCCCAAAGACATTCCAAGCATTACCCACATCACCAAACCTCACAAACATACTCAACAACGCATTTCCAAGCCTAACACTCAACAGGGTCACCAATGAACTCAACACAGCTTTCCACACATACTCACCCTCACTGTATCCTCTCTTATTCTCACATAACCTTATCAAAGCAACAAAGCAGTCCTCTTCTACGGGAATTTTAACTTCTTGCATTGAAGCAAGGTGTTTCAGAGCTTGTTCAAGGTTCCCGCTAAGACATAGTTGAAGCAAGCGTGAGTTTGTTGGGTTTTGAGGGGTAATTGAAGTAGTGGCTGTGGTGTTGAGTGAGTTTTGAGGGCGGTTTAGTGTAGAAGAGAAAAGGTGTGGCTTTTGGGGTTTGAAAGAGAGGGTAAAAGTTTTGTTGGAGTTGTGGGTTCCGGGGAAGTGTGAGTTAAGGTTTTGAAGGTGTTGGTGGAGAGGAAATCGTGGGGTTTTAGCAGAGAGAGCCATTTTTGCAAAAGAGCATTGTTTGCAAGCAAGAAAGAAAGAAAAAGGTTTTGGCTGAGGTTTAGCAGCTTCACGATAAACTGTAATAACCCCAGTGATTTTACAGTTAGCTCCTACTTATTTGTATTCCAATTTTTTTATTGTTGAATCTGATAGTATATTTTGTTTGGATTATTCTCCTTCCGTTGAAGAAAGTACTGACTTCAATTATAACTTCTGAGGCTCATTTTAAAGTCTATGGCTGCCTAATCCATTGAATCATCAAATTTCCTGACACGAAGATTACCTATAGTGTGTGTTGTTTTCACCATGCCTTTCATCCTTTTATGTGCAAAATTTTAATTTAATTCTTAAATTTTTTATTTAGTCAATTTAATCTAATTAAAGAGCAATTAATTTCAAATTCAAATTCTTATAAAAAAATAGAATTAGAAAAAAAAAGGTTGAAATAAAAAAACACAACAAACATGAGTTGCGTGTCATAAATTTTAAAAAAGATATGTTTTGGTCCTCTAACTTAAACAATCACACAAATTATATAATTTTAGTCTCTCAATATTTTTTCAATTCTATTTTGGTAAAAAAAAATTATTTTTGTTATTTTTTGTTCCTGGTTGAGAGGGAGAGAGATTGCTAGATTCCGGCAATAGAGAAAGAACATATCATTAATACCGATTTAGACCACCAAAATAGATGATATATGTGTCAAATTGTTCAATTTAATCAGGAGAGTTCATATTATGTGTTTTTTCCTTGAAAGTTCATGAAAAAACATCTATGAGATCGGGTTAATTTTTTGTTTCAGGTTGAGTTTGGCTTTTTGGGTATTTTTTGGGTTTTTGAGGCCATTGATAAGTTTATCATGATTTCTAAAGTGTTTTTTGGTCAAAACAGCTCAATAAACGAGTTTTTAGGTCAAAAAACCTTGAGCATAATTTTTCAGCTACCACAGTGGCTAGAATCTGGATAAAACAAACGATGAGTCGTCTGATTTTTTTTCAGAAAAAATTAGGCGAACAAAATGTCATCTGCCCCAGGTGTTTCTAAAAAAAAGAGCTCAGTCGCGCAAGCCCTGATGAAATGGGCCAAATGGGCTGGCTGGCCAGGCCCAGTAGTGTATGACCTTTTTTTTTAATTTTTTTTATTTCAATTAATGCTTCTTTTTTATTTTTAAAAAAAGTTAATTATATTTATATTAATACATTTCTCTCTTTTATTTTGTTTAGAGAGCCTCTTTTAAATAATAATGATTTTTTTATACGCGTTTAATTTTCGAAAAGATTTTTCTGATTTATATATGATTTTTTTTTATCTTTTGTATAGATGAACTATATTTAAAAAAAAAATTCATTTTCAGGTGATATTTCTAATATGTGTAACCTTGCATATTATTTCTTTTTTTCTCTTTTTTATTCAATCAATCGAATATGTTTATCTATTTCTATTATCATTTGATTAAATTAAAACATGCTTTAATAAACAAAAATTAGCAAACATGATCGGGTAATTATCTCGTCTTGTGTGATTAAATATCTTAATCTACATCTATTTCTCGATTTTTCAAATTTTATTTGTAGGTGTCGTTAATGAAGTTTTATTAATTTATTTATTAGCGTACATATATATAGTTTCCAGTTTATTTGATTATATGCATGCATAAACTTTTTAATTTGCATTTAAATTTTTTAAATTATAAAAATACGTTAAAAAATCCTGCATGTATAATTTTTTTATAAAAAATAAAAATATTTAACCTCTGCAAATCGCAGGTCACAATATATTTCTTTCTATTGGTAGATAAAATAATTTTTTTATATAGAATTCGAAAAAACATCAAGCAAAGGTATCTCTAACTACAAATTCTCGTGCAATAGCATTAAGATTTTTGTTATTTAACATTATTGCTAACAACTCTCGGTGGTCGAAGAACTTTGTTTTTTAATCAAAAAAGAAAAAGGGCCAGTGGCCTGAGAAGGAAGGAATGGACAGCCATCTCTTAGCTTGAGACCAGGGAGATTATACATGAAAATGCAAGAGATATCTTATTCCATACATACTTTATTATTCCTGGAGTCATAATTATAATAACAAGCTAGGAGCATATTGTACAACGCCTGAAAACCAAAATCTATTAGTGCTAATTAATTGGATTTAGACTCGGCTTAACATAGAAACCGGCCGACTGGGCACGCCGATCGATCATATCCCTTCACCTTCAAGAAGTTGATTTTCTCCACATGAGAGGAGCTTTATTTTTGCCTCTCACTAGCTTTGTCTTCAAGTCCACGGGAGTTTGTATCCCACAACCCACCTCTCCTTCTCCTTCATTACTCTCTTCAATCTTTTCAACAACACTAAAATTATTACTTTTCATTGAAGGCATGACATTCCCAAGCTTCTTCCACCTGAAAAACCCTTTCTTTTTCTCCCACGACCTTTCCATTTGCGCTTGCATGGCATAGCATTGGCTTTGTAGCCTATGCACATCTTCTCTGAGCTTCCTTACCTCTGTTTGTTGCACGCTCATTTCACGTTTCGAAAGGCACCTAGCCGGGGCCTCAAGCCCTATGTAGGGGCTTCTAGTTCCACTAAATGACCCGCTCCAATCCATTTGTCGATTAAGTTTGGTATGCTCGGAGAAGAGGACTTGGATCACAGCACGAACGGGCAATCGTTCATTCTGGGCAGCATGGAGTGATGCTTCCTGGGAGAGTTTCCGGCTATCAATTAATCTAAAAAGAACCTTTCTTTCATGCTTTGACACTCCAGGATGTGCCTGAGATCAGAAGAGAGCATTAATTTATCATCCTCAAGGTACTTCAAAATTACCAATCCATAAATATTCCAGTCACAGAATACTAGAAACTAAATAATTTCTGTAGACTAAAATGTATAGAGAATATACATCTTTTATTTGGATAGGCAGGGCTCAAGCTTGTAGCAAGTACCGAGTCCCACTCCATTAATGAGGGAGATTTCAGATGCAGGCTTGTGAAAAAAACATAATAGTGAATTGAATGCTTATACACTCTGATTGATGCTGTTAATATTGATCTCATGATGCATAAAGAAAGATGTCAAATGCCAATATAATTCAACACTGACACCACCCTTCATGTCAAGTTGCTCCTGCTCTGCAACAACGCCACCCCACCCCACCCCACCACTGAATTGTTCTGATGAAGAATCTTCTGCTGCTGACAGAAACCCCACACAGCAGCAGTCATTTTTATATTTTTTGTTCATGTAGCTTAATTGAACCAAGAAACTCTGCCTAGACCACAACCTGCTTACCAACTGAGACTAACCATGTACTAATCGGCTCGTGTGAAACAGGCTTGCCTTTCTTGGTCCAGAGGCACTGACTTAGGTAAAGGTACAAGCAAGTGTACGTTTGCACTAATTAACTGGAGGAAAAAAAAAGAAAATTACACACAAAATAATTAATTAACATTACTGACTACTTACTTTAAGATAAGTATCAATGGCACGGTATAAACCATCATCTGTGGCGCGGGAATGACTTGGGAGAGCACCAGCAAGAGCAACAAACTCGGCTAAATTCAAATTAGAATCCACAGCAGCTTCTGCTAAGTAAGAATCAACAAGCTTAGCTACCTTAATTAAGGCAGCATCACTTTTAGCAACCTCATCTAAATTAACAAACCTCCCCACTAGACGAATTATTAGCTCGACGTCTAGCAATGTCCCGCAAGTGTGACTGAACGACGGTATCATTAGCTCTTTCAGTGAAGCTTGGTCAAGTTGCCATGAAATCATCTTTTCAAGCTCAGCTCTATATGTAGGCTCCACACCGACCATGTTTGCAATCCGGAGAAGGCGTAAGAGGAAGTTACATGGGATGGAATCCTTCTCCGGAGGCAGGATTCCTACCAGGGTTTCGACGAAAAATCTCTTTTTCATCCACGAAGTTGTGACACTCTCTGGGGATTCTGCAAAGTTTGCAATTCCCTTGTCTGTACTAGGATGGTGACCATCAGAGAGGTCTGGTAGCCACTTTGATGCATAATGAGCTATGATTGAACCAATAAGGTCTGGACGGACACCCTTAGCCTTAATTCCGGCTAGGGTCTTAACAAAATAGTCCATATCAAGGATGCATGCATCGTCGAACCAGCGTTCGGCGGCTAAATGGGATGTCTTTGATCCTGAGAAAAGGACAAATTCTGGGAAAGAGGCCTTCTTCATTTTGGTGGAAGAGTAGTCAAGCATTTTTGAGAAGGACTAATATATACTGTTGGTAGCTCTTAGTTTATACAAGAGGTTTTCATGCTAAAGTATAATCTCTTGTAATACTGCAAGTGGAAAAAATATCCGATGCAATAATTGATGTTACCCTCGTAAAATCTGGGCAAACATTAAGCAGAGGGACGAAAGGCCCTTGATCTTTGCTGTGAATGAGGATAAATGTACGTACATATATAGGGATGATATAAATCGAGGGTCTAGACTTAGAGATGAAGATGTTTCTCTTTCTATGGAGGCTATGAGCTTGGATGGATGGATGAAGGGCAAGAAGGATAAGAAGAGAGTACAGAAGGAGAGGAGAAGACAAATTCTCATCAATGCTAATATTCCTTCCTATGACGCATCCTGGCTTATTCTCTTCTACGGAGAATAAAATTAATTATAATAACACCATATCATACATGTATGGGCTAGGCTGAAAGATACTTGAAACTGCTCCCCCCCCCCCCCCCGGGGGGGGGGGGGGGGGGGGGGGGGGGGGGGGGTGGTTGTTTTTTTTTTTTTTTTTGTGTTATTTG
>Ga0307510_10002673_pt1 | contig 20385 bp, 21 predicted proteins | sample 12_EM_MG_FD_207224 | JGI IMG/M metagenome (GOLD analysis project Ga0307510, IMG submission 207224) | Populus trichocarpa ectomycorrhiza microbial communities from riparian zone in the Pacific Northwest, United States - 12_EM | ecosystem: Host-associated > Plants > Roots > Unclassified | place... | reverse complement strand
CAAACCCGACTGTGCCCCGCATGTGGGCATACATGTCATCGACAATCCGAAATGGACAGACACCTCCAGTCGTTTCATCTCCCCCCTTGGATCTTCTGTCCATACTCAGGTTGCAGATGGAGGGGAACTCGTGTAGGGGATTTTCAGAGGCATTTGAATACGCAAAGGTGCGGCCCAAGCCTGAGACTTGAAGAACAACAATATCAGATATACAACGTGAAGATGATCCTGAGTTGGATCAAGGACTCGCAAGACGGAAACATTGTTTCGACCGCCCAAAGCTTCGCAGTTGACCTCGTCAAGGAGAGGGCGTTGGAACTGCGGAAACATGATTGGTTAGAGGATCCGTGGGGCTGTTCAGCCTGAGAGACGCAAGCCCGCTGTGCCGAGACAGCCGAGCTGCGCAGACGAAAATGGCGAACCTAGTTGTCTCATATGTATTTTTTTTTGGAATCGATTTCTGTGCGCCTCCCCACGTAGCACTTCGAGTATGCACTTTTTACTGGTGTCGGTGTACGGTAGAGTGCGTTGTATGGCCAACTTGTATCTGTATCATGTGGATGTACGAAGGTTGAACGTTGAACGTTGACTCGGACTCGGAACGACGAAATTGAACAATGGATGGATGGATTGTTCTAATTTAACTGAAGGAAGAATAACAAAACAAAACTTAACAAAAAGCAAACGATTCTGATTTTCTGTCGTAGAATAGGCCACCGGGAGAGCCTGCTACATCTACTGTAGTTCACCGTCCTTACCCAATCCGTGCGGAGATGACCCGACGGATGTAAGGCTTGAGGAAGATTACTGGAGGTCCAGTAAGTTTAAGGAACACAGTACTATAATGGTGCTAGCCCATCGATGGTACATATCACGGACGGTCGACGACCAGTCACGACCTGGTGGCTGCTAGTTTGCTCAAACAACTGAACCCCCTACACCCCCAAATTTGCGCACGCCGCGTTCTCCCTTCTCCCAGCGATTCGACCTCTTGCAGCTGCAGCGGGGTCGATGACCTTGGATGGGAGGGCCACTGAGACTGGCCTGGACCTTGCATCCCGATCATGTCACCTCGACGAGTCGACCAGGGTCAACTTGAAGGCTTGAAGGACAGACTTGTCGTCCAACACTCGAGTGTTGACGCTCTTCCCTACAAAATCAATAATATATAAAGAAAAGTGAGAGGGCTAGTACCTGGTTCAAATACGGTTCTCTCGCAAACGCATCCGGATGAGAACCAATGTGCTTGGTCATCCCCTTCCCCCCTTTTGAGCCCTGTTCGTACTAACGCTTGAGTCCAGATGCCACGGTGTAGCACGGCGTGCTGAGTATGCCTTTATCGAGCGTTATGACAGTCATCGTTGAGCGGTGTCTACCGTATGTTGGAATGGAATATCAACTTCGCACGCAAGGGAAGCGTAAGCGCCTTAGTCAGGGGCAAGGTTTAAGCGAAATATAAATCGGAGTTTATTAATAAAATAAATAACAGGGCTTGCCTGTGACGCCTCTGGTGTTGCAGTTGCAGTAGACATTTTGTCATTTTTTTCTTTAAAGATCTGTACCTCAGAGGTCTGAGGCTAGCTGCTAGTATGAATGAAATCACCGCAATCCTCAGTTCCTCACCGGCGTACCGCGAGACAAGTGATTGAGCGTTCAGAATATTCTAGGGGTTCCCGTGGCCTCGGAAAGTCGGGATACGCGGAACTTCGCGCGAGAGAATATTGAATCCCCGGCGAATGCGTTAAAAGTTACCCGTCGCCAGATTCGTTCTCCGAATGTGTAATGTGTCAAGCCCACCTGAGACTTGCCTCCATCTTTCACGGGTAGTACTTTAGGGGACATCGCCTGGAAGAGTGAGCCCGGGTAAGTTTCGAGTACTAGATTTGGAAAACGAACTCTTAATGTCAATGTCTTTGTAGTACAAGTCACCTCATAGCATCGAATCGCACAACTGTTCGGTGCCATACCAGTAGCCTAAATACCCTTGGCGCGCGATTCGCTGGACAGCATAGCATGCGTAAACTACATGGTGTGGTGTGAGAAAGTTGTGCGTTTGGGATGAGCGTGGGCGTTACCGAAGTTTCTGTCATGGTGTGGTCCATCTATCATGCAGTACTATCATGGGTCGACGGGCTGATTCGCTGTGTTTCGTTTTTTCCTCGATAAGTTACCCCGCATGCTAATGATCAGGGAAGACCCGCGATTTTTTTTCAGATTCGCAATCCCTAACAGTGGCATGCGCGAACATCGTCGCCGTCGCCAAAGGAAGTCGGCCGAATCGTCACCGTCTTGCAGACTCGGATTTCACGAACAAACTTTGCTGCGCGGAATGAAACGGATTATCAGCTGGAAAGCCTCCATCAGGGCGCAACTGAAGCTGTTTGGACCAAACAGTTTGGTCCAGTCACAGCCTTAATGCTTGCCTTAATGTCTATCAGCTATCAGCAAGGGGCGGCGCTCACCGCTACTGGAGTTTCCTTGCGCGTACAAACGGGTACTAACCAGTACTAACCGCCACCGTTCCCTACAGTGGGAACCCTTCAGTGTGAAGTACTGACAATATTTTCCGGGTCTCTACTTACCCAATAGCGCCATTAAATCCATGTGGCGTCTTCCATTAGGCTTGACTTCCGTGATTGAATGCAGAACAGAGCCTCGTGCTACTCGTGGCGCTCGACCTGACTCGGGCTCTAAACTTCTGTACAGGTTCCATTCAGTTGATCAGAGCGAGGGCCCTTATTGGTGGGTCCGAATATATTGGGTTGCGACCCTCGACAATGTGAAGACCTAGGAAAAGGTTTAATTAGACTCGTTGGAGCTCCTTCCGAGTCCTTCGCATTCACAATTTGCGCACCATAGCTGTATTCGTTGACATTGCTAACCCCCGCTCCACCGACAGATTGGGATTGACATTGTCCGATACAATCCCCAACCAATTCGCTATCTTGCTATGCATCCTTGAAACCGCCTAGAATTCGTTCATAGTCTTCGTCACAGGTAAGGACCTGGTGTTGACGCGAGCCCTAGTTGATATTCCGTTGATCGGCCGTGTCTCGTACCCTCCATCTCAGTATACAACGCAACGGGAGGGTGTCCCACTGGGAGAGTAAGTGATAATGGAAGAAGCCTCCTCGCTTTGACCGCACGCTATCGTCAATCCAGGCAGTGGAGGATGACAAATATATCTCGCCCTTCTCCCCGGCAAACACCAGTGGGCACTGTGTGCTGATGTATGGTTGTTTGCCTCGTGGGAATGATATGCGGGCTGTCTGAAAGCTAGCAGAGATGGGGGTGAGAATGGGGCGCGACCCTAAGGGAAAAGAGGTCACTCGAACGCTGGCTGACGAAAGAGTTTCGAATTTCTTCCGTTTGGAAACGTATGTAATCGCGACGGGGGAAAACATTGATTTGCCGGGTTTTGCGGCCAAAGAACCTGTCGACTGTTGGTTCTTCGATGCTAATGGAATGCAACGCGTCCTGGCAGGAGGGGGGAAGGAGGGGGTTCGTTCGAGGCGTGGATATCGTGGATCCCCAGTCTCCAGAGTTGGATGTTGATTGAAGGTTGAACATTGACCCTCCGTACCAGGGGTGCTATGGGATACACGGACAGCGTCTAGTCCGAGTGCCCTCTTTCCCCCGCTTTTCTTCCCCATTCTATTCCTCCCCCCATTCCTCCGCCTCCCCTTAGACCGCATCTTTCACTCCATGGCATTGCTACGTCGGTTCAGGCTGCCGTTTTTGCTTATCCTTGAATCCTTATCCTCTTTTCCTGGTTCTCGGCTGGTTCGTTTCAAGTTTCAAGGCCCTATTACTTTCTCTGAATCGGTATGTGGCTCGTCCCAGATTTCTCCTCTGTCCCCATTACCAATACTTTGGGTGTCTGACACTGCTGCCCTCAGGACCGCTTTATGCTGGCTGATAGGTGGCTCATAGAATGGCAACCCCCTTGGGCGTGGGGCTGCGTCGCGCGGTACCCTACGTCCCCTCAAGTATACTAATAACCCAGATGGCCATGCAACCTTTCATTCACGTGTATTTGTTTCGTGCAGGTTCTGAACATCCAACGCGAAGTTCAAGCCTTGGCATCCTGCTCCCAAACGAAGTTTGTCTCACTGCCTGAGCCTTTCCGAGTCTCCATTGTGACCCCCATATTTCAAGTTACTTCGAGTTCCTTGGGGCTTGGGTGGTTCCATCTTGAATCGTTATCGTCGTTATCGAGATGAGATGAACCCCACCCACGAACCATTGATTGACATTTGCAATGCCAGAAGAAAAAAGGATGGGCCTCACAGACGGTCTAGTATTTCCTCTCGTTGCTGATTTTTATCACTGGCCTGTTGTCACTACCAGAACGAAGCTATAGTACTTGCACAATTGCACAATGGAATCCGCGTCGAAGTCACAATTCTGTACCACCTTGAACAATCTTCGCATGTGGCTACTGGTACGTCGAATCTCAGCCGAGATGTCCTTTTGCCTTAACATTATGCTGATGTCAATGCAAGTGGGCCCTGGATTATGGATACCAACCTGGCCCCGCACCCCCCAGGTCTTTTCTGCCATATCTCCCCAAAAATTGAGGCACCCAGGCCTCGCCGGCTACCATCCTGCATCTTGCAACAAGTGCGTTCAGTTTTTAAGAGGGTATCTCTTTCCATGACCATGTCAACATCCACGCAGACTTCCCTGTACAAGGAAAGTGTCTCACTTTGCTGTACAAGCACTGCTCCCGGTTCAAGTCGCCCCACTAAACGTTTCCGGCTACCCTTCCATTACTGGTCACAAGTATGTCTGATTTTGTCGAGGTATCCAGATCCATGACTCGCGCCAACACCGACCTAGACTTTTCCAGTGTAGGAAGATGCGAACCCTTCACACTTTGGGATGTCATCGCTGTACCAACGTCGAGTCGCGCAGCCCAAGGCTCCAGCGGATTTTCGGCAACAGGTGAGCCCTAAATAAAATAGTGAAATCGACATCTCCACGACAGCGGCTGCAACACCTATGTGCTCAACGTTTTCTGGAACAGGCCTTGAACCAGTCCCACGGCGGAACTCGCCCTTGGTCCCTTGCAGTTGCAGATCGACCTAAACGGCAGATGGGGCGCAGGCCACCGGGCGAAAGGCGGTGTTCCTTCTCCACATCTCACTGCTCAGTGGGCCACGCTAGGGAAAGCAATCACACGACTTGCCTCCGCCAAGCAGACTTCATGTCTTCTTCCTGGCCTTCTTCTATCGGCTCCGCACGTAATCGTCGATGTGCGAACGCAGTTATGGTTGTCATGGTGCAAAGAATCACAGAAGGTAGAACCCTCATTGTGAGTCATTGAAATCGCGGGCCCGGGGGTGTCGCAAACTAGATGGTGGGAATGGATTCAGAGCCGGCAAATTAGGGTTTCGGAGAGGTTTCTGGAGTCGTTAAGGGAGGAAGCTTCGAGGAAGGCTCGACAACTCCGATAAACCCAGGATGATCTGAAACGTACTTTAAGTTTTCACTCGAAACGTGGAACCTAGGAAACAAGAAATGAAAAAAATTGGACTCGACTCACTCGAGTAATCCCCAAGGATGCTCCGTGTCAACGGATTGTGTCAATTATGACCCGGGTCTGTCCGCGAGTCGTGCGAAGAATGATCCAACACCAACCAACCACATCGTATCATCATATGAGGAAGTGTCACCAGGTGAATGATTGTAAGAGCATGCACGTGGTCGCAAACTCACCGGCTTACCTGGACCACATTACGTAAGCGTAGTTGGCCGAGAAATAACGTTTCACGTTCCCCTCTTGGTTCCCCTGTTTGAGTCGGAATTCGACTGGACTGGCACTTTCGGGGGTAGTTCCTGGAAACCAGTATTCGAGAACCACACTGGCAACTGGCACCGTTATCGAACCATAACTGACACCGTTATCACGTCAACTGGTAAATCCGCCGTCTCGATCGGGGATACCTAATGATCCTAATCATCACCCATGGGCACCGGCCGTCTGGCACCGAACCATGAATTGGCATAGGACTACAAGACTAGTATCTTCATAACGGCTCGGACGGCGGAAGCGGTGTACCAATTTACTACCAAACTAGTTCACCACGACAGTCCATGGCACAGTTGACTGTTGGCAGCGAGTCAGTGACACGCTCCTCTGGACGGGGTATCATCCTGGTATGGTACTGGACTTTGTATCCAAGTCCGAATCTCACCGCCGCATGTCACTTGTTTGGATGCAAAATTTCTTGTTCGTCACCGTGTGGTTAGGCACTTCGCCGAAAATGGGTAAACCCACACCACGTGCCTCCACGTACTACTACTATTTTGGACTTTTAAGAATCATATCTGAGCCTTGCGAACCCCAGACTTGGACAAATTCCTCAAAAGCCCCATATTTCCTGCCCACAATACCGGTTCTTTTCGCATCTTCCCCATAGCCAAGTACCCTGGCACAGTGCCGGAAGACACAATTGAATTGACGCCACTTCACAGGGACCAGGTGATACCCGCAGGAGTTTCAAAATGTATAAATTGTCGTAATTCAATAATCATACCACACCTTAGGACTGCCCCTCCTCTCCCAACTGTCGTTCCCCCTCATTTAAGCTTCGAACTTCTTGTCTCATCACAACCTCTTTCGGCGAGTAACAACTGCAAAGAGACAGCGGGGTTTGATCGCTGCCTGTTTCTCAAGCCCCACCCTATTCCAGGTTCAGGTAGCGCAGTTCACAGTTGGGCTGTGATTGCTCAGCGCTCATGACTGACACTCCTGTACTCCCTCTACGCAGACATCTTCCTTGTTCATCCTAAAGCGACCCAGTGAGCTTGTCCCTAAATTGTGGTGAGTCCGGTGACCGTGTGAACCTCGGGAGGATGCTTATTGTCATTTCAGTCCCCACACCTATGCCAGACGTCCTCTCGTCACGCTACTCACGGAGAAAAGACGAGCCTAGGGCGCACGTGAACAAGCAAAGTCGTAACCTGAAATCTGGGCGGGGCGTACTCGACCGTCTCGACATATTTGAAAGAATCCTAGACCGGATTAATCGTGGCGAAACTTTTCAAGGAATGGCAATAAAGTATTCCACTGACGCCTTAGGAGACATGGGAAAGGTTCATCGGAAGGCCTGGTGGCTGTTAAGAGAGGAGAGATTGATGTCGCCGTCCTCCTTCGCGTCCTTGATCAGCAGCAAAATGCACTGGATCAAGATTTAGGAGATAATACGGGTCGGTATTCTGTATTGATTGTAAATTAGGAAATCCTACAAGCAGCGGACCATCTCGAAGCTAATGGACAATGGTGTCGATCACTCGTGTACATCTTTGCTCACTGAATGACGTGATGCCCACGCCCTGATCGGCGTAAGCGAGCAGCGATGACAGCCCTGAAAGATTCCCGTTGCTGCATGCACCATCTCCAGCAGCTTGATGACAGAGAAAGCGAATGTATTTTGTTTTGCAAACGACAAATGGAGCCTATCAGCTTGATCAGAGAGATGGACACCATTGTAGGACCTGTCCATCGAGCGGAATTTGACTGTTGTGGTTTCCCGGATGGCACGCGTCGAGCACAGAGCCTCCCGAAGTTAAAAGTGGAGGCCAATGAAGCTCTTCGTATGGCGTGCGGGAATTGCGCGGTATGCGAGCGGTATGGCATAACATGCGGCGCAAAAGGGAGGAGAGCGGGTGTACCGAAGACGTCCTCAACGGTTGACGTGAGCGAAGTAAGAAGCCATCGAGTGGCAGAGAAAATAGCTGATGGATCGGGGTATATTTGTTTTGTGGGGGAAAGCGGAAAGGCTATGTTGATTGGATGGAAGCTTCGGGGTGGGGGTTCGAATGCGAGGAAAGAAGGCAACTCACGGGGAGACGAGTTGATGACGTTCATGTTATACGAAAATGAGATCCCCATCCATGGGCCATGGCCTGGACGTGTATCGTCTGTCGGTGGTGGGACTGAGGGCGCATCCAGACAGGACTCGGAGGCTGGGGAGTTTGCGTATTATATGTGTATTGCATAACGATACAGTCCCTTGCGGCAAAGGCGGTACGAGGAAAGCAGATAGTACAACTTAAAGGCACCATTTTGGGTCGAGGGCTTCTCCCAGGGCGGAAGTCCTGGTCGACCAACACAAGGAACCACGGGAATGCAGGCGCCTCTCTCTGCAGAGACTAAGGTCAGCGGCGCCAGTGACATACCACGAATCGGGAATGGCTGGCCGCTGGCGTGGGAACACGTCTGGGAATTTGTCAAGTGTTGGGGCACGTGTAAATGAAACCTGTGGTACTCCGGCCGGGTAACGCATGATATTTGGTGTCAACAGTGAGATTCGAACCACCACAGAGTGGACTGTACAAGGCTAGATGAGCCCACTTTGAAGGCGTAACCATCCCGGGAAACGAATAGGTGACGGCAGCGGCCCCTTTCCCCCCTGATGGGGTGCTTCTCTGCTTCTGCTGGCTGGAGTGACAGCAAATATAGACAGGGGTGGCCCGGGGAGAGATTGGGAAAGAGTCACAGTATTTAAAGCACATTTTCCAACCAGCGACAGGACGCTCTTTGGTAGCAGGCTTTCTTGTGTAATGATTCGAGATACTCAGTCTGGACTACCAGTAGCTGGAGAAACAGCAAAGTCTCGTGAAAGGAACCCAGCATCAAACCCTCACCTTAGTGACAAGAGAGGCGCCAGGCGACAGACGACGCAAGCCACATATTACACATCAACGTGATTCGAGTCAGGTCAGTCACGGCGGAATAAACGATTTCGCGTTTCAGATTCGGACCGGCGCTCCGGTTCCATCAACCACGTTTTCTTCGTTTTCATTTCGGCGATTCCAAAAAAAATTGCTCAATTGCAACCTGTCCCTCGATTCCCAGTCCACATTGAGCGTTGTCGCGACTCACACCTCCCCGCCTATTGACTCGGGAATTAAAATTTTGTATGTGGTCTCTTTCACTGCTGCCCTTCAAGTTTTCCTTCGCGGCAGTTTCTCCCAATTGGCGCTCTTCATCGATAACGCACTGACATACCAACGACCGTCGGCGTACGACACCCCCCTGGGCGCGTAACAGTGAGCGCATCCGGTGTGATTCTGACATCTCGTTGCAGACACGTGCTTATCTTGGCGCCACTCCCTCCGAGCTGGCGGCGACCCAGAACCAAACGGTACACCGTGACAACCTCAAGGACCCTATGTGTACCAGAAAGGTGAATGGATGATCCGTGTCATCGTTACCTGTGGCATATCTGACAGAGAGCGCGTTACAGGTATGCAACCGAGATACTACAACCAGAGATTGAAATATGAAGCGGTACTATTCATGTCGCAAAGTACCCGTTCAAGATGTATCACATAGTCTTATTTCAATTTCTCCAGCACCCTTCCTTGCGTCCACAGGTGATTGGGTTTCATGTTTGGTGCATCAATGAGAGGTGGGATTTCGTGTTGTTCCGTTTTCACCCTGAAACCTACGCGGCCTTGTCTATGCCGCAAGCTTGAAGGGGAAATTACACGACTTGATTGTGGTGACCACGTCTTCTAAGAAAACCTAATGCGCGCCGTGTGGGTTACTCTGGTGTGTTCGTGACTGTCATTTGGACTCCGCAGACGATCCAATTGACCCCTTGTTGGAGACCACGCGCATTGGCACGTCATGGTGTAATGTCCATCGCCTCGATTTCTCACGGGGATAGCGCGCGCACAACTAGATGTGTCAGAGCAGATCCTTGATAATTCGCGTTACCTTGAAAATTGAAAACTTGGCTGATGTTACAAACACAGTGACAGTTTCGCCCCCACGTAATGGCTGGCATGATAAATTTCGTAGATCGCCGCTTTGATCGACGATATATAGGAAGGTGCTGTGTTCCTCGTAGCACAAGAACAGGGTTTACCCAACCGAGAACCCTATTTCAAAAAAGCTCCAATGGCCACGCCCACATTCCTCCGATCAGGGAAAGGCCCACCGCCCCATTATCCCGTTTATTTTTTCGTTTCTTCATGTAACACATAGGGAACGGCGCCGCGCACCCGTGGTACCGCTTGGCGCAGGGCAACGGCGCCCAGCCAGATAACGGACCCCCCGGAAGGAAAAAAATGTTTAATTTCAATACTATTTAAACCCACACCAGCATTTCTATACCCAACCACGACCTTCGACCCTACACCCGACCCCAATTAAGATTTTCTACGGCGTCCTTCCATGTCGGCGGGACAAGTCGAAAACCCCAGTTCTGGTGGAAATTCTGGCCCAAGCTCGACCCAGGTGAGAAGTTTATTCCCTGAGAATGGTGCACTTTGTTCACAACCCTCTCCGCCTTCAAGCCACAAAGTCCCACCTGTCCAGCATGCAGGAAGAGTTATAATAGATACCAAGACTTTGAGCGCCATTTTCAATCGTTTCACCTCCCGTGTTGGATCTTTTGTCCATATCTGGGTTGTAGTTGGAGGGGCTCGCGTATGGACGATTTCGACAAACACCTGGATACGCAGAATTGCGGCCCAAAACCTGAGGGACCGCAATGTCAAATTTACAACGCGAAAATGGTCCTTAACTGGATGAAGGACTTGAACCCGGAAGGCGGCGACATCGTATCGGCCGCGCAGATCCTTGCGGTTGACCTAGTCAAGGAGAGGGCGATGGAGTTGGTGAGGCAGGAGTGGTTGGATGACCCTTGGGGTCTCTGTGCAGAGACTCTAGCTCGCCGTCAGCGTGCCGAGTCGCGTAGATGATGAAGAGACTGTCTCGAAATGTCGTGTCATGTTTCAGGCAGAACGGTGTATTTAACGCACATTTATTGAATATTATGTGCAGCTCTGCCAGTGGCGAACCATTTCAATGGGTGACCGGTGACCCGCCGGACTCGTTTCGTACACTCCAAGCACGCACGTTCTGAGGCCACCCTTCACGTTCGATCATCACGCATCACGCGTCGAGAAACACTCCGGTACGCCAGGGCTCACGAATTATTAACGTGGCGAGAGTTGGGCAATTGCAGGTGTAGAAATAACCCGGGAAGGGCAAACGAATCAGTATTCTTTAGTTGAAGATATTGTCGTATAGGCAACTACGAACATCACCCACTGCAGCGCAAGATCACGGTTATGTTCGCGTAGCCGGGGGATTCTTCTGAGTTTAGTACAGAGATTTTGGCAGCGTGGCTTCCATCATAGCGTCAATGATAGTTCAAAAGTTGATACATCGATACACCCTTACCTTGTACCATTTCCAGTGTTTGAAAAACTTTGCCCTTTGTGACGGAAAGGGAACTTGAATGCCACTGTTAACGTAGTCGCCATGATACCAAGTATCATCAGTTACCTCACCTAGACAATAAGAAAGATGATAGGACTGTTGATGTACGGTGTTCTGGGGAATGATGAATTAGGATGCAATCGCTAACCTTCGAGAAATTTTCGAAGTCCGGGGAGACTATAAAAGTCATGACGTCGTTGGTATGTCCGTAGCTCTGAGAACGATGCCAGTGAGGGCCCGAGCAGACCAGCTTTGCGCCAGGAGCCGAGCGAGAAGCAGGGCACGTATCGTCCCAGAATGGGAAGAACGACGCGTCCGACTCGGAAAATGGCGAAGTGGGGAGAGGTCCGGTTGGGGAAGGGGGAGGGGTGTACGCTGGCAATACTAGTGGCACTAATACTACACCCACAACCGCCGCAAGTTGGTTACTTTGCGAGTACTTCTACTACACTTGACTGAAACCACCCTCCGTAGATCGAATTATAAAGCTTGCACGTCCAAGAAGCCATAAGGATCCCCAGCACGGTCGCCTGAGAGCCTTCGGGCTTCGTTTCCAACCTCGTCGACTTTTCCCCCTCCTTTCTCTCCTAACCCCGTCGGTCTCCCTTCCCCCAAAATATGACGAACACACACACTAGGGTGAGACCCCAATACTCCCGCGTTACACCGTCTATCGATCGCACAACAGAGAAGATAAGGGGAGATCCCTATTTTCCCCTACGATTGAATGGGAGCTGCAACAACGTACGTCCGTCATCGGTGTTGTTATTGCAGAACTTTATCGCCTGCCATTGTTTCCAGCCTAGGAAACGTAGCAGGGAACTTGAGGCCGAAAACTTGTACTGGCTGATAGGTGGTGACCTCGATGCCCATCACCACGACAAGGACTCGAAAAGGTCGACGAAATGACAACGTCGGTGGTGTGTCCGAGAGACGGGCCAGCAGCGATGAATACTGGTTCGAGAGGGGAAAATATTGGCCAGCTGGCGTGGAAAATGATCAATGGTATGCGAAAATACCAACCCATTGCCGGTATGTGTTGATGCCTTGAACCTCGAGTCCACGCGGGCACTAGTAACGTCCAATACTCACGAGGTCCTCTAACGATCGTCCTAGAACGACATGACAGCGTCGTTAGTACAGGTCCAATGACCCACACCACGGGATTGAGTGCCTCCTCACAGCCCGAAATGCTGCGCTAATGGATTTTCTTTTCGATGACTATAAGCAACGAGCCGATTCGGACAGCCCTAAGCGGGAAGCCCTAATAGGAACCGGAGACACGCACTAGAACCATTCCTGGGCGCTCTATCAGACGAAGATTCCGAAGGCTAACTGTAGTTGATCGCTTTGGGTGAACGAACGGTCTCGCGGATGACGTCGTGCAAATCCTAGAAGGATAGAAAGAGTGAGTGAGAGAGACATGGAAGATCGAATGAGATCGCGATCGACTGGATCGGTCGATGAAATCTGGATCCAGGCGAAGCACCAGCTGGGTTGGTCCCCTTAAAACTTGAATTTCTTTCCCGAACAGCGATTGAATCGAGGTTGAACATTCACGGTCGGTTGAAGAAGACGCCGCCACGCGGAAGACGGCTGGCGGAAGATGGCTCGCCCGATCAGTGCTTCAATGTGCTACTGGGAGTCGATCATCACGCACATCTACAGGCCGCCCACTATGCCGTAGAATGCAGACAAAGCGGTGCGAGGCACGAGGTCGAAGATACTACGGCCTTTTGGGTTTCAAGTTGCTGAACGTGGGTCCGGGTCGGGGGAGTGTCGGGGGAAACTCCTCCCCAAATAGTAACAAACTTGGGCGCAAAACTTTCACCGCTTTTCCTTTTCTTTCAACCACCAAAATCGATCAGGACGTACGCCGATGTCCCTACCGAGAGATGATAGTTCCTGATATAACCCGACAGGGCCCATGGCGCAAAATGATATCCACGGTGCTGCGAAGGCTGGGAACGCCTCCAAAGCTAAAATAGGCGGGGTCCATGTGAGACAGTTTTCTCGTAAAAATGACCCGCAATATTCACACTCTGATGAACAAAATTTTCCGTGTTCTCTACCCTTAAGCCGCAATCTCGACTCTGCCCTGCATGTGTGTATACCTGCCATCGACAAGCCGAACTAGACAGACACATACAGTCGTCCCATCTGCCCTGTTGGATCTTTTGTCCACACTCGAATTGTAGGTGGAGAGGGACTCGTGTGGACGAGTTTCAGAGGCACTTGAGTACGCAAGGGTGCGGCCCAAGGGTTGAAGAACATGAGTATCAGATATACAATGTGAAGATGATTCTCAGTTGGATCAAGGATTCACAAGGCGGAGACATCATTTCGACCGCCCAAAGCTTTGCAGTGGACTTCGTTAAGGAGAGGGCGTTGGAGTTGGGGAAGCAGGAGTGGTTGGAGGATCCCTGGGGGCGTTCGGAGAGACAAGCGCGCCGTGCCGAGTTGCGCAGATAAAAAAAAAGCGAACCTCAGCGTACCGAGATCACTCGTGGAGGTGTAGAAGTCGAACGGTGAACCAGACACCAATAGATCGATTTTCTTATTACAGGAAAATCACAAAAATTACACCATATACACGATTCAAATTTCCTGAGAATGACGACTCTTCTCTTCGGCTAGACTATTGTGATTGCTTCATCCCACTTACTGAGATAACACGACCGATGAAATACATGAAGAATATTTGTGGCATAGTATGGAGCTCACAGATGCTCATGGTACTATTATGATCCTAGCCCATCTGTCGTGCATATAACGGACAGTCGACGATATTGGGGAGTAGCCATAACAACTACCCCAACCACGGATAAGCGCCAACATCCTTGTTTGATGACACCAGGGCCCCAGGAGTTCTATCCTCGGAGCGGAGCCGGTATTCTTCGAGCGGGAGTGCCAGCGCTCCTTGGGATTGACTGCCGTACGACTGGAATGGTGGATTGTATCACGCGAAATTCAGGCCGGCATCGAAGCTCTTCCCTACAATATGCATAATCTCCAAGGGCGGTTAAGGGGAGACGCAGACGCTACCTGGTTCAAGGAGTCCTCTCTAGCAAGGGTGTTCGAATAAGTGGTGTGGCTGACAAGTCTAAAGATGCTATTTGGAGCGACAGTGATTCTTCTCATGTCCATCTAAGGACCTGACCACAGGGATTGGTATGAGAACCGTTGGATGTCGTCCCTTTGTCACCTTCTGAGCCCTGTTCATGTCAACGCTCGAGTCCAGATGTACAGAACGGATTGTCGAATAGATGGTAGCTGAGAACAATGGCAGTCACGATTAGGCGGCCGTTTGGTGGGGTATCACTTCGCAGGGAAAGTGACGCAAAGGTCGATACGGAGGTGCGGGTAAAGACCGTGACGGAGCAGGACATTTTTGCCGCCAGCGCATGAAAAAAATGAACGTTAATGCATTAATGAACAGTAAATGAACATACGTCTTAGTCAGGGGCTGGACTTCCAGCGGAATATAATTCGGCTATAAAAATAAATAAATAAATAGAAAAGGGTTTTTGCTGCGATGGGCGATGGGCCTCTCATTTACGCAGGCGTCCTCCTTTTGGGTGGGACTAGCTGTTGTCGTTTGATTCAGGGGCTCAGCGCTCAGCGCTCAGGGGTTCCTGTGGCCTCTGGAACACGTTCAGTAATTGTGCGGAACTTCGCTAGTGGTGTTGAATTGAATATTGAATCCCCGGCTAAACGCGCAAATTTACCCGTCGCTCTCCTCGAGGCCAAGCAGTCAGCAAGCAAGCAGTCAAAAAAATCTACTTCCACACAAGATCAGCTTTCTTTATTCAGTTTCATGGGTGGTGCTTTTGCAGAACATCATCTAAAGAAGTGCGCTCAGGTAAGTTTTGAGTACTAGATTTGCAGGCGGACTCTCAATCTCGGTGTCTTCAAGTTTTGCCACATCACTACATCAATTTCCCGAACGTTCCGTCACTTCGGTGTCAGTTGGCACACAATTTCCATGGAGCGTGATACACGCCAGCCATGCACACGGTGTGGATGTGAGAAATTCGTACCATTGGGACGAAAGGAGATATTACCGAACGTTCTGCATGACCTCCGTATATTCTGGGTAAACGAGCTGATCCGGTATGTTCATTCATTCCTCTATAGGATACCTAGATGCCAGTGAACGGGCAAGAGCTGTGCTTTTATTTGAATTAGCCGTCGGTGGCTTGCTCAAGCTGAGTCGTTGCAGCGAGTCGTATGGCTTGCCGCTTTCTGCAAAGGTCTGCAGACGAACCTTGACGTGTGGGCGTGAAAGGAGTTACTAGTAAAAGAACCCTCAGCATGGAGCAAGCTGTTTGGTTCAGTTACTCCCTTGATAATATCTAGCAGCTATCAGCAAGGGGCGGACCAACCCCCCTGGAGCTTCGTTGCACGTACAAAGGGTAATTACCATTACACTGCTCTACAGAGGGATTCCTTCAGCATGAATACTGACAAGGTTTTCAAGGTCTCTACTTGCCTGGTAACGACATTCTATCCCTAAGCGTCTTCCTCTAGACTCGACAAATGCGAGTGTTCTGCGATTGATTGTTCAATTGAGGGCTCTTATTGCGCCAGACTCAGCTTTAAGTCCTGTGCGACCTCTTATCCAGTTTCTCAGAGCGGCAGCCCTTGTCGATGGATCCCAATATAATGAGTTGCAACCCTCGACAATGCGAAATCCTAGTACAAAAGGTTAAACAGATCACTTGAACTCACTTACTTGACGGATTTTCATACCAGGGCGACGTTCGTTATCGATACTAACACCCCTCCCGTTTTCGGACTGAGAATCTTTGTTGCGAACTCTCACCAGGTCCCTGTTTTGCTACGCGTGCCAGGGGTTGTCGAAAAGGTCATTCATGATAGTTTCGCAAACGGTGAGGATTTGATGTCGACGAAAGCACCCGTTGGTAATATGTTGATCAGTCCCTCCATGTCATAGCATACACCACAACGAAAGGGCGTCCCATTTGGAGGAAAAGTGATAATGGACGAACCATCTTAGCGTTCACCTCACACTGCCAATCCGAGCGGTGGAGGATGACAAATTAATATCTCCCCTTGTTTCTGGGGGCACCAGTGGCCATTAGATGCTGACATTTTGTCGACCCTCTTGGCAGGATACTATGCGGGTTGTCCGAAAGCGACTGAAGAGATGGAGCCTATATTGATGAGGTGAGGATTGGGGCGGGGCTCTAGAATGAAAGGAGTCACGGAATAAATTATCCTCAAACGCCGGCGGTCCCAAGACCTTCGAATTTCTTGGTTTGGGATCGTATGCGGCCTGCAAAAAATATGGTGTTGACCGGTTTTGCCTTCAAAGAACCTGACGGCCGTTCGTTCTTGGGTCGGGGTAATCTAGAACGCTATGCGGACTATGTTACTTGCGGACGAAATTCGCCCAGGCTAGATGAGAGGGGGTCGTGGGGGGGGCGAAACTTCAACGTGGAAACTGCCATCTGCCGTACCTGGGATGGGGGATGAGACAGCGTCTAGTCCGAGTACCCCCAACCCTGCCCCCATTTTTCACCCTTTCTATTCCTCAAAGGCCTCAACCCCTGCCCTTCCGCTTCCCTTCGGACCACACCCTCCTCCTTGTCCCATTGCACTTCTAAGAAGGTTCACGCGGTCGCGCCGTTCATCCTCTACCCCTTCACCCGGTTCCCGGTTGGGTTGCTTTCTCTCATACAACAAATCCTCGCACCCCTTCAAGCTTCAATCTTCAATTCCGAATCGGTATTGTGGTTCGCCCGGGCCCAGGGTTCTCCCTTCCATTCCAATGACCGATTTTCAGGTCACGTGGGTGACTGGGTGTCGTCAAACAATATGGCGCTGCGCTGTCTTGGCCATTGCTACCAGCCACAGGCACCCTTCCTTCGAGTTTGTTGGGGCTTTAGTGCCATCTTGAAGCTTGAATCCTTGTCAGGATGCGATGACTCGGAACCTCATCTATGAACCGTTGATCGTATTATGAGGATCAAAGGAAGGAAAAGTAAGGCCCACGTCGCGGTCTTTCCGTTCGTTACCGTTGTTTTTCATGACCATCCTAACATCTACGTATATTTTCCCGCCGCAAGACCATACCGGTGTGGTTCGTGGTTCAGGTTTGTTATGCAGTCGATGGCCTAAGATCAAGTCGATGCACTCGATGTGCCCACTGCCACAGCCCCAGCTACCATTCCAGCGATCCTGGTCAGAAGTAGTACGTCGAATATTGTCAAATACATCCATGATATATATTTATACTAACATCATCGACTTACTTACCACCTCAGCCGTCTCCGCTTCCCGACCCACCGCCCTCACTACCGCCTCTCGCCACCCTGTCGCTCCACGCACCAGAAGTTAAACCCGATAACCGCCACGTACAAGAATGCCTCGAAGTCCCGAAGATCAATTCCAGTAACGTTTCGCCAGCAGAAGAGCCAAAGCAGCTGCAATCGCGCCTAGCACTACGCCAGTGAAGACTCCGCCGACACCAGCAGAATCACCTACGTCACCCCTCGCATTCCCTGCCGCCTCACTCTCGCGCCATCGCTTATGTTTGTCGACCTCGCCACCGCAGCCTCAAGACGACAGCGCTGTCAGCATCAGCACCACCTGCCCTCGCCCCCAGACGATCCCGAGTCCCCAGTTCTGTCACCACCGCTCCCGCTCCACCCCTTTCCGTCCCGCCGCATCACACGCAAGTCAAGCTCGACGACCGCCCCATACAAGAACGCCTCGCAGTTTCAGAGATCAAGTACGGCAACGTCCCACCAGCAGAGGAGCCGAAGCAGCCGCAGTCGCAAAGAGCACAACGACAGAGAAGACTCCGTCGACACCGGCAGAACCACCCACGTATCCCCTGTCGTTCCCTCCCAGCGCACTCGCGCACTATCGCTCACGTCTGTCTCTGGGACCTCAAAGTGGAGAAAACCTCGGCCCCGTGGCCGCAAGACGTCAGCACTGACAGCTTTAGCACCCCCCACCCCGTCCTCTATGTACTCCTTCAAGCTCTCGGCCCCGTTACCCGCTTGCCCCTCTTCACCATCCATCTCGACGCCCGCCACTTCCTCAGCCTACTCCCCATCTTCTCTGGCTCTTAGTCCATCTCACGGATATTTGCAGACCAACCTGCGGAACTCGCCGACATCACCATCGTTCGCACCGACATCCCCACACTATTCACCACCATCGCCGTCTTCCAGTCCGTCACGCAACAACAGCAACAGCAGCTCTGACGATACCGCCAACTTCGTCAATACCACCAGCATCATATCCACCACCCAGCAAACACCCCGACACCTTCCACAACAGCAGCTCCGGCACTACTCCGCCCATTCCCGCGTTTCCCAGCACCATTGTAGTGACTGTACTACACAACTACGGGCCCGAGCCCGAGCGCGCCCACATCTCTCCCCTCCCGACGCCAGCCCTCACTTCTCTCCTTTCACCGCGTCCCAGCCCGAAGAATCAGAAGTCCCTTCCCCAGCAATCTCGACAAACTCGGCTTACTTCGTCCCCAACTCCCGAATCGCGCCAAATCACAACGTCCCCAGCAGTCACAACACTGTTCAGCCAGTCGAAATTAAAAGCGCATATCCCACAAGTCAGGTTCGCATAGGTCCAGTAGGAGGCGGCCTTACAACGTCCGTGCCGACGCACACACTACCCAACGCCGACAACCGTAGTGCCAACACCGTCCTGAGTACCACCGACAACAAACCCGACTGTGACCGCATCTTCCTCCCCGACTCTGCCCTATCGCACACCCCTCCCATAGCCGCCTCCCTCCCTGTAAACGCGTTTCTCACCCCTCCGACGCATCCGATCCCCTCTGCCCTCATCACTCAAGTCGTGCAAGACCGCGCGGATGTCCTCAGCTGTCACATCGTCACACAGCCAAGAGAATTCGAGAAAGGAAATCACACCACAAGTCGCATTCTCAAAGCCCTGTCCTCACCACACGACGACGACTCCGAGCACACCGGCACCCTCCCCTTCGGCACTGCCAGACTACCCAGCCCACTCCTTACCGAGCAACTCATCAGCCGTGCACGCCACTTCTTCCCGCACGACGGAGGACCCGACACCGCATGCTCACCCCAACACTTCTCGGAATCTCGGTGCACGACAACTCCGAGTATACCAACGCCTTCCTGCCCCACATCGCCCAACTACACAGTTTACACATCCCACAAGTACCACGTTATACCCATGACAAGAAGGGCGGACGACAGCAGACGAGTTGACCCGGGAGGGTCAAATTTTCAAACCCCCGGGAGATGTAATAAGGTAAGCTATGCGTTACCGTCACGGCGTTGCGCACCAAAAGCGCACATTGGCGCCGCCCTCACGCGCTTGCTCCACCGCGATTGACATCGCCACGAACCCTTTGTCCTCACGCCCAGCCTCGGTCGACGCGATCTCACATCCGACACAATCTCACTTCCGTTCACAGCAGTGGATTTTGTATGACTCCGTCTTCGGGCCTCGTGCCTGCATTCACTCATCCTGTGCTCCCCTCGCGCGCTGTTTTCCTTTCGACTTTCTCCATGTCCTGTGCTCCTCGTTCGCCCGGTCTGCTCGCACGTTTGCATTTTGTTTCGATATTCTCGGATCTCCCTTCTCGTAGCCTGCGACCGCGAACCGACACGGAAACAAAGCCGCGGCAACAACGAACAACACGTGACACGCACTGCCCCTTCGCGGACACAATGTGTCATGCATGTGTCATAAAAGGCTCTCCCCCTTTTGGTCCTGTCGTTTGGAGCACCCGAAAAACTTGTTATGACCCCTTGATTGCTCGGATGTAGCTACGTGTGGGTATGACTTAAATGAACAGGGCGTAGGCGGTACGTTTCAAAACTGTCCGACTTTTTTTTTGACATTCACGAATCCACGAATTCACATTCACACCGGCGACCTTATCTTATCTAAATTCATCTATATTGCAAAAGGGCTACATTAGGGTGTGAAGCGAGGTCACGACTGTGAGAAATCCGAAGTAATAAAGTGATACAGCAGAACGTGGCGCAACTACTACGCCGTTTGAGGTTGGGTATGTACCGCAAGTAAAAATACACATAGAAGGTGATAGTTCCGCTGTGCACTGGTTAAGAGTTAGATATCATGAATGACAA
>Ga0307510_10002671_pt1 | contig 20402 bp, 18 predicted proteins | sample 12_EM_MG_FD_207224 | JGI IMG/M metagenome (GOLD analysis project Ga0307510, IMG submission 207224) | Populus trichocarpa ectomycorrhiza microbial communities from riparian zone in the Pacific Northwest, United States - 12_EM | ecosystem: Host-associated > Plants > Roots > Unclassified | place... | reverse complement strand
AAATATAAGAATACAAGTTACGCACCCGCGCGACCATAGCTTGCTTGGTCGAAGCCCGAGAAAAGACCTTCTCAATTTTGACACCCTTGATGTCTTCCTCGATTCGCCCCTCTTCGAGCGCTGTCTTAAGGCGAAGCACCAATCGCCTGGCCTCGCGCGCGCGCTTCTTTTTCGACTGCGATACGGACGACGACTTGCCCGCCTCGGCAGTGAGTCGTTCTGCGTCTTGTTCCAATCGGTAGAGGGTCGCGCGCATCGAGCACTTGCGGCATATGCAATCTGTCAAGACTTCCAGGCGCGTGTAGTCCACGAGGCAGTCCTCCAGTCTACAATTCGCCTGAGACGCTACTGATCAGCTTAGGAGAATGGCGGGAGACAAGGGAAAATGGGCGCACGACGCGAGGGACATTGAGCTGCCAGTTATCAAAGGGGAAGTGCATGACCGCCTCAGTGTACCCGCACTCACAGCAACTACGGCGATTCGCTGTCAGCCCGTCAAATACGCCCTTGGATACGTCGACGTTGGTCGTGGTCGTAGATGCTGACGAGAGATATGCGAGCGCGCCAAAGCCGAGGTCGCGCGCACCTTCGCGGTCTACAGCGGTGGCCTCTTTCTTGACGCATTCCGAAACGAGCTGAAACAGCTCCTGCGCGTCCTGGTGTTCACGTGATGAGAAGAGTGGGCTGCGTCTGCCTGGCTCAGGCTGCGAGAGCACCTCGATTATATCGACGGGGCGGATGGAGCGATGGTGATATGAAGGAGAGTTAATGTCTGGTGAGGCGAGGAGGGGATCACGTGGGTTGGGAATGTGGCTACGAAGGAAGGGAGAGGCATATCGCACCATGTAGGAGGTCGCGCAGGGCGTCGACGACTGGCGTGGGTACGTCGACCACCTCAGCTTTATCGTGGATAGCGTCTATGTGTGGTTGTAGATATGATAGAGATGCGAGAGCCTATGAATGGACACGGTGGGTGGGTTAGATGACCACTGAGATGAGATAGCGTGGATGTCGTGGCAGGCGCACCTGCATAGTCGAGTTCATGAAGCAATACGTCCCGGAAATATTAACGAGCCCGGGGTATAACAGATTCTTTTCGCCATCTGATGTGCCACATGGGTGGCATTGGAATATGTTCAGAGAGAGAGCGCGCGCGCATGTGGATGGGATACACACCAGAGCGGCCATCAGTTCTCGCGGCCAGCTGTTCTGAGCGAGTGCGGACAGCGAGTTTCTTCTTGGATCTGAGGGGAACGGATCCGTGTTCGTATATCGAGGACCAATTCCAAGGCAGCGCCGAGCTGGCAACTGCGAGCATGTGGAGGGCGAATTGGTGGAAGTAGTTTCGGCCGTAGAGGACGAGAAGTGGTACGAGAAGGACGACGATAAGAGGGGCTATCTGCTCGATGATAGAGACTGTTGACAAAGAGGTAGATGTGGAGGATGTCGTCATTTACTTTGCTCACATTGAACGACTCATCGAGCCCTAGACATCCTCATAACCAGTCAGCGTTGCGTTGCGTTACTCGAGGGCGCACTCACGCCACCGTGGCTCAACGGTAAACTGCCCCTCTGCCACGTTGCATGTTCGATCCCTCCTAACGGTTATTACGTGAAATAAATTACGATGCAGTTGTCTACACATTATTCGTCTGGCGACTTGAAAAATTCCTCTTCTCGATGAAACTCACAAGGTTCGTTTCCGATGGCCATGCCTTCGCCCGCCATCACCGGAATCACGCTCCCTCCCCCTTCTTCCATCCTGACACGCACCCGGAACTCTTCCGTCACCGGGTCTACAAAATGCCATTCTCCGCAGACACCCTCCCCAAAGGGGTGCGGAAAGAACGCATCATCACCTTCCTCGCTCTCGCACAGAAACGGATGGTAAAGTGCCTGCCGCGGTGTGATTCGTTTGATAGACTCCGGATGCAACAGACGCTCGAGCAGGTCGAGTACTTGTTCCACGTCTGCTTCGTGGTCCGGAACATCTGCGCGTGAGGTCGGCCCATTAGTCTCGCATGAGGTGGCACCCGCGCCTGGGGATGAGGATGAGGGAGGAGGGGCATAGGAACCTCCTCCCGATGATGCCTCACCCACGTCGTAGGGGTCCTGGTAGATGGCACTCTTCGGGTTCGGGCAATCCCGCAACTTCGGGTTCAATGTCTCTACAAATTCACCCCAGGGTTTTCCGTCTGGTGTGATGGACGGAATGTTCGTAGTGAATGACCTGGCTGTAGGCACTAATTAATATACTGTTGGGCATGGGCTTCTCACAAGCGCTCACAGTGTAGCGTTGCCGCTTTCTCCATCCTTCGGCGCCCGATAATGCACGCTATCTCCAACAGCGCTTCCGCATCGTCGTTAGACTGGAAAAGGGGGAACTTCCCCGTTAAGAAGAAGAGGAGAATCATGCCCGCGGACCACATATCGATGGCTAAGAAAAGACACATTTGGTCAACAAAGATGCCCACCAGTTGTGAGATATGTTATGACAGACCCCCTGTTTGCTCGCTACACTTCAAGAGTACCTCTGGCGCGCGGAAACCTCGGGTGCCTGCTCGATTAGCTTTCGAATGGGGTCTGTGAATTTAGTAAAAACAGGACATGTGCCCGCAGCGTGGTGTGCATACCTTGTATCCTTTTCTAAATATCCTACCCTATCGGATGTCCATCCGCTGCGCATCCGCGCATCTTTCTGCTTCTTCCTAACAAACTCCGAGTTGTATTCAACTGCACGCCGTAGCCGACCATGTGGGTGCTCCCTTGTCGGCGTGGTGTGCAGACAGTTCCCATAATGTACAGGGGGTTCCACGCCCATGCGCTAAATAAATAACATAATCAATATCAGTACTTGCGCTTCTTGGAAGGGTTGATACTCACACAGGCTAGACCGAGATCGACGAGCGTTCCTATTCCTTTGAGGGGGTCGAAGAGAAAGTTGGCGGGTTTGACGTCGCGGTGTATGATACCACGCGCGTGAATGTCCCGCAAAGCACGAAACATGCACCTGAAGTACGCCCGGATCCCAGCCATCGGAAGTGTGCGGTAGAACGACTAGCGAAAGTTCAATCGAATTTGAAAAAAGAAAAAAAAAGCGAGGCAGGCTCTGATATGCGTGTGCACGCACGCGAAAGTCCTCGTGTGGGTGGTAAGGCATCACGGCGACCACCTGGTCCTCGTGCCGAAACGCAGTTATAAGCTGTGACACGTGTCGCGCTCCCCGGCACGTTTCCAGGATGGAGATTTCGTTCCGTATCCGTTCCGGGTTGCTGGTCACATATATGCGTTTGATAGCGACGAAAACCTTCGTGCCCGGCAGTCGCGGCACCGATTGGTAGTGTGCCGACGACGTGACGGGGTGTAGCCCATGCCACACCACGTTGTCCCACTTTTCGTGATATCCCAGGTCCACGGCCTTGTACACCGATGAAAATGTGCCCGTGCCAAGGCGGTCGACAAGCTTGTAGTCCTGCGTGATAGCGGGGACTGCCTCCTCAAGGTCTGCAATTTCGAGCTCGATCTCGTCCTGCTCCTCTCGCGGTTTGAGGAACAGCGTCATTTCCTCGTCGATCTCCGCATCTGCGTCCGCCTCCATGTCACTGTCTCCATCGTATTCATCGCTATTCTCGGCGTCGTAGTCTTGCGTTTTGTCACCGTCCATGTCTTCATCTAGATCAATGAGTACTTCTGGACCCGTTTTCTCTCGCGTGGTGTACCGAGCTTGTACAGTTGGCCGATCCTGGAGAAGCCCTGCGATGTGTCGTTGATAATTTTGCAGGTCAGAAACTTCGAGCTCATCTTCCGGCTCATCCGAGTCACGTTGGTTTCCAGCCATTGCCCGGGCTTTGCGATATCTATGCAACGCAGTTCTGTTTCGAACATCCGAGGAAGGCAGTTCGAGGGGGTTGGAAGAATGTTGAGACATTTCTTTGTGTATTTCCATGGTACTCAACGTTAGAATTATACCGCTTGCGGCAAGAGATATGGTGAGTTGACTGTCACGGTCAGGCAGAGTGAGTAGTGAACAATTGTGAAGGACCGAGACGCGACGCGCGACACGCTACATCACGTGCGAAACCGAAACTTGCGGACATGTGGACAGCTCGATAGTCTGCCGCCGATACAGTACCACTACAGTACCCCAAGTCACCACGATAAACCACAATAACCGCCTTGAAGAATTTTTTTCATATTTCAGCTAAAAAAGAAAAAGCGACTACGTATCCAAGAAGAAAGGCGTTCCCCCTCGACAATGAGGGGAAAAAATGACCACCGCAGGACTCGAACCTGCAACCTTTTGGTGCCGTCGGCAATCGAAGCCAAACGCGCTACCATTGCGCCAGGTAGCCTTACGAGCGGAGACAGCCGTTTCATACATGACCCCTGATTTGATGGATGAAGCCGCGTGTTCGTTGGCAAACCACCTCCATCTGTATCTATACACCATACTTCCACGATCAACTCCGTGCCACTCCAACGATGGCTCTCAATTGGACAATGCTCAGCCCTGACCGTATCCCAGTGCCCCTGCCTGGGGAGCTTATGATTATGACCGTGGAATCGGGCGCAGAGGTTTCCGTTATCATTCCGGATGTTCCTCCAGCCGGTACTTCGACTTCTGGTGGGTCTGGCGGTGGGCGCAAACTGAACGAGACGGGGAAGTTGTTTCTTACGGATCAACGCGTGCGTTCTTTTTAAAACTTGGGCACTTTCTTAAGAGAGCTCACGTAGAACACGGACTCTTAGCTTATTTTTGTCTCCGAGAATGACGCCGGCGACACAGGCTTCAATACCCTAACACTACCACTGCCATCCATTCTATCAACAAAATTTGAACAGCCGTACTTGGGTTCCAATTATGTGTCTATCGATATTAGACCCTCTCCCGAGGGTGGGCTCACTCCCGGCACTAAATCGGAGATCCGGTTGAGGAGCCAAGGTATCTTTCAATTCGTCAGTTTGTTGGAGAAGACACGCGAGCGTGCTATATACATGAGAAGACAGATGAGAGACGAGGAGGAATCCCTCCGTACGATGGCACCACTCCTTGTCTCCTTGTTTTTGCATTCTGATGTAGTGATCAGCCGCATATGCATCGCCCCAGCAGGGCCAATCACGAGGAGGAGGCACTCCCGTAGATGCGCCACCGGGTTATGAAGAATGAAAAAAAAATAAAAAAAGTTCTGTGATGGATGTCAGGCAGTACCCAAGGTTGACTAACCCGTTTCGGTGAGCCTTGTTTTTCTAATGAGGCTTTTGGCATAATATTATAGAGCTTAGGTGGTTACGGGATGTTTTACTTATCAGAGCATTTTCGATATTCTATGTACTACGAGCGACATTCCACTTTTTACAGGCAGATTTGCAGCGATCATGCGTTGTGACCTCCGGGAGCGAAAGTACCCTCTCTAGCCTTTGCATCAAGCTGGTCTTGGCTCGTCGTCGCGTTTTCAATTATATGCCAATACCGATGCATAGTGATCTCGGATACCCGCATCTACGGATCAGCTTTACCGTCATTCAGAGCCACTATCAGCCCGTCTGCAAAATTTTGATCAATATCGATACGACCTTCAGTGCCCTCACTTTGTCAAAACCTTCTCACGACATTGTTCTATTTGCGGTCCCTCGTAATTATCAAGCATACGTTACCGATTTGGAACCCTCGCGGTACGTTATCCTTGCAAAGATATGGTATTCTCAGCCTTTTTCGCGCCCCGGTCGCCATCATCCGTCAGGCAGAGCCACATGATGTGAGTGTCACGTGAAAGGGAAGTTCTGCTCGGGGCCACGGCATGGCGCTCTCGTCAGCGAACCTTTTACCATCAGACAAACACTACGTGTATACACCTCCCCCATTTCCATTCCCCCGGAATGATTCGTCCCCCCAGGGACGATGCGCCTTCGTAACCCGTTCTATCTGGAAGTCCTTGTACTCCACCTCCAGTACTCTTCCGCGCCCTGGGGCCAAATTAGGACCACAACAGTCAGAGCGCTCCGGTGGCCCGGTGAATCTAGAGACGGCTCGACTCGTGGAATTGATATCAATGTACTGTGATCTGGGTAGTGGGTCTAGGGTATCGGCACCCTTTGTCTCCGACTAAGGTTCTACCTGCCACAGTGCGAGCACCACATCAGTTGGGTAACGAGGCGCAATCGGTGGTTTCCCTACTCTTGGCCCGGGGGACATCCATTGCTGCAATTGTAGGTATGTTGGGCTCTCGGGCACTGGCACCTCAAATGTGTTGTACTTGGGTCACACATAGCCATGGAATGGTCTATATAATGGCTCAGTGGTCACGCAATTAACCATCAACCATCAACATACCCAACGCAATTTTCACGTCCCAGCTACATTCTCTCACACGCTATGAGTGAGCGATGCTTTCATCTATCTTCTACCGCAGATGTTGAGAATGCAACGCAGAAGCCGCGCATAACCCAGGTCATAGGAACAACCAAGATCCCGTACGCGACCTCAATAACTACCTTCAAGGCCACCCAAGTGGTAATCTCGTGCCCTTTCTCTCATGGGTTTTGGGCGAAGACGGCCCTGATCACCAAAAAACCCACTATGCTACTGCCAAGTGTGAGTCCGTCTTTCAGCGGACTTAGAACCCTGTGCTGAGTCACACAGTCAAGGGCAGGGCGATTGGCTCCGGGAAGGGTACTACCAGAGGCCTTGCCAAGGGAGGCTGCCGTCAGGGCTCTAAGGACCTTAGATTCCGATGGCATCTAAGACCTCCTCTAGTAGAACTACTCTTGCTAATATGTTAGTGTCAATATACGTACTACTCTGCCTGTTTGTCGTTTTCCTCGTTCAATCTAGGCTAGGTGATGCCATGGGGTAGCTGTAGCCGTAGACCTGGATGTAGTGTTGCCGGAGAGTTGAGCTGAGCTGAGTTGAGCTGAACGCTGGCCAACTCTCTGGCTCCGGGAGCTGGAGGGAGTTCGGGGCGCGGCCCGGGAACATCCACCAATCATACTTCAAGCTTCAAGGTTTGATAGGGTGTCATAATCGTTTTCCACACCGAATCGTGTCAGAGTCAAGATATTCCATGCGACAAATCAATCACAATCTGGATACCCTTACGAGCCCACTGGTACATGGATAAGCATGGAACAGAGAGAGGAATCATGTTTTTGTGATGAAGTCCCTAGTCCCCTCTGTGACGAGGTTAGTAGATTGTTTCTATCGATACCGCTGTCTGCAAGCCAGCGTTTTCTATAATCGACAAACCAATTTCCCGAAATTATCTACTAGTCTGATTCTATGGTCCAATTGGTATAAAGGTCATGCAACTCCGCCTCCTTCCAAGCCTTCAGCAGCTCAAGAATTGTTGTGACAAAGTGCCTGCCAAGTTAGCAAGGAACCTTTGATCGAGTTGCAGACGCATGGACTGATTGATCGGCAAGTTGTGGGTATCTGGGATGGACATGACAGTCAGTGCCCATCTCCCGTTGTTGGAAATCATGGACATGTGGGTAAAAGCTTGGTGGCTGCGGACCTGCGGTGGATGGACATCCTCGGGCTGTGGGTGTTGTGTGGCTGAGAGATGCGTCAAAATGTCACAAGTACAGAAAGAATTCCATGGATACTATATAATAGCGAGTACAAGCGCTCCTAGAACATACCAGAAGGGTCGAAAAGCGGGATAGTGGGATAGTGCACAGGTGACAAGTGTGGGTACCAACGGCATTAAAGAAACGCATAGTCCGGCATAGAAGTTGATGGAAGGATGAGTATTGTGGGTCAGAGAACAGGATGCTTGTCACCAAAGGGGTGTCACCCAGTGAGACACTCCTCACAACAGAAAATCACCCGTGTTGACAGACAAGGGAGTGGAAAGCCAGTGTTTATCGGCCTTGAGCTTGATGTATCGTCATGTGAAAGCGGCGCCACAACACATCGTGCCCTATTGTTTGGTTTAGTGTAGCTTTGAACCAAATATGGTAATGGCGAACCAAATGCAGTAACTCCCGGAGTTGACTCCGTTGCAACTCTTTTCCCACCAGAGCTGAGCTGAGTTCGCAACTCTGCTAACTCAGCCCAGGTAACTCCGAGTTGACTCAACTCTCCGGCAACACTACCTGGATGTGTAGTCTGAGACTCAGGATCGTGATCGACTAGCTGTTTCTAAGTCGAATAACTACCTAGGAGTTCTGCGCTTTATGGCCCGCGTTTGTCGGATTCTTGCTACTGTAGTGTGATAAGTTGCATACAATTAACGTGAGAAATTCAGGTGAGGCACCCCAACACTCGCCGCGCTGGCCCCCCCAAACTTCGGAAATTACCACTACTGCCACTCCTACACTGTTCCTACTCTACTTCACGTGGCCCGACGTTGCATTCTTTGGTGGCTGTTGTAACCTCTATGTTTTTTTTTTCTTTCGGGTTGATGCATCGCTTACTTTCCTGCGTCATCCATTCCACCTCGTTTGCTCTGGCTCCGAGTTGTTCCAAGACCGGCTCCTGCTACACTCTCTGGGTCAAAACAGAGGATAGCTGAATAAATAGGGCGAGGCTTTTTCAACAAGAAGAAACGTGATAAGCGGGCCATCAGTATATGCGGAACTTCAGCTCCCTACCCTTGGCTGCGGCTCCGGGTCACCAGGCATACAAACCGGCACCCTCACAACCCTTGTGATCCCAAGAACGCCCATTTCTTCCACAGGAACACGCAGGTTGTTAGGCTTTATGATACTATGGAAGCTTCCTCTTACTGTGTTTGGGTTGCTTTTGTCAGCACTTCCTTAGGTCACTGTATGCATGGGCACCAGTTGAAGCCACCCCCGTCGGAATTCGTCTGTCGGTGTGTGTTTCAGCCATCGAGTCTTTTGTAACGCCTTGGATGTAGGCGTGTTGGGGTGTAGGGGCGTACGACCCATCCCAAACCTTGGGCGCGGGACGCAAGACCAGTATTTAAAGACTTAGGTCAGTCGTCATCCACAACAGCACCGAACCCACTACAACTTACACTCATCACAACTTCAGCTCCATGTCTACTAGTACTGGTACGCAATGGTCCCTTCATGAGTCCTCTCGTCTGTTCTCTGACAACACACAGATCCTATTCGCGAATTGAACAACTTCTTGCAAGGGGTCAAGCCAGCAAGTTTGGTCCCACTTTTGCACTTCTCAAGCGTGCAAAAGGGACCAGACAACCAGGCCACCCACATTGGCACATACACTTGTGAGCCAGTCTCACACCGTCTTTGAGTTGCCACCCCGGATACTGACTTTGACTACCCCAGTCCGCGGTATCATCGTTGGCGAAGGCTCTGGCACTGCGATACCCAGTGCTAAGCGCGTGGCCGCCGCGCAGGCGCTGCACTATTTCCGTACGCAAGGGGTCCCCGAGTAAATTTTGGGTATCAACGACGTTCCGAGTAAATGCATGGTTCTTGGGCCATTGTACAATATTTTCTTAGCGATAGATCTCCACCAAGAATCGGGTTAATCCCACATCCAGAGAATTTCCGCGTCCCCCGGATTGATCAACACGTGTGTTCATGGTCTTTGAGAAGTGTTTTTGAGCTAAGGAACGGACGCGTTTATCTTGACGCCCATGAGACCCTTCACCGCAACATTCCACTGGCAATCTGTAGTATTCTGCGTTTCCGTATAGAAATTCCGGAATCAGTACGGGCGGTGTCAGTATTGTGTTTTTCACATAGGCTACCTGCATATGATCGATGATCAGTGGCGAACTCCGCTTCCGTTTCCGTTTAGGGGAGCATCAACACCATTTAGTCGTTCTGGGATCAACCTCATGTTGATCGTGCGCTGTCCCGAATTCATTTTGCGTTTTGCGGCGTCTATATCCGAGAATTTGATACGCCTACTCCGCGATCCATTCTCTGGGGTTAACAGGATTGTAGTACTTAATATGTTCGTTTGGGTGTCAGAAATTTTCATCATTTCCACGGCCCTCGACCCCTCACTTGAACGTTAACTAGTGGTATGTGCCTCATTCCGCCGTGAGGAGAGTACTTCGGTTCCTTAGATTATTGGAGATCCTCTCATGGCAGCCTCTCACACAGACCCCATTCGAGATCTTAACAACTTCCTGCAGAGACAACCGGAGCCCGGGGGGAACATGACCAAGGACTTCAAGTGGAGCTTCGTAAAGGAGGGACCGGAACACGATGCCTTGTATCACGTCACCGCCGTCTGTAAGCACAGCCTTTGTGTTGAAGCACCGCCCTTTTTTCAACAGTTAGACATACGACAGTCCGGGGAGTGAACATTGGGGTGGGGCATGGCCCTTCGAAGAGGGCTGGGAAACGCACGGCATCTGTTCAAGCCCTGGAATATCTGAGGTCATGTGGTAAGGATCCAAATATAAGAAGTGATAGGGAAGGTCTGACATTGAAATTTAGTTCCACCGGGAATGTGATGGAGGGGTGGAGATGTTCTAGACTGGCGCTTCAAGTTGGCGTGTTTGTTGTTCACACGACTTTGATGGACCAGACCATGTTGTATTACAGCATCGATTTACACTCCGTATGTGATCAAACGTGACAAAGATACAGTTCTGGAATCAATACATTCCTCATCCATGCGTTGATTACCACAATCCTTTGCATAGCACCGCACATATTCACTCAGTGTCAAATCACATCATAGCATATATTTTCTCGATTCAATGAGTCTCTCAGCAGCACCCTTGTCACGGTCTTGCCCCCACTGCCGTTTGAGTTCCACCAGGGCCATTACCATCAGTGAGTGCTAGCTGGACAGAGAAATAACCAAAGAGGGAGAGATATCATGCACCGTTCTACTTCTTCTCGTGAATCTGGAAGGCATAGAACGCCTTCCGGAATCTTTCCTTCCTCCACTCGCTTCTACTCTCCTTGTCAATGTGGACCTTTGACATATTCGCCCATGAACTTTCAACGCCGCCCGTGACGCTCCCACAGCAGCCTGGCCGTACGCGCCTCACATACAACAAGAGTAAATCTGTCGTCATACGCGGATATATCACCCTTCTTGTATTTGTACTCGCGTTGAAGAACGGCCTGCCGCATCGCAATCGCAAGGTCGAACCGCACTATTTCCAAGTCTACAGAGTACGAGCGCACCACGCATCGAGTGAGGGGTGAGCAGACTCGTATCGTGCGACATAGTGGACGAATGCACGGGGAGGGTCCTCATCCCGTAGGCCATTGAATGGGCTTCAAGATGGCAGAACCCGGAAAAGCGAAATCGAATGCGCGAGTGCGTGGGGACGTGTCACCCATGTAAGAGTACGATATGCCGTATGGCCCGTCCTCTGAAGTGAGCGAAGTAATACGACAGGAGGGGGCAGCCTTTGGTCGCTGGCCCCGCGATGGTGCGTTTTATTCAGCAGTCGAACTGCTCGTGGTCGCCTTGCATTTTTCGCGTTGAGGACTGAGAAGGGATAGCGCTATCGTTCTTGGCACTGCACGAGTCGTTTATGAACGTCGATATGTTCGTTTGGCCTATCGGAATCGACAACCTAGCATGCTTTGAAAAGGAGCACAATTTCTCGCTTTGTTGCATCCGGTGTAGGTCCCCCATGAAGATTCTTCGGTCTTCCGGCCACACTTAAATTGACTGGCGTTTCTGGAATATCCGCCGATATGTGCTGGAATGTGTAGTATGTGTCATGTGTCGTACTGCTCCGAGAGAGGAAGAAGTTCAGAGATGCACCGACAGAATCTTTTTGCCAGAATCAGGGGTGATAAATAGTGACGCAAGAGAGAGGCGACTGTCGAAGATACGGCAAAACGTGCTCACCCACAGGACGTGGGTAATCTTGTTAAGATAATGTGACCCATCTTAACATGTATCTTGATGCACCGGTAGCAGCGTGTGATGACCGAGAATGGGCACGATACGATGGTGTATCGGGTTCTATATCTTCGCTCGCTTCAATCAGAAGACTTGATAAGACGAACGGCACACGTCCCAAGACCTACCTTATTCTATCCCACTTCTTTGCCCTTCTTTCTCCACCAGGGCGACTAGAATTATTCCGACGGCATCACTTGCTGGCCGTAGGAAGGCTCATGTATCGGTGGACGGGATAGGCTCAAGATGCAGAGATATCGCAAATGTAGCCCTGGATCCGGGCCAGTCTCATCGCACTGAACTGTCACGGATTCAAGGTATCTAAGCCCAAGTTAAAGAACCCATGGCCTTCATTGCCGTCTGCACTTCCGAAGGTATCGATGAAGACGTCCTGAATATTGGGAGATGTAGGTTATGATTCTAGACAAAAGAAGCCGAAGCCACCAAGAAGCGGGAAGATGTAAAAACCTCATAAATAAAAACGGAAACGAATGCAGCTCAAGGGTGTCGTATTCAATGTTTGTTCGCAGTGATGTCGAAGTGTTTCATCAGCACCCACGTATCAATTATTGACAGACATCGGATCTCACCGAGGGTCTGGAAGTGAACAATAAGGGGAGGGGCAATATATCATTGCCCCTCCCCTTATCGTTCACTCCCAGACCTTCTGTGAGGTCCTTGCGTACATCGAGAATAAATTAGGTGATTAGATTCTAAGAAGTGAGTGAGTTTTATGCGATCGAAGTGTGAAGACACGTAACGAACAGACCAGCGGACCATCTCATTTGGATACACGGTGAGAGCTAGAGGAGACCAACGATACCGTAACAGAATACAACAGTCAAAGAGGTTTACCAATAATGCGGGATACAACACTTATTCGCGGAACATCAAACCTTAGGACAGATGTGCTACCATGTAAAACGGTCAAAGCAATTATACCGGCCATGATATGCTAGAAACATGCTCGGAGGGGCGAACACGAAAGGCGTACCTCCTTACGCTCGAATTCACTAGAGTTAATGAAGTGGAGAGCAGGACCAAGCCACTTAAATCGCGTTCCCCCTACCAGATAATGCCTTGGTACAGGGGTTGTCCAGAAAACCCCGAATGAGTCTATGGACGAAGAGCAAGAACACTGCAAAGATCCCTGCTGGCTGGCGTGAAAACGTGCATCTACAAGCGAGCGTTCTGAGGCCCGCATCGAGGTCTTCTGTTACAGAATACCTAGTACAAGATGACGCCTAGCCTATCAATCGCAGTGTGCAAGACGACGGAACGGGACGTGAAGGGGGCGTCTTTGTCATCTCAGAGGTCGACAAAATACCCGGAAATGTCCCTTCCGTTGGTAACAGTAGCTCACCATTACGGTACAGCGGCTTTTCATTTGGACCCTCGTAGTCATAAGAATATTTGCCCGAGCCAAGAGTAGCCCCTTCGCTCGGCGTATCGATATATGCTACTTTTTCATCGGATGCGGGCTCCTTGGACCATAAAAACTGGAAGGCAACCCTACAATTCAGCATTGAAAAAGAAATATGGTTTGACACGACAGCAAGGCGATAGTGGCAACCCAAGACCTTTAGTAGTTCCGGGGGGGGAGTGTTAAGAAAGAAGGGTTGAGAACTGTCCACAACAGTCCCCCTGATGTATGACTGGTTGTGCCATATCAGCGCATGTAAAATAGTCAACGATGGGCTCGAAAACCCATAAAATCAACCACGTCAGTCCGGGCATTTCGAAAGAGTGAGACCTGAGGACGGAACTGACCTACGTGGCTGGTCAAGACAAGCTCAGGACACCCAAGACCTGATCATGGCCCATACCACACCATCGCTGGGAACCACCCAAGTAGAGGTAATGGCCTGATACAGCTGATACACGTTCAGACTTGATGATCGCTCCTTGTTGACCAACGAACAACGAATCGGAAAGGACTGGGCAGGCAATGAGATCACGATCACATAACATGTCATGTGACAAACAGCGAAAAATATTCTTGGGTCCCACGATCACGATTCTTGCACGCACGCAATTTTCACTGGCACGACGGGAAAGCTTTCAGCTCTTGAACTAGCTTGAACCCCTGGTTTTATGCACTTCCGATGTCTCCTTTCTACCCACATATTTCTAACTGTGAGTTGGACTCGCAGTCTCGTACTAGTACAACAATATCTGGGCAACAACACCAAAGGCCCAACAAAGACACTGAGGTCCTTTCAGCAAGGTAAAAACATGAAAAGCGTACCATAAATGATGTACGGAACTTCAACTTCCTGCCTTTGGCCACGGCTCCAGGTCTCCAGGGATATGGGCAGAACTCTGAACATGCAGATTTTTGGGCTGTATGGGACTTTGGAAACTTTTTATTACCGTGTTTGTACTGGCACAGCCAGTACATCGTTAGGTTATTATGTGCACAGGTACCGGTTGAAATAACTCTCACTTGAGTTTTTCATTTTCAGTGGAATCCGGCCATGTCGTTTACAACGCCTCTATTGAGGGCACATTGGGGTGTAGGGGCATAACGTCTACTGACCCAATGCTTAAGACGAGATGAAGGACTAGTCGTCGTATTTAGGATCTGGGTCAGTCTTCGCTTTCACAGCACCAACTGGATACAGTGCCCACCCCTGTGTCTGGTGGGCGATAGTTGCTTCATGGCCTATGTCTTCTGTTTTATGACAGCGATCAGATCCTGTTCACGAATTGAACATGGTTTCGCAAGAGGTGAGGAAGCCAGAGATTCGGTCCCTTCTTTCACATCACCAGCATGCACTGGCACCTACACATGTGAACGAGTTCCACATTTCCCCCCTGACTTTCGATACTGACCTTTGCTCCCCCAATCCGCGGTGTAATCGCTGGCACAGGCGCTGGCACTTCGCTCAATACGGCCAAGCGCGATGCCGCCACGCAAGCCCCGCGGTTTTCCCGCATGGGATTCCCGAGTAATTTTTTGGCACTGACTTCTGTCCGACAAATGCATAGACTTACCAGCGATTGCAAGATCATTCCCTGGTGGGGATACCAGGGATCAGGCCGGCCTGATCGGCGTTTTTTCTGGATCTCCCTGGATTCAAGTTGATCAGGTTAGTTTATGTGCATCTCATACGGTTCATGTTCACGATTGTGAAAGCGGTTTTGTATTTTGTTATTCAAACCGACACGTCCGGACACTCACCGTGACGAGGCTCGTTTCCATGCATTCTGTTGGCAACCTGCGGTATTCCATGTTCCCATGCAGAAGTTCCGGAATGAGCTCTAGCGGAGCATCCGAGGAGGCACCTTTTCCTTCTCACATAGGCACCTGTGGTGTGGACAACGATTAATGGACCCCTCACATCCTCCTGACATTGGCATCTCCCTCCCGCTTAGGGGGTGTGGCGGCGGCAACTACTCCATTTCATGTGAGAAAAGATTTCACCAAAAATTTGTCGTTCTAGACCAGCCTCGTGTTCGCCTTGCCGTTTCCGCCTGGGTTTGGGGCCATCAACAATCTCGGCACTTGTGATATGCCTGCTCCGCGACAGTCGCTGGAGTACGACAAATCAAAAGCACCATCTTCTGTATTGGGGGAGTAGTATTTAATGTCCTAGCTGGAGGGTCAGAAATTTTCATTGTACACACCGGCCCCAACCTTTGAAACTTAACTAGTAGTGTACTATCCGTTCTGCCTGGTGAGTACAATCTCAATTTACTAGATTTTTACAGGTTCTATCATGGAAGATTCTCACAACGCAGACCCCGTTCGAGATCTCAACAATTTCCTGCAAGGACAACCGGGGGGCAACATGACCAAGGAATTTAAGTGGAATTGGTCGAGAGAGGGTCCGGAACACGACGCCCTGTATCACGTTACTGCCATCTGTAAGTACAGCCTTTGTAATAGAGCATCATCGTCTTTTGTTCAGCATTTGTACAATAGTCCGGGGAGTGAACATTGGGGTGGGACATGGCCCTTCGAAAAGGGCTGGGAAACGGACAGCATCTGTGCAAGCCTTGGAATACTTGAGGTCATATGGTAACGCATCCAATAATCATGATAGGGCGGATCTGATCTTGAAAATTTAGTGCCACCGGGAATGGGAATGTGATGAAGGAAACATTTTAGGGTGGCGCATGGGGCCCGGGGTTACTTGAATGGTAGACCCCGATCGGCCCGGAAATGTTGGATCGAGCAGGGTACTGGAGTGCTCGTGGAGTGCTCGTTAAGTTCACGTGAGATATGGGACTAGATAAGGTCATGATAAACAAAACAAACACTATCATATCAATAGCCTCATCCCACAGATCGGTATTTTTATCACTTACACAGCATACAGCCAGTGCGAGACCATGTCATAAACCAGGAGACTGATACCCAGGCTGATCTTTTCTCGACGCTTTGAGTCTCTCTGCGACTTCCTTGTCTTGCTCCCACTTTCATCTGAATTCCAGTAGAGCTGTCATTACTAATGAATGCTAGCTGATAAAAGAGAGAGAAATTATGCACCGTCCTGCGCTTCTTCCACATTGACGTTTTTGCTTAGTCCGCCTGCGTCTATCTCGACATCCCCACATGATTGGAATGGGAACACGATTTCTCGCTCTGTTGCATCTAGTCATACACTCGCCATCATGATGAAGCTTGTTCGAAATTCTGGTCACTGAGCTTTCAGTTACTCACGTTCCTGGACGACCCGCCAATACACGCGTGAATAGTATAAAGCGTATACCACACCAGAAGACGAAAAAGAAATCCGGAGATGCGACTGGTAGAGGTTGTCGAAATCTGGCAGGGGCTCGATTTATTTAACGCGGTGGGTGTCTTCAAGTTTGTGCTATTTTCGCGAATCGCATTTCCCGAAAAAACTATCACTTACTATCTCCAGGTTCTATAAGATCCAGCCATAGACAAGGCAATATTCTTTAACGCGATAACAGGGCAATAGTGCCAACGCAAGACCTTCGGTGGCTCGAGGAGATCGAGAGATGTTTGAAACCCGTTTGTGCCGGTCTGCTTTTCGTTGGCTGTTTTTCGAAGCCGATATATGGCTAGTTGCACCATATCAGCGCATGGCACGGGAGTAGAGGATGGTTTAGAACAGCCAGTGGGGAGGCCGCTACGTCAGCCCGTCCATTTCGAAAGAGTGAGATCAGAGGACGTGGTTAACCTACGAGCCAGGTCCGGGCAAGCTTCTTTCAATTGGAGACCCACGACTGAATCATGACTCACGCTACGTATCGCTGGACGTCGGAGTAATTGTTCGATACACCTGGATCCATCGTCGTTCAGATTTGACGATTGTTGCCATGTGCGACGCGACAAGAAACGTCACGGTACTAGCGGAGTTATAACGCGTCGTATTACAAAAAAGGAAAGTACTACAATAGTAGTGGCGTGGCTGAGCACTGGCTGAGCTCTCCAATTTTTTTTGCACCCACACTACTACTTCACTGGTACGACCCTGTACTATCATCCGATGACTGCGGACCGCGATATCTTTCCGGTCTGCGATATCAGCGTGATGCGCTGCCCACATTGCTGTGTCTTTCTTTCCACCACTGTCTTTTGACTCCGAGTTGCATGCCCGGACTCATACAAGACTCTCTGAGTGACTCGATCCTCTCGGGCCGGGTAGGACGGCGGAATAAAGAAGACTGAGGCACTTTCAGAAAGGGAAATAGCGCCAATCGGTGATGTGCGGAACTTCAGTACTTCAGTTCCCTATCCCAGGATGCGGCTCCGACTCTTCCGCGGCCAAGGGATACTGCCAGTGACGGCACTCTCACAAGACTTGTAATCTAGAAACCACTCATTTCTGTCTTGGGGATGCGCAGATTGTTGGGCTGTATGATCTTCTGGACTATTCTTGTTTCCGGGCTGCCTGGTGCCAGTACAGCGTTAGTCATTGTATGAACGGGCACCGGTTGAAACAACACACGCCTCAACGTCGTCACTCTCGGTGTATTCTTGCGATCAAGTCCTTGGTAACGCCTTTGTTGTAGGCATGTTGGGGCGTAGGGGATGTTGGGGTGTAGGGGCCTACGGCCCATCCCAGCGTCTGGCGGATCGATATAGCGGACCAGCCATCATATTTAAGACAAGGCCAGTCAAGGCCAGTCTTCACTCTGCAGCGTCGAACCAACAACCCATAGCAACACCTTCATTGAAACTCCACCGAAATGGCTGGTGCGCACTGGCTGCTCCATAATCCTCCTTGTCTGTCTTCTGACAGCATCTAGACGAGGATCATATTCGCAATTTAAACAACTACTTGCAAGAAGTCAGTACGGAAAATCTGACCCAATTCTTGCGATTCTCCAACGTCCAAGAAGGACAAAACAATCGGGCCGTACACACTGTCACGTACACCTGTCAGCACTATCTTTGAGTTGTCGACCTGCGATACTGATTTTGACTGTCCCAGTCCGCGATGTTAAGGTTGGCACTGGCACTGGCACCACCATAAACTTTGCCAAGCGCGAAGCTGCCAAAAAAGCTCTGCAGTATTTCCATGCGCATGGGATTCCCAATTAGGTTTTAGTCCCCGATGATATTCAGAGAAAATACTTGGAAGTCTCAGCGATTGTAACATTTTCCTTAGCGGCATTCAGGCCTATCAGGGATCAGGGCCGACCTGATTGATTATGGTAGTTTATGTGACACCTGATGCGACTCGTGGTTGATGGCTATGAAATTTTTTGTTGTTTTTTCGGAGCCAAGCAGAACGGCGAGGCGTCTATCTTGACGTTTATGAGGCCAGAGCACTCCACTGGCAGTCTGCTGTAGTCCGCGTGTCCGCGCAGGAATTCCGGGAGTAATCCTAGCGAAGAATTTATAGGGGAGCTTTCAATTTCCGACCTGCGACCTGAGTCTGGGCAAGCAATTAAAGAAGAACACTTCATTAGCTTCATTACCTCTCCGTTCCGTTCTAGATTGCCACATGTCTCAGTCATATGTCGTTCCGTGCATTTTACCTTTCCATGCGTTGACTCAGCGGCCGATCCGAGTCCGCATGGGCATATCGTAAATAGATCAAGCAAGCGCTTCATGGCCCCTGAGGCCTGATGGATGAATGGCTACTTAACTGCTGGCTGGAGGGCTGGAGTGCCGATTTTTTTTCAAATACCCATCGCCCTCAGCCTCTCGAACTTGGACCAGCCAGTGGTGGGTATCCTCATCCCACCGTGGGGCGTACACTTACGGTTTACTAGATTTTTGCAGATTCTCCTATGTCGGATTCTCACAAAGCAGACCCCGTTCGTGATCTCAATAATTTCCTTCAAGGACGACCGGAGGGCAACTTGACCAGGGACTTCAAATGGAGCTCGACAAAAGAGGGACCGGAGCACGATGCCCTATATCATGTTACTGCTGTCTGTAAGCACAGCCCTTTCAATGGGGCATCGCCATTTCCTAAAAAAATACGACAGTCCGTGGAGTGAACGTTGGGGTTGGACACGGCTCTTCCATTGGGGCCGCGAAACGGATAGCGTCTATTCAGGCCCTGGAATACCTGAAGTCTCATGGTAAAAGGATTCCAAATACATCCAATTATAGTGGTCTGACCTCGAAATTTAGTTTAGTACCACCGGTGTCATGATCAGAGGAAACGGAAACGTACTACAGTAGGTGGTGGCGCGGAGCGATCGGTCAATGGAAGGCTCGGATCTGATCGGACCACCACTCCGGTATTAATAAAATTCTATTACGTGTCTTTAACTCGTTATTCCATTTCCCAATGGACCCATGGACATGGACGCTTTATTCGTACTTCTGGTGACCTCTTATTACAGCGGCGCCGAATAATAACATAACTAATAAGGCTTATATTTTTTGGACGCCTTGAGTTTCTCTACAGCCGCCTTGTCTTCCTCCCACTTTCGTTTCAGTTCCAGTAAGGCTGTTACAACTAGTTGAACAGAGATAACCGGGAAAAAGGGAGAGATACGCACCGTTCCGCTTCTTCTCGTGAATCTGGAAGGCATAGAATGCAGCTTTCTCCTTCCCTTCCTTATGTCTTTTCCGCTTGCTTCCACTGGCATGTTCGTCCATGAATTTTCGGCTCGCAATGCCGACGCCGCCCCCGACAGCCTGGCCATACGCCCCTCCACGTACAACGAGAGTAAAGCCGTCTTCGTCCACAAGTGCTTCGCCCTTTTTGTACTTGGACTCGCGCCGAAGCGTGGCCTTCCGTGCCGCGAGGTCGAAGTCGAACCGCGCCATTGCCGAGTCGGCATGTGCACGCACCGCATCGAGTGAGGGGCGAGCAGACTCGTATCGTGCAATGTAATGTGAGAGTCCGCGCGGCCGTTCCTCGTCCCCGTGTATCGGCCATTGAATGGGTTTGGCAGAACCCGGATGGGCGAGGGCGAGGGCGAGGGCGCGAGCGCACGAAGACGCGTCTAAGAATAAGACATGGGCCGTGTGGCCCGTCCTCCGAAGTGAACGAAGCGGGACGGCGGGGAGGGGGACGACCTTGGGTCGCTGCTGGTCACGCGATGCTGAAGCCCCTGGTTCGGCATTCGATCCGCTCGCAACCGCCTTGCGTTTTTTCCGCGCCGGAGATTGTGAACTTGAGGAGGAAGCTGCATC
>Ga0307510_10002670_pt1 | contig 20404 bp, 39 predicted proteins | sample 12_EM_MG_FD_207224 | JGI IMG/M metagenome (GOLD analysis project Ga0307510, IMG submission 207224) | Populus trichocarpa ectomycorrhiza microbial communities from riparian zone in the Pacific Northwest, United States - 12_EM | ecosystem: Host-associated > Plants > Roots > Unclassified | place... | reverse complement strand
GCTTCAACTACTCAAACTTGTGTGAAATACTCACAGTATCCGCCGGCGAGGCGCTCTTTGGCACCCACCTTTTTGGGATAAAATGATGCCGAAATTGAAGGGGCGACATGAACAAAAAAAAAAAAACATAATCTGAAGGGAGCTTCGGAAACCGCCCCGGACGCAGAAATCAGGTCTGGTTAGCGAGGACCGACTGAACGGAGATCAATAGTCAAACACATGGCCGAATTTTCTGCGCCGCTCCGGGTGATTCAGTGGAAAGGCGGAGTCGAAGACTTGCACCTTATCACTCTGAAGCCCCTCGTTGTTCGCTGAGCAATTAGCGGTTCATCCCACGAAGTACGAAATTCCCAAGCCATGGGAGCGGTATTTACCGCCGTTTAAAAGGCCATACCACCAGGTCTGTGCGTGTTCTACATCCAACCTTTTACCATGCAGCGACCAACACACAACCGGCTGCACGTCCGTGATGCGCGCGATGCACACACAGTTTTCGAGGCCGTTCGACAAGGCCTGCTCCAACCCGTTACACGTCGTCTCAACGAGGTCGAGAGGTCGATGTACATCACCTCTGGAGCTATTTTCGTCTGGGAAGAGAGTGACGACGACTTGGGTCTGAAGAGATGGACGGATGGTCGCGTATGGAGTCAATCCCGTATGCGTGAGGTGCGTCACGGTTGGACTGCTTGGCCATTTCTCAGTCGCGCTGACCAGTTAATAGCCATATCTATTCTATGATGAGAGGTTACCATCAGATGAGGCCCGTACGAGTGACCCCTCTTCTCGGTCAGTGTGAGCAGTATTGGTCAACCCCACCTGTAGCCTGACCTTGCTCAGGTCGTCGGGGAACTTTCGATTTGTTGATGGCATAGCGAGGAGCGGGCCCATTTCGCCAGCGCTTTCGCACTACGACAGGAGCGAGCACCATCCTTTGGGACTCGTCAAGCAGGCATATTCTGCTTGGGTTCTCGAAAATACGGAGGCAAAACCCCGAAAATGGCACCTAACGGCATACTTCACGTACAAGGATCTGCCCCAAATCCCTACCATAGACCAAGATCCCGTCCTGCGCGGGGTCACAGTGCCAACTGGTGTATACCGGAGTGGGAAGGCCAGGTCAAGGAACTCGGACGCAGGCCTGGGAGCATCGCCGCCCTCGTCGCCGCCACTTTACAGCCGCGGTCCGGCAGGTCCAGGCGTTCCCAACCAAGCTTCGGCTTCGGTTTCGCACACTGCGGATTCCTCGACGGCCCTGCCTTCCTTGCAGATGGCAGTGACACCACAGCCCTTTGATCCGCGTGTTCCAAGAAGAGGGAACGACTCCAGACACGCGGAGGACCAACGCATCATTCAGATGTTGAATTCGCGCCACGTCATGTAGGCCTAGGTCGATAATGGATCATCAACGGTGGGCTGAGAATTCTTGGGGCGAACAGCGTAAAATGGTGCAGTGTAATCTTATAACCTACTTGCTGTCTTCATCAGCACATGACCGAGACTTGGTGCTGGGAATACAAGAGTACGGAGCGTTTTACAATGTTATAGCCGTCAATCTTCATCGTCGGAAGCCGGATCATCGTCAGCGTCTGCTGCAGCCTGCATGGCGCCTACAAGGTCATCCGACTGGCCCTTTTGTGCTGCAAGCCGTTGTCCTAGTATAAGGCGTGTCAATAGATACAAGGGGTAAGCACATCGACGTCACACGTACGAATAAGCGTATGGACGGCTTGCTGCGTCTGCCGTTCCAATTTCGCCAACTTCTTCTCCATTTCTCTTTTGAGATCCCAATTTGGCCGTTTTGGTGCGATATTCAGGAGATCCTTCACGTGTAGGGTGAATGGGGTGGAAAACTCAATGGAAAGATGACCGTTACCAAATCCTGGGCCCTTTTTGCCTCATCATCAGCGACGATTTGTTCCGCCAACCCCTTGACGTTAGACTCCAGGGTATCATCCATCTCCACGTTGGTTTGGTGCTTGCGCAACGTGCGTGTTTCGGGGTCAAAATTTCGATTGGTCAACACAGGCTCCTTGGTATCGCCACTTGACGGGGGCACGGATCAAATTTGGTTTCCAGCGAAAGCTGGGGGTAACACATACCTGGTGACCTCAACATCTTCACCGGCTCGTTTTCTTCGTAAAGCGAGCAAACGCTCTTTTCGTGCCTCCGAGGCTGCAGCTAGTGACATTGCGAGGAGTTCGGGGTGTGTGAGAGACAGCTGAGCCGAGTGAGAGAGTGCTGGGGAGACGCGTCAATTGAACAGTTGAAACAGACGCTTTGTCAGATGCGAATTCCCCCGCCACTCGGCATCCCAAAAACCTGAGCGTTGAGTTGGATTGAACACCAGACGCTACCACTCAGCGCTTCAGGAACCCCCAATTCAGGAATGTGTCTGAGATGGCAGGGGACGTCTTGTAGGGCGTTCTCTAAATGGATATGTCGCCCACCTCTCAGGCAGACCAACGTTGCATTCTGCACCTCCGCTGTCCTCCGTCTGGCCGCTGCGCCATCGACGTCCGTGAACCTAGAAGACTTCCCTTGTGATAGGATTCGGTATAATCGTTTCTACAATGTATTGCATCAGTTGCTGACGTTGCGTCTAGCAACTTTTCAATCATCGCGCATATAGGTGGATACCTCTACGGCCATATGTTGTCACACCTTCTGAGCGACCTTTTGTAGACCATGGAAAATCTACTCTCGCCGACAGGCTTCTAGAGGTCTATTTATTTTACGGACCTTCTGTCTCTCGGCTGACGGCGTTGGAAGATGACTGGCACGATCCAGATGGTTTCAAAAGGAGTAAATCAACAGGTTTTGGACAAGTTGAAGGTAGAGAGGGAGAGAGGGATCACAGGCAAGTTGCGACGTGTTGTTCGAATAGAGATGTTGACTGATCATGTATCAAGTCAAGGCACAGACTGCGAGGTTGGTCATACCAAGGTGTTCTCTGGTATTACTCTCATATGCACTGACCCGTTCCAGTATGTTCTACCAACAGAACAACACGCGTTACCTCTTGAACCTCATTGACACCCCCGTATGCGGCACCTTTCCTTACCTTTGCGACCTCTCGTCTGAATGCCCACAAAGGGTCATGTTGATTTCTCATGGGAGGTGTCTCGTTCAATGGTGGCCTGCCAAGGCGCACTTCTACTCGTCGATGCGAGTCAAGGTGTCCAAGCGCAGACTTTGTCGGTATTTCACGCTGCACGGGAAAGGGGTCTCGAGATAATCCCGGTCTTGAACAAGGTTATATTCCCTTGCGACGTTTCGAATCAGTCTCAACGTGGTGTCCTCAGATAGACCTTCCAGCAGCCCAGCCTGACAGGGTCAAAGAGCAAATGCATTCGATATTCGGTATCGATCCTGCGGAGGTTTTGCATATATCGGCAAAAAGGGGGGAAGGTATTAATGTCGTGTTACGGGCCATTATAGAGCGCATCCCTCCACCATCCGGGAAAGTGACGAAAAGCTTGAAGGCCATCTTATTCGACTCATCGTAAGCACGCTTCGTTGTCAATGTTAGTACATGTTCTTCAACCCTTTGAAGATACGACAGGTACAGAGGGGTAATTTCTCTTGTCAGTATCCAGGATGGTGTGTTGCGTAAAGGTACTGTTTCTTTCCTTTCTTTTTTTCTTTACTAGGTGGGACTCAAACAGTGTCCTCTGAAGGGGACAAAATAGCATCCTGCCACACCCGAAAAAAGTATGAAATCGCTGAACTAGGTATCATGCATCCAGAGGAAGTCCCCACTGGCCAATTACTCCCAGGACAGGTCGGCTACATTGCCTGCAACATGAAGCAATCATCTGAGGGTAAGGTTCTTCACAGTGCCCGTTTACTTGTTCTCATGCGGGTGCTGTAGCTCACATCGGTGATACATTACATCATCTCGGCGATTCTGTCGAGCCCATACCTGGGTTCCAACCCGCCAAGGCCATGGTATGTTCAACCCCTCAATGGAATAAGAATCTGATATGACGTCTACGCTGACAGGTTTTCGCCGGCGTATATCCCGTAGAATCCAATGACTTTCCCAAGCTCGAGGAATCCATCAAAAGGGTACAGCGATTCACCGAATTGGACCGAACGTGGCTGAATGATAACGTTTCATGAAAGCTTACACTGACAGATCGCAGTGTCGCCGTTCAGCGGGAATCATCGGCCGCCCTGGGACAGGGGTATCGACTTGGCTTCCTTGGATCTTTACACATGGATGTCTTCCGACAACGCCTTGAAGATGAGTACGACGCAAACATTGTCGTCACCGCGCCAACTGTACCCTATAAAGGTTTGCCCTCGAATGAGAAGCTGTATGGGAGCTAACACGCTCATAGTGGTATACAGGGACCGCACTGTCATTGTTAGTAATCCGACGGACTTCCCGGATCTCGTGGATACTACTGCGCACGTCCGCGAAGTTCAGGAGCCTATGGTGAAAGCCAGTATCATCGTTCCAGAAGGTTCGTTACCCCTCATGAGGACGAACCTCGTGAACCAAGGAATCCCACAGAATATCTGGGCGAGATGATGGACCTCTGTTTCGAGCACAGGGCGGAGGATGTCGATCATCGTTATCTAGAAACTTCGGGGGAGGCTTCAAACCGTGCCATGCTCACATGTACCCTGCCTCTAAGCGAAATTGTGGCGGACTTTTTTGACAAGCTCAAGAGCCGGAGTTCGGGGTTTGCCAGCTTCGAGTGAGTGAATGGGTGCTAACCGGCCGGCAACGATGGCTAATCCGACACGATCGAAAAGTTATGAGGACGCCGGTTACAGACGGAGTAACATTGTGAAGGTACCTATCACAGTTTCACAGAAGTTGCCTTGTTAAATTTCATGTGTTATGGTCAGATGATCTTCTTGCTCAACAACAAACCGGTAGATGCCTTGGCGTTGATCGTGCCCCGGAGCGCCGAGCAGAGGGTAGGAAGGTTGTGGGTAAAGAAGCTGCGTGAGTGGTGTCCTGTTTCAAAAGTCGTCGTGCAAATTTTATGATATCTATACGACTGTCACGCAGATAAAGTCATTCCTCGTCAATTGTTCGAGGTTCCCATTCAGGCTGTAGTTGGCAAGCGGGTCATTGCGCGTGAGACCCTGTCAGCCTTGCGTGCGGATGTAACAGCTGGGCTGTACGGAGGTGCGTGGTTTCCACGTTCCCCGTATGAGGCCACCTTGGGCTTAACCGGTGCGGCTGGCCAGGACATTACGAGCGGAAGATGAAACACCTAGAAAACCAAAAGGAAGCGAAACGTAAGATGAAAAAAATTGGTCGCGTGGACCTTCCCCAGGAGGCATTCTTTGATATCCTGAGCATGAGACGTCCCTGATGTCTAGACTCATTGAAAATTACCACCGTTGTCTAGATTTGTCCATCTGATACGCCGGGCACCACTAATAGAGTCCACAGTAATATATATAGCCCTACCATCTCGAGCACACGACATATCCGCGATAAGCATTACACGTGCGATAGGACAGACACCTTCATAACTCATTATCTTCGTCATCGTATGATTCCTTGATGAGGCTTGGATGCTTTAGTTATCAGGCACACTAGCGATGTTAACGCGCTCTTACCTATACATCGACGGAGGTGGGTGATCTCCGCTGGTGATTCTGTCTGTCAATGCGTAAAGGCGGGAGAAGGAGGCGTACGTACTCATTGGTAACATATACGTCGACGAGATCCGGGCGCACATAGTCGTAGTATGGGTTCACGACATCAACTTTGTCGACAAGATCGCCCTCTTCAAACCCAAGCACGCCACTTGGATCGGCGAAATCCAAAGCGCCGTACTCATGGTAGAGATTCCACAACGGCGTCAACTTGAATTGTCCCGCACACACCATTACCGGGGTACTGTGCGCGCGGGCTGCGGTTGCCGTGAGAAGGGAGCCCGTCACGGCGAACATGCCACCGTTGGTGAGGATGGCATGGGCCCCGAGGATGACTTTGCTGACGCGAGACATGAGGGCATAGATCGAGGAATCGGGAACGAGAAACGTGGAGATGCCGGAAGAGGATAGTGATCGTGCCATGTCATGGCCGCCGTAGCTTAGAGGAGAAGGGACGCGAACAACTTAAGCATGTGCGGCGATTGGATGGATGGTCAAACGGCACTCACGAAGGACCACTTTCCGCAACGATGACGGTGAATTTGTGATAATGCGCCACAGATTTGAGATACGTCTCTACCGTCTTTGATCTGCCGATCGTCAAGATGATTTCACTGCAGGACAATCAGTCCGACAATCATAAAAATAGAATAAGGCAAAAAAACGAAGGACGTACTCTGAGTGTATGTGATCTTTGGCGCTTTTCGCGATATTATCGTGGACAGTCTCGAGTTCGTCGAGGATGTCCTGTATCGCCTCCATCACGACGGGCTTCAACGTACGCGCGAACGAGTCTGGATCGTCCGAATCGTTCTCCTTCAGCACGAGCGTCGACTCAACCGCCTTTTGCTGCTCAGCGGCTTGTCTGCGCGGCTGGCCCTGGAGCACGAAATTCGCGATCGAGAACTCGGTCGCGGACGCGCCGGCCTCCTCGCCTTTGGACGCATTGTCGTATTCCTCCCGGACTTGATGGAGCAGCCGTCGGACGGTGTTCCCGACCGTATGTTCTGTGGCCCATTCGTGGCGTCATTTGTGGGTTAAACGGTAGGTACATGCAAGAGGGTGTGGCGAGGGCACCTTTTGGTTGAGCCTCTATTAGTTTCCGCCCCACGCTTCTGATGATCTCCACTAGCTGGTTGATGTTCCGAAATCGCGCTTTTGATATGACCTGGCGCAGAACGAGCGCCGTCTCCAGCGCCGTCTCGCGGGACCCAACTACCTGCCTGGTGGTTACCAGTATTGGTCGCAGTACTTGACTTGGATGCCAGGGCCAGGAGGCTTACCGTCTTCTCAGTTTCGCTGCAAGGACCTCTACAGGGCGTTGCCCTGCTGCCGTTTGAGGTTCTGTTGCCATCCTAGCTGGCTTGGGACGATGGGTGTAAATTCACGATTAATGTACAGAGTACAAGTATGCGGGGGCGATAGAATATTAATGTCAATTGTATCAAAGCACGTGACAGTAGATAATGACTCAATCTGTCTCGATCTTGTGAGTCTTGTACCTTTATTTCATCCTCTTCGCAGCAGGGTAAGAATCTACCATGCACACGGTGTATGCAATCTACATGCGAATATCTAATGCTATTTAGCAGACGACACGTGCCAATCCAGAATGTCTGCCCATTTTCCAGGGAGAAGCTGGGATATTTGTTCCACGTCCTTGTCACCGCGCCCAGACAGACACTAGGCAAATCAGGTGTGAAAGTCTGACATGGCTAGGGGAAAAAATCACATACCAGCACAACGTCCTGGTCCTTTGGTAAGGTCTTGGCCAGACGAACAGCCTCCCAGACTGCGTGCGAAGATTCAAGCGCTTTTATGACCAACATGATTAGGTGAATGGGATACGAGTGTGAGGGGACTGCGCACCAGGGATAATGCCCTCTAGCTGTGTGCATAGGCGGAATCCTCTCAATGCCTCCTCGTCAGTCGCAACTACGTATTCAGCACGGCCTGAGTCTTTGAGCCAGGCGTGTTCGGGACCAACACCAGGGTAGTCAAGACCAGCGCTGACCGAGTGCGTCTCGATAATCTGTCCCACAGGAGACTGTAAAAGGTACGTCCGAACACCGTGTAGAACCCCCGGTTGTCCCTTTGCCAGAGTAGCACTGTGCTTGTCTCCGTCGAGGCCTGCAACAAACATGGTGGGCAACACATTGACTGTGCCACGTGCGACTCACCTTCGCCGCCGGCTTCGACACCAACTAGTCGAACCTGCTTATCGGGGATAAAGTCGTAGAAGGTTCCAATGGCGTTGCTGCCGCCACCGACGCAGGCCACGACAGCGTCGGGTAGTTTTCCTCTCACTTCTTGCAATTGTTGCTTGATCTCTTTTCCGATGACACGTTGGAAATCTCGGACGATAGTAGGGAATGGATGCGGGCCGATAGCTGAACCAACCAAATAGTGGGTAGTCGAAAGGTTTGTGACCCAATCACGCATCGCTTCGTTAATAGCATCCTTTAGCGTGCGCGCTCCTGATTCGACGGCTACGACCTAAGTTGAGAGGTCAGAGCGGTTCAAAAGAAACTGCATCGAGAGTGGGCACCTTGGCACCTAACATTTCCATTCGGAAGACGTTCAAGGCCTGACGGCGTACATCTTCCGCACCCATGTAGACAACGCATTCCATACCAAATCGCGCACAGACGGTGGCTGTAGCAACGCCATGTTGTCCGGCGCCAGTCTCAGCAATGATGCGCCTTTTCCCGATCTTTCTGGCAAGTAGAATCTGCCCTATGGCATTGTTGATCTTATGCGAGCCTGTGTGGTTGCTAAAGTAGTACGTGAGACAAGTGTTAGTGAGTTTGAATGGCGAACGAACAGGTCTTCTCGCTTCATCCAAATCTTCGCACCACCGGCATGTTCTGTGAGCTTCTCAGCAAAATAGAGGTTTGAAGGTCTGTTCATATATTTGAATAGACCTTTCCACTCTTTCCAAAACTCGGGGTCTGCCATGGCAGACTTGTGAGCTTGCTCCAGTTCGACGAGACAATCAACAAGAGCCTCAGGAACGTATTGTCCGCCGAATTGACCGAAACGCGCGGGAAGAACGGCCGTTTCAGGCGACAAAGTCGGGGCGGCTGGTTCGGCGTGATTGGCATCCTGGACTGATTTTGTAGATTGACCGCCATTCGGTGGAGAGCGAGACTTTCCCTGTGGTGGTTGCCCCTTCAAACTAAGGGTTCGACAATATTCTTCCACCTTGGCAGCAACCTGACCGGGGGGTGCTTGTTTGATGATGGAAACCAACCTGCTACCAACGACGACGCCCTCTGCACCGGCATCTACAACCACGTCGAAGTGTTCGCGCGTTGACACGCCAAAGCCAACCGCAAGGGGAACCGTGGCATGCTCTTTTATGCGAGCTATGATATCAGGGAGTTCCGTATTTAAGGCTACCTTGTCTGAAGATCCTGTTGTCCCCATCTATTTCAAAGTTATGAGTGTGCCAACCGTTCATTCTGAATCAACTTGCCTTGGAAACGACATAGATGAAGGTATCAGCAATAGAAGTGAGGAAGCGAATACGGTGGATTGTCGTAGAAGGCGCAATGAGAGGCACATAGGTCATACTGATCCCTCGAGGTCATGCAACGCACAAAGGTGGTGACTGATGACCCACCTCGCCGTTGCACACTTCTCCCGGAAATACACAGCTTCCTCTGGGGGTAGATCGACAACAATGAAGCCATTGGCCCCGGCTTCAAACGCATCCTGGATTGCCTTTTGCTCCCCGTACGCGAGCAAAGGGTTATAATATCCTACGTTGTTGAGTGAACGGTAAAACCAACGCAGGGCGTATAACCTTACCCATAAGGATGACTGGAACCGTTAAGCCTCTATTCCTCGCCTCTTTGACCATTCTTAGGCAAGTTGAGTAGTCTACATCAAATTTCAAAGCGACCTTCGCAGCGTGATCAGGAATTCATGATGGGATGTGTCAGGATGAACACACGTTGTTTGTCTCTTGGATAGCTACGCCGTCGGCCATAGGATCCGAAAAGGGTACTCCGAGTTCGATTATATCTGCCCCTCCCTCCTGCATTGCCAGTAGAATCGGGACGGTATCCTGGGGCGTTGGAAACCCCGCGGTCACGAAAGTGACGAGCGCCGAGCTACCCTATCGGTGAATCTCATTAAGGAAATAGAACTATGGGAGGAATGAGTTGTTTTTCACCTCTTCTAGTTTGTTAGCGAATACTTTCTTGATGCCGTCCATCGAGTGGGAAGAGGAAGTGCAGATGAGTCCAGTCTCGCGTTGACCCCCGGTATTTTAAGAATATAAAGTTGATGAAGATCTTATCGCCACCGTGCCACTGGGCGTCTATACGGGTAAAATAAAAAGCAGGTCCGAATTTGACCGATGCTGCCAAGAAGATCCGTCACCGCAAGGCCATTTCTGCAGGATACCAGTCAGCCAGTGCAAAGACAAGCAACTCGACGGAAAATGGAACTTTGCCTCGCTTCAGATGAATCACGGGTGTTGATAATCTACACCGGTGGTACCATTGGGATGCTCATCGGAGAACATGGATACGTGTCAGAGCCATATTTCTTGACCGAAACGCTACGCAGCCAGGCTCGTTTCCATGATCCGTTCCAGGACTCTCTCTTCTCTCATTCCGGTTCAGTTGAGGGTTTCAGGCAATGGTCATCCAGTGGGACAAATACACCCTCCAATACCGACTTTACCGGGCCTCTCTCACAGCAATCAACCCTCCTCGTGCGCTCTTCCCGGCCTATGGATGCATCGCCCGCCCTTTCTCCTACAGCTGTGCCTCCTACACCTCCTCGGGGCGCAGCCGTACCACATTCTGTCAAAGTAGCCGACGACGTTTACGAGGCGCGCGTGCCCGCTCTCGTCACTCCGCGGAGCGCCATCAGAGGTGGCGTTGGGAAACGGATACGCTATGCCGTTCTGGAGGTACACCCCTGGTGGTGATGAAACCTTGAAAAAAAATCTCATCTGTCTCCACAGTGGCACACGCTCCTGGATAGTAGCAATATCGAAATAGAAGGTCGTGATCGTCCCCAAAATTCTTCAAGCGTCCCATCTGATCGCTCTCTTTTTTTCGCAGTACAGACTGGATTCGTATAGCTACCGAGATCGAATTGAACTATTCCCTCTTTGACGCATTTGTAATCCTTCATGGCACGGATACCATGGCATATACCTCGAGTGCCCTTAGCTTCTTGCTGGAGGATCTAGGGAAAACCGTCGTAAGGTTCCATACAGGCCATCTTGCCACGTACTCCTAAAGAAAACGCACAGATCGTTACGGGAGCGCAGATACCACTATCTCAACTTCGAAATGACGCCGTGGAGAACCTTCTGAGCGCCTTGACTATTGCGGGTCACTATATCATTCCAGGTACCCTTCGACGTCATCCATTCATTTATCAAACTACTTTGATGAACCGAGTGTTTCCATTCCATAGAGTGCTGCTTGTTCTTCAATCACACACTCTTCCGGGGAAACAGAGTTTCCAAGGTTTCGTCGAACGATTTTAACGCCTTCGCAAGCCCGAATTTCCCGCCTCTCGTGAATGGTAAGGACACTGAGCTGGTGTCCCTGCGCGCGATAATGGCTGATCCCTCCGGACAGTGGGGATAGACATCACGGTGAACTGGAACGACGTCATCAGACAAACGAGCCTTCGCAGATTCAGAGCGCACAAGCGTATGTGGTATAAAAGCTGATATATGTTCTCCGCATATTCATATCCAAAAAAAATCCAACTCCACGAACCTCAGGGCTCAGTCCGCATGTAGGTAAATGGCCGCTCTCAGATCCCACCCGCGTGATTGTGCCTCACAATCCATCCAACATAGCTACATTACGCCTCTTTCCAGGCATCACATCCGCTACGATCCAGGCCTTCCTTACGCCACCTGTCCGGGGCGTCGTCCTCGAGACGTTCGGCGCCGGAAACGCGCCCCAACGCACGGATCTGGCGTCTGCCCTCCGCGAAGCATGCGAGCGCGGCGTCGTCATCGTCGCGATCACCCAATGCGCGAAAGGTTCCGTCTCCAATGCCTACGAGACGGGCCGTAAACTCCTCCAAGCGGGTGTAGTTCCAGGTGGCGATATGACGCCTGAGGTACGCACATCCCTCGCCACGCGCAAGCGCCGCAAAAAAACAGAATAACGAAGGAGCGTCATGACCCATTCATTCGCTTTCGTATTTTTTTTGGCAGTGCGCGCTGACGAAGCTCAGCTACCTCCTCTCCAAACCCGAACTCTCCACCGAGCAGGTGCGCAACCTGGTGAGTGCACCGCTGCGCGGCGAGCTCACCCGCGTGGCGCACGCGGCACCTGCGCCAGCCATCGACGCCAACCTCGAAGCGATCGGCGGAACGCTTGAGCGCGTCGTCCGGCTGAGTTCTCCTGCGCGCTACCAAATCCCCACCGTCACTGTCTCCAACGCACAAGACGAGCCACAGGACGCCGGCGCCCCGTGGTCATGGACCAGCGCGGAGGCAGCCACGACCCATTATGCACTCCTCTCATGGCTCGTCCACCTCACGGCAGCGGCGAATGACGTAGATGGGCTCTGCCATTGTTTGTCGATGGATGACGCGCAATGGGAGGACAATCAGCACATGGTTCCGGGAGGAATTGTCAATTGGATCAACCCCGCGTCGGGAAGATCGCCTCTTCACGTGGCTGCGATTAATGGCAGTACGCAGAGCGTACACGCACTGCTCAAAGCGGGGTCACTGGTACACCTCAGGGATTCGTTGGGCCACACGGCACTTTACTACGTGAGCGATTTCCATCCTTCAACGGGCATTATGCGAGGGAAACCTGATCGATGTCGTCAGGCTGCGCGGCAGGGTAATGATGAAATCGTGAGTACGTTGATATCGGCGGGCGCGAACCTTAGTGGGGCGGACCTTGAGGGGTTCGCTCCTCTTGGCGTAAAGATGGCACTTCTTCGTGAAGATCATGCCGCATTGGAGATATGGAAGAAAGCAGGGATCCCTATACCAGATCGACAGCAGGGGGAGAGCAACAAGGACGTGAAGTCGTAGATGTACAACAAACATGAGGAATGATAACCAAGAGATAGAATGTGAAACCAATGGTGAATCCAGATTAACCTTCCGTCATGGCCGAGTCATCTTGTTCTTCAGAAAAGGAGGAAAAGTGGTCATTCAACGTCTTTATGAAGAACTCCATTTGGTCGTAACCGAACGTGAATGTGTCCGCAAGGAAGTCTAGCTTCTGAATGTATTCTTGTGACTCCTTTTCTAACTCCAGCGGGGTATATCGCACCACGTGCTGAAGATCGTCTTTGGTTTTAGGACGGAGGGGCGAATGTCCCGGGACAGGGGAGGGCTTAGGTTGATGCATAGATGTGAGTAGAAATGAGAGACTCGCTGAGATAGAACGTTAGAGCGGTGGTATAAAGGACGTTGGAAGGGTGACATCTCACTTGTATTCATGTGCGAGAAGATACATTTATACGTGATCTCTTCCAGCTCACCCAGGTCAGCGTAGGGACTCGCCTGGATCTTGGCGCTCAGAACAATGAGATTTGTCAAGTCCTCGTAAAGCCGAATCGTGACACCGTGCTTAGGGTCGTTAATTAAGGTATCCTGACCCGTGCGGCCACGCAGCGCTGATGCCGGAGGCTCTCGCTGGGCCCTGGCGTTATTATTCTGCAAAGTCTGCGTGTGGGCGATCTCTGCCTTCAGATCGGCTTGCGTTGTCTCCACTACGTGAATGGGTCAGCGGCAAACATTTATATGACTCTTATTGTTCTAACGTACGTTGTTCATTCAACGCAGCAATACGAGCATCCTTGTCCTTGATGACCGCATCCTTTTGCCTGAGCGCCTCCTTAGACTTTTCAAGTCGTTCCTCTAGTATGCGTTTCTCCTCATCCGCTGCCTCACGCGTAAGAAAATGAACAGTCGACGTCGACCCGCGGCCTTCCTTTAACATGGGAGTGAGACGGGCAATTTGTATAGTTAGTTCCTTGATGAGCTCTTCTTGCGCTAGAACAGACGTGAGTGAGTGGGAAGGACTGTCGGTCAAGCAGAAGTCACGAACATCTGGAGGCAGAGTCATACCGCGCTTTCATTTCCTCTACCCGACTTTCAGGTTCTGTCTTCTTCGTCTGTATAAGTTGAAGTAAGGTTTCAGAGAGTTCCTCGCTCTTGACTTTGTACTGCACGACAGTGTTCATTAGGCCTGCCACAACTTGGCTTTTTGTGTGTGAGGCCAACGTACCAAATCTCGCTCCTCTCTCGTTCTCTCAAGTTCCTGAGGTTCGATTATCTCTCCCTCTTCCACGAGGACGGGTGGGCCAGCACGTGGTTTCCCTTTCGTTGGTGGTGGAGGCTTCGCCACATGGGGTTCATCATCATCCAGCTCCTCGATGACCACCAAATCTGAGCCCTTATTATGTCCGTTGGTCGTCGAAGCTGCTCTCCCCTTGCCTTTTGCCTTGGATGGGGCCTTCCCGTTGGTCATCGGAGACGCGGTAGTAGTCTTGCCTTTGCGTTTGTTCTTTGGCTCAGGCTGGACGACCTCCGAGACATCCTCATCATCGTCTTCCACGACCATGGGGGACTCTCTTGGCGGTTTCCGCTGCCTAGTTGTCGTCGTCGCAGTTTTCTGAACCTTCGCGGTGGAGGGACCGGCAGCGGGACGCAAAGCGGCGGCTTTCCGCTTCTTGGAGGGTTGGGATGGGGTTGAGGGATCATAACCACCTATTGCGAACGATAATTAGCAATATTGTTGGTGTTACGCACACGAAAGAACGGCACCGAGCTCGTCTGCGTCGGAGGACATGATCTTGAAAGGCGTTCAACAATCTCGCACCTCGTGTCCTCGCGGCATTTCCGGCAGGCAACGCAACACCGATCAACGATCCAATTCCGGACCGTAGCTTCCGGACTCTGGCCACTTCTGGACCCAACCGCCGCTGCACCGTGCTCGCACACAAATGACCGATATTCAGGATTACTTCTCCAGGCGTGCCACCCTCATACAGGAAGATAGATCTTTGCGTCGGGAGAATGTCCTGCTTCGGTCGCTAACCGAGAAAGAGTCTGTTGCAGACGAGATAGTCAGACGCATCCGTGCGGAGGAAGAGGTATCGGTTTGGGGCGTCGAGCACGACGAGTTCCCGCATATATTCCCTGGCATGGAATTTCTAACATGTATATGCTCCGGTCAAGGTTATGGTATGCCGTGGCTAACAGGCTCCTAGCAAAGGCCATAATTGATAAGACGAAAATCTTTAAGATCATTTCCAAGGTCTGCGCTCCTTCTCTCCGTCCGAGTATTCACTCGTCCTCCTACCCTATGCAGATGCCGAAAGGAGCACTTCTTCATGTACATTTAGATGCGACAGTGGATAAGGGATACCTTTTGGAGCTCGCGCTCAAAGAACCATCCGTGCATGTCCGCACGCCTTATGTTGTTACCGCCGCCAACTCGACAACTACCCAGCCAGAGTTTAGACCATTCAAAGAAGTGCAGCCTTCTCAGTACGCAAGCGTCACGGACGCCGGGTATCCAGGTGATATCTGGGTTCCTTTGCAGCTGGCCAGATCGTCTTTTTCTCTTGGTGGACCTGAGGGCTTCGATCAATGGGTCATGGGTGCCATGTCTATCAATCCTGCTGAGGCGTATGGGACGCACAATACCGTTACTAAGGTCCAAGGACTGAGCCACTGTTTCTCCGTGCGCCACACTAACAAAGATTTCAGATATGGAAAAAGTTCATCAGTACCTTTAGGGCGACAGAAGTGACTGAGTTCATCAACCTGCATATATGACCCCATGTGTTGATGGTGGATGTTCTTCAGGGCCTATTTCTGTATCGTCCCATCTTCCGGCAGTACATTCGTCGGTTCTTGCTAGAGTCGATTGATGATGGGATCACTTATGTGGAGCCACGAATCAACTTCATCCACAAGTATGATTCTCCTCTGTTTCTTTTATGCCCGGATGCTCAATGGTGTTGTTGAGGTATATGTTTGATGCTGACGGCATCCAAAACGTGCCCCATCGAGAATGGTTATTGGATTTCAAGCAGGCCATCGATGACGTGAGATCAGACCTTAAAGAACAGTGCCGTGGAGACGAATTCATTGGTGCCAAGGTGGGTGAATGGACGCGGTACCGTACATGAGACGTGGTTAACAAGCATGTCGACGACAGATCATATACACTGCTATCCGTATTCTTCCTGCAGAGGAAATGGAGTGGTACCTGGAAGACTGCATTGCCTTAAAGCAAGAATTTCCGGATCTGATTGCTGGGTTCGATATCGTTGGGGATGAAAATGTAGCGAGGCCATTGACCGACTATATCAGGCCTCTTCTGGCTTTCAAACGACGTGCTAATGATCTTGGCTTGGATCTGCCACTCATTCTCCACGCGGGCGAAACGCTTTCGGACGGGGGCAAAGCTGATAACAATTTGTACGATGCCTTACTCCTCGGCACGAAACGCATCGGCCACGGGTAAGTTCACGGTTCTCCTTGTTTGATGAGTCTTAATCCCGGGCAGATTTTCAATTGTGAAACACCCCAAGTTGATGGACTTGTGCCGAGAGAAGGAGATCGCGCTGGAAGTATGTCCTATCTCGTGCGTGCAGTTTCCCGATCGGACACGTTCTACTTCTCTGACCATGAATGACTTTAGAAACGAGGTCTTGGTGTGTCCTGTGTCGCTAATTGCCTTGGTTGATTCTAACATGAAAGTGACCCTATTTCAGCGACTTACGTCTTCGATGCCGATGCATCCGCTGCCAATAGTGCTTAATCGGGGTGTACCCGTAACGCTCAATTCGGATGATCCGTCTGTGTTTGGGGCGATGGGACTATCATACGACTATTTCCAGGTGCTCGTTTCGAGTGAAACGACTGGGCTTATCACGCTTGCTCAGATTGCACGAGACAGCATAGAGGTGCGGTGATGGCGGAGCGCGCAGCGTCGTCAGTCGCAGACGTTTTTAATAACGCTCGTTTTTCATTCCAGTTCTCCACCCTGACAGGCATGGAGAAAAGCAGGGCGCTGTCACTGTGGGAGAAGCGCTGGTACGAATTTGTCGAGGGTTTGGTGTCAAATGAGTTCGGGGATTGCCGTGAATAGTTGTACTGTAAAAAAAAGAAATTGTTGGTTTGGTTCGGTTCGGAGTTCGGAGAGAGCGATTCAGTAGAAACCCAATTCCACTCGCTCATCGCACCATCTCCTCATCCGCTTGGCCACTCCCTCTGCGCTCAACTCGTTTTTACTTTTCTTATCCACTCTCAAGGTACGCATTCTACGAAATGTGTCATTCCTCTCTCCCCTCTACTCTCCCCTCACCGATCCTATCCTGTCCCCAGACCTCCCCTCATATTCACTTGACTTCCCGCTCCCAAACACCCTCCTCGTATACTTTTCCGTTACCCACTGGCCCTTCGCTCCCACACCATATCTGAATCTTAACCGAACCTTGCACTAAAAAAGCCTCCCGGCAATGCCAGAGTCTGACTCTAATAGGAAACGCTCTCGCTCTCGTTCACCGTCCGACAGCGAACAGCCGAAGCAACATAAGCGCGCTAATACAGGCGCGGCGACCCATCCTGATGAACCAACCGCTCCCACCTCCAGTAACCCCCACCTTCCTCAAATTTCCCCATCGGCCGCAGCCAATGACGTAAACATGACAGATCACCCTCCAACTACCGCGACCGATTCCGCAATTTCTGCCACCGCCGACACCGCAACGGGGAGCACAGAAGCAAGCAACGCCATGGCTGCCTCTTCACACCTCAATGCCTCCACCTCGGCAGCCCCTACATCCTCTCCTTCGGTCACCACCCCTCCTTCTGCCCATATTCACATGCGATGCCTCATTGTCACCCAAGACGCGTCGATCATCATCGGTAAAGCTGGTGCCCACGTCAACGAAATCCGTGAGAAGAGTGGTGCTCGGGTGATGGTCTCCGAGAGCATCCCTGGCAATCCTGAGCGTATCCTCAACGTTAGCGGTCCACTCGATGCGGTCTCAAAGGTCAGTCTTTGTCCTTGTCTGCAACCATCTCCTTCTCATCTCGATACCGCCCTTCCTCACCTTTCCTCCTGAATAGGCCTTTGGACTTATTGTCCGGCGCATTAACGATGAGCCTTTTGATGTCCCATCAGTCCCAGGTAGCCGTGCAGTAACTATCAAATTCATGATACCCAACTCCCGCATGGGCTCCGTCATTGGGAAACAGGGCTCGAAGATCAAGGAAATTCAAGATGCCTCAGGTGCGCGACTCAATGCAAGTGAGGGCATGTTACCCGGATCTACCGAGGTGCGTATAATATGTATGCCATACCCCCTCCTACCTATTCTCATTCAAACTTGCTCCCACAATCCTCAGCGAGTACTCAGTGTTGCGGGCGTGGCAGATGCTATCCATATCGCAACCTATTACATCGGCAACATCCTTATCGAAGCACAGGAACGGATGCCATCCAGCTCACACTCATCTTATAGGCCATCAAATAGACGATCCGGAGGCTATGTCGGCTCTTCCTATGTGCCCGGTGGCTCCAGTTATTCGAATCCGTACCTGCAGGGCGTGAACAATCCCGCGCAACAGTTGCAAACACAACAAATCTATATCCCTAACGACCTTGTGGGATGCATCATTGGCAAAGGTGGGAGCAAAATCAACGAAATTAGGCACATGAGTGCCAGTCAAATCAAGATTATGGAGCCGGGTGCGGGACCTGTCGGATCAGCTCCCGGAGGTAGCGAGGGAGAGCGACTGGTTGTCATCACGGGGCCTCCGGCTAATATACAAATGGCAGTCCAGCTACTTTACCACGTGCGTCGTATTCTCGCTTTTCTTTCTTCCCCGTGTATCTCATGCATATTACTTGTTCGTAGCGCTTAGAGCAGGAGAAGCAGAAGCAAGTTCGGGCGGGTGGTAGTTATCCCCCATAAGTTTTATTTGCCACCGACGATATTTTCCTAAAATACAACGACATACATTCCCGCCAACGGTTGTTTCGGTTTTTCTTGCTGTTTCCCCTTGGCTGTCGTGTACGATAATGCCCTGGTTTCTAGCCTACTGTGCTTACGCTTACTTCGTTTTCCCTTCCTACTATTTGGAGTCGACGTCTCCCTGGTCCCACACTCACATCACACCATCATCCCTCCCCATTATCCCCGTATCCATTGCTCCCTTGACCCCCCCTCATATTTCCCAGCATGTAGTTAGCGCCTTGTTACTTGTCACGGGTCGAGACAATGTCAAATTCTTCATCCCATGCGCTGCGCTTTGTCAATCTTTGGCTGACGTAATAACAAATTTATGACATGACCGATGACCGATTCTATATATGAGCGAAGTCCCAGCCAGCTCTAACGTATTACGCGTAAACACACACCCGCAGCGCAACTGACTAGTTTTCTCGACATGGCCCCAGTGCTCAAGGCCTATGAGAAAGAGGTTTCCACCTCGGAAAAGCGTAAGGGGAAACGCAAAGTTGACGACTTGGATGAAGATGGCCAAGACGTTGTTTCCAACAGGAGTCTCAAGAAGAAAAACAAGCAGCGCGTATTGCTGCTCTCTTCGCGTGGAATCACGCATCGCATGCGGCATCTCATGAACGACCTCGAAACATTACTCCCACACGTTAAAAAAGGTGTGTGTATTCGTGGGTCCACATTTTATCGGTGAACGCTGACATGAGAGCGAATGGCGGCACAGATTCGAAGCTCGACTCGAAGAACCACCTTCACATGCTGCCCGAACTCGCAGATTTACATTCGTGTAACAACACGCTCTACTTTGAGGCGCGGCGGCACGAGGACCTGTACCTCTGGGCGGCCAAGACGCCGAACGGGCCGAGCATCAAGCTGCACGTACAGAACGCGCACACGATGGACGAGCTCAAGATGACCGGGAACTGTCTTAAAGGCAGTCGCGGGATCTTGAGCTTCGATGCGGCGTTCGAGGAGACGGAATGGGGACGATTGACGAAAGAGCTGTTCACGCATGTGAGTTTTTTTCCCCCCTCCCCCATCTCTCGTTCTCGTGGGCGGAGGCGATTCGAAGTGCTCATTTGATGTGCTCGGTTTTTTTTTTTTGGTTGGATCCGCGTGGTAACCAACAGATATTTGGCGTGCCACCGCAGGCTCGGAGAGCAAAGCCATTCATCGACCACATTCTCACGTTCTCTCTCCTCGATTCCAAGATCTGGTTTCGCAACTTCCAGGTCAGGCAAAACTTGCTGTTTTCTAAAGCTCACGTTTTTGAACGGAGGAATGGCTTACTGTCACACCTCTTTGTTTTCTCCGGGTAGATAATCGAGAAGGACCCCCTGCAGCCTAATGGCCCTCCGGAGATGGCGCTTGTTGAGATAGGGCCCCGCTTCGTGCTGACGCCCATACGTATCTTCGAAGGTGCCTTTGGAGGTGCCACCGTGTTTGCTAATCCAGGTACGTGGCATAGTGGCTATAATACGATCCTTGTTATATTTAGGGCGTCTCTTTTCAAAGAATTTGTGTCTCCTGCTCTTGTCAGGTCCGCAAGGCGAAAAGAGAAGGGCGAAAGGTACAGGGAACGAAAGCTCGTACAACAAGAGCGTGGGGTACGTCGGACCGAGAGGAAGCGCGAGGAGGACCTGCTTGCGGTGGCAAAGATCTTTGCCTAAAACGCGTTGACGTTTGTTTTTGCGACAAGTGATCTGTTTTTGTCCTTCCCCTTCATCTCCACACCCCCCCTTACCAACTGTAGTCATTGGCACACCCTTCATGTACTCGTTTC